>Ga0310122_10001081_pt1 | contig 17385 bp, 11 predicted proteins | sample CB6_Bottom_1051__FD_203503 | JGI IMG/M metagenome (GOLD analysis project Ga0310122, IMG submission 203503) | Marine microbial communities from Western Arctic Ocean, Canada - CB6_Bottom_1051 | ecosystem: Environmental > Aquatic > Marine > Oceanic | place: Canada: Western Arctic Ocean | collected...
GCGGCAGCGACATGTACGCCCTGGGCTGCCTGCTGTTCGAATTGCTCGCCGGACGACCTCCGTTCCCGGTCGCCGATGTCGTGATGAAGCTCAACGCACACCAGGGATCCCCGGTGGCGGATGTGCGAGACTGGGCTCCGGACGTGTCACCGGGGCTGGCTGAGCGGGTGAATCGGCTGTGTGCTCATGAGCTGACCGGCCGACCCAGCAGTTGGCGTGAAGCGACGCAGGAATGGCGAACGCGGCGTGGCCGCGGCCATCGTCAGTCGCGGCGTTTTCGGCGAGAGCTGAGGTCCGCGGCGCCGGCCATCCACGTGGCCAACACATCCCGTCCCGGCCGCGTGTCGAGGGGCGTGGTCGGGACCTTGGTCGCGGTCATGTTGGCCGCGGTGGCCTGGTCCGGGCAGCAGTGGGTCGCGTCCAACGGGCCCGCACCGGCGGCGGCATCGACGAACAAGAACGAACAGGTGGCGGAGCCCTCCCGGGCAGGAACAGTCGCTGTGCCCGAGGGCGGCGTGGCGGGGTCGGGGTGGCCGGTGCGACGAGACGACGGGACGCTGAGGCTGGAGACTTCGACGACCCATTCGGGCGTGCGGCTTGTGGATTCCGAGTCGCTGGTTCTGGTCGGAGGCGATGCCTCACGAGGCGCGTACACGGAGATCGTGATCGAACCGGGACGACCTCTGGAACTGCATGCCCCCCGCGTGGAGTTGCACGGCTTGAGCTTTCGGGGTCCGGCGGGCGAACCGTGGGTGGTGATCCACGGCGGTGCGGTGCGGATCGTCGATTGCCGGTTCGTGGCCGAAGCGAACTCGAGGCCGACTCGCCCCAGCGCGGCGGTGGAGGTGGTTGACCGGGCCGGGCAGGGTGGCGTGCTGATTGAGTTGAGGCGTGTGATTCTGCATCAGCTCTCCGGCGGCCTGCGAATCCGTGCGGCTGAGGCGGAGGTCGAAGCGGAAGACGTGTTGCAGGTTGCCGGCGGCTCGCTGTTCGAGTGGCAACGGCCCGGCTCCAGCACCCGCGGGTCACTGGTCCTTGATCTCAGCCACTGCACGCTGCGACGCAGCCGTCGGCTGCTGGCCTTCAGTGGTGGAGCGGTACGGATCGAGAGTGAGGCGTGTGTGCTGGCGATCCGGTCGGGGGGAGTGTTATGCGAATCATCGGCCGCGATGTCCGGCTCGGTCAGGATCCGAGGCGAAGCGACACTGCTGACGCCGGGTGCGGTGGTGACGCGGGGTCGCGGTGATGTGGAGGGGCTGGTGGCGGCGGTGCCGACGTTTGGCGGTCCCGCCTCGATCGATGCTCGTGATTCCCAACTCTCTCGAGTGCCTGCAGGAGTCCCGGGCGTGGACGGATCGCGGCCGGGAATCCGGGCCCGGGCGAGGCCGGCGGGACGTGTCGGCGACGGAGTCGGCGGTGTCGGGCCGCCCGGTCGCTGAGGTCCGGTTCGCTGAGTTGACGGTGCCCCGGCGGCTGCTAGGATGCAGTCCGAAGCCGCCGAGAACGCCGTGGATCGGGCGCCCCGGGCGGTGCCCGCCGCGATTGAAGTCTCCCGATGAGCACGACCTCCGACGACCCGCCGGGACCCCCGGACGGTCCCGTGTGGACCGGCGAACACCTGTTGGGGTTGGAGGATTTGTCGGCCGGGGAGATCACGGCGATCCTGGACCAGGCGGCTGAGTTCAAGCGCCTGTCACTCGAGAACAACAAGAAGCTCGATCTGCTCGACGGCGTCGTCGTGGCCAACCTGTTCTTCGAACCCTCGACCCGCACCCGCACCAGCTTCTCGCTGGCCGCCAAACGGCTCAGTGCCGACACCATCGACTTCACCTCCTCGGGCAGCAGTCTCTCCAAGGGCGAGACCTTCATCGACACGGCGCGGAACATCGAGGCGATGGGCGCGACGCTGGTGGTGGTGCGGCACCGCAGCCCCGGAGCACCTCACCAGCTGGCTCGCCGCATCAATGCCGCGGTACTCAACGCCGGTGATGGCACCCACGAACATCCCACTCAAGCACTGCTCGATCTGTTCACGATTCGCGAGAAGCGAGGATCGCTCGAGGGCCTGACGGTGACCCTGGTCGGTGACATCCTGCACAGCCGAGTGGCTCGATCCAATATCTGGGGCCTGAAGAAACTCGGCGCACGGGTGATCGTCTGCGGGCCCTCGACCCTGATCCCGCCACGGATCGAGGAGCTGGGTGTCGAGGTGGCTCATCGACTCGACGACGTGCTCGGCGAAACCGACTGCGTGAACCTGTTGAGGATCCAGTTCGAGCGTCAGCGGGGTGCCTTCTTCCCGTCGATTCGCGAGTACACTCACTTCTACGGCATGAACTCCGAGCGACTGAAGGCGGCACGGCCGGACGTGATGATCCTGGCACCGGGCCCGATCAACCGGGGTATCGAGTTGACCCAGGAGGTCGCCGACGGTCCGCACTCGGTGATTCTCGACCAGGTCACCAACGGCCTGGCGGTCCGCATGGCCTGCCTGTATCTGCTGCACCGATCCCGGGCGGCGGGAGGTTCGGGATGAGCCGGTGCCTGATCCGGGGCGGGCGTGTGATCGACCCGGCCAGCGGCCGCGACGCGGTCGGCGACGTCTGGCTGCTCGACGGTGCGATCGTCGCCGGGCCGCTCGAGGGTGATCTGGATGACGAGCTGGATGCCGAGGGCAAGATTGTCTGTCCGGGATTGATCGAGACCCAGGCCACTTTGCAGGAGCCGGGTTGGGACGACGACGAGACGATCGCCAGCGGGACCGCCGCGGCGGTGGCCGGGGGCGTGACCAGCGTGGCCTGCCTGCCCGAGACGCAACCGGTGGTGGACAATCGTGCGGCGGTCGAGTTCATCCGGCAGCAGGCCGAGCGGGCTGGTGCCTGTCACGTGTTCCCGCTGGGGGCGGTCACCAAGAACCGGGATGGCCAGGAACTGGCCGAGATCGGTCAACTGGTCGAGGGGGGTGCGGTGGCGCTCAGCGACGGCAAGCGGCCGGTGGCCAACGCCGAGGTCATGCGCCGTGCGCTGGAATACGCCCGCATGTTCGGTCGCCGGATCTTTCATCATCCGCAGGTGCCGGAACTGGTCGCCGGGGGAGTGATGCACGAAGGACTGTATTCGACTCTGCTGGGGCTGGGAGGCATGCCGGCCGAGGCCGAGGAGATCATGGTGGCCCGCGACGTGGCGCTGGCCGAAATGACCGGAAGCAGCCTGCACCTGATGACGATTTCTACGGCCGCCAGCGTCGACATCGTGCGGCGGGCCCGGCAACGCGGGGTCGATGTGACCGCCTCGGTCACTCCGCATCACCTGGTGCTGACCGATGCCGAAATGCAGACGTTTGACGCCAATTGCAAGGTCGACCCTCCGTTACGCACCCGCGAGCATGTCGAAGCGCTGGTCGAGGGGTTGGTGGACGGGACGATCGAGGTGATCTGTTCGGACCATCGACCGGTGCCCGTCGAAGAAAAGGACCTGGAGCTGGACGTCGCCCCCTTCGGAATCGTTGGCCTGGAGACCCTGTTGCCGTTGTGCGTGCGGGCCCTGATCGACTCGGAACGCCTCGACTGGCCCGCGCTGATCGCCCTGTTGACCAGTGGACCGGCCCGCGTGCTGGGTGTCGAGGCCGGGAGCCTGGCCGAGGGCCGTGTCGGGGACGTGATCGTGATCGACCCGGACGCGGAGTGGACCATCGACCCGGCGAAGTTCCGATCACGCTGCTCGAACAGCCCGTTTGGGGGCTGGCAGGTGCGGGGGCGGGTCGAGTCGGTCTTCGTCGACGGGCAACGGGTCTTTAGTGTTGAGAGCGTTAAGAGTGTTGAGGATGACGGCTAAGCAGGAACCTGGGAGGAATCGGCGATGGGGAAGCAGTTTCTGTTGATCGACGGGTACAACCTGCTGCATGCCGCGGGGCTGGCACGTGATCGGTACGGACCCGGCCAGTTCGAGAAGTGTCGGCAACGGCTGTTGCAGGAGCTTGCCGATCGGATCAGCGAAGCACAGCGTGAGCGGACGACGGTGATCTTCGATGCCCAGGATGCTCCGCCGGACGTCCCGGCCGTGCAGAAGTTTGCGCGGATCGACGTCGTGTTCGCGGTCGGCTCGGATGCCGACACCATGATCGAAGCCATGCTTGAGTCGCACTCGGCGCCGAAGCAGGTACTGGTCGTCTCCAGCGACCACCGCCTTCAGAAGGCCGCGTCGCGTCGCAAGGCGAAGTCGATCGACAGCGAGACGTTCTGGGGACTGGCGGCCGGGGACGAGGATCCGGTCCGAAAGACCGCCGAAGAGCTGCTCAAGCACGGCGAGGCACCGGTGGAGGCTGCGGAGGTGGCCGAGATAGTCAAGCGATTGAAGGCCGAGGCGGAGTCCGAGTCGAAGTCCGAGTCGGCTGCGGAGCAAGTCGAGGTCGACGAGTCGGTGACAGGCCGCTATGAGCGGGAGCTGACGGATCGGGCCGAGGAGGCCTTGCGTGAGTGGAACGAGGGTCAGGACGAGGGTCAGGCCGAGGGCAGTTGACGGGATCGACTCGTCGTCCGACAATTGGTTCGAAGGAGCGGAGTGGTGACTGTGAGCGACAACAGCATGATGTGGCCTGCCAGGGCCTGGGGCGTGGTGTTGAGCCTGCTGGCCATCGTGGCGGCCGGTTGCGGTTGGCAGGCCTACGAGTCGCGGATGACGGCGTCGGCCGAGTACTTCGATTACCTGGGCAAGGCCCAGTCGGTGCTCGTGGATACCGATCAGTCGGACGTGTCATCGTTCGGGGTCAAGATCCGGGTGCCCTCGCGGTTCCGCTGGATTGCTCCGACGATGCACCGCGACCGCGACGGCAACGAGGTACCGGTCTCTGCTTCGGAAGACAAGAAGCGGCAGCCGCGGTTTGCTCGTAACGGGCTGCCCGGCCTGCTGGGCAGTTGGTATTCGGTGGTCACCGATGACAAGGGCAAGAAACGTAGTGGGCCGAGCTGGATGTTCCTGTTCGGCAACTACCAGCGCTACAAGGATCGTGCCGCGGGGATCAACGTGGAACCGAAGGCGTTCTATGACGACCTGGTCAACGAGTTGGCCGATGCCGTCGGGGTGGCGGCGCCGACCGAGAGCGAGTGGCAGTACGAGAAGATCGAGAAGATCGGCGGGTACTACCTGGCCTCGGGTGGTTCGAGCGCTTCGCCGGACAACCACTACACGCTGATCAAGCTCGAGTCGCGTGGGACCGAGTACCGGCTGTACCTGCATCCGGGTCCGCGTGCCGCCGGGGGTGATGACGCCTCCGAAGATGCGCCGGCTCCGGATGAGGAATTGCAATTCGCCCTGCTGTTCGTCGTCCCTCGTAATGCGACTCAACCGGCTCAACTCGAAAGCGGCATCAAGTACTGCCTCGAGTGGTTCGAAGCGGACAGGACCGTTCCGTCGTTCAATGCCGATGGCGAGGTAGGCGGGCCGGGGGCGGGGTTCTAGCAGGCTGTTGAACAACTTGGCTCTTCCGGAAACAACGCCACAAATGTCATCCCGAGCGCAGCGAGGGATCTCGACGGTGGCATTTCGACAACCGTTGAGATCCCTCGCTGCGCTCGGGATGACAAGAGGCCACGGGACGAACACGCTGCTTGGGTTCTTCAACAGCCTTCCAGGTGGCGGTGAGTGGCGGTGAGTGACGTTGAGTGTCGTGGAGGCCTGGTGGACGACTCGAGTTCGGGTGAACGGGTGTCGCTGTTGCGAGCGTTGGGGCCGGGCATGGCCGTGGCGATCGTTGTCGGCAACGTGATCGGTTCGGGTATCTTTGCCACTCCCGGCGGCATCGCCGCCGACGGTCTCGGGTTCCCACTGATCATTTCCGCCTGGATCACGGGCGGAGTCTTGAGTCTGCTGGGGGCGCTCTGTTTTGCCGAGCTGGGTGCGATGCTGCCTCGGGCCGGCGGCATGTACGTCTACCTCAAGCACGCCTACGGCCGCCCGGTGGGTTACCTGCAGGGCTGGACTCAGTTCATCTTCGGAAACCCCGGCTCGCTGGGAGCGCTCTCGATCATCTTCGCGGCTCACCTCGGAGAACTGCTGTATCCGAACAGCACCGAGGGGATATCGCGTTACATGACCCTGGGCCTGGCGGTGTCGCTGATTGTCGGCCTGGCGACGGTCAACATCATTGGTGTGCTGTGGGGCGGTTGGGTTCAGAGCCTGACGACGGTGTTCAAGGTTGGAGTGGTGCTGGCGGTGGCGGTGTTGCCATTTTGCGTCGTCGGGCTCCACGAGCGAGCCGCTACGATCGGGACGGTCTGGTCGGCGGTGTTGCCGATGGTCGAGGATACCCCGTCGGCGGCATCGCGATTTGCCATCGTGCTGCTGGCGGTGATGTGGGCGTACAACGGCTGGCACGGGATAACACCGGTTGCCGAGGAGGTCCGCGACCCGGGCAAGAACATTCCTCGTGCACTGCTCATCGGTGTCGGAGTCCTGACAGTCCTGTACGTGTCGGCCAACCTGGCCTACCACCTGGTGGTTCCGATGGAAGAGATGATCGAGAGTGAGAACCGCAAGAAAGTGGCCGTGCTGCTGTTCGACCGGCTGCTGGGCCCCGTAGGAGGCCAATTGATGGCCGTGGGAGTGATGGTCAGCACATTCGGCGCAATCAACAGCAACCTGCTGCTGGGCCCCCGCGTGCCGTTTGCCATGGGACGTGACGACCGGGTGCTGGGTTGGCTGGGCCGGGTCAACCCCCGCTTTCGTACTCCGGCTCGAGCGATCGGAGTGCAGGCGGGGATGGGAGTCCTGTTGCTGATCGGCTCGACACTGCTGGTTGAAGGTCTGCAGTCGCGGCCGGGAGGCGGTCCGAGCGTGTTTGACCTGATGACCAGCTACATCATCTTCTCTTCCAGCATCTTCTACGTGCTGGCGGTGGTGGCGGTACCGGTCCTGAGGCGGCGTCACCCCGAGTGGGAGCGGCCGTTCCGAGTGCACGGGCTTGTTCCGGTGGCCTACGTGCTGTTCTATGTTTGGTTCCTCGGCAACGTCTTGATCGGCAAGCCGGTGGAGTCGGGGATCGGGATCGCCATGAGTCTCTCGGGGATCCCCGTGCTGCTGTTGAGCATCGCCTGGTCACGCCGGCACGAGCCGGACGATGACGGGCCATCTGACACCCAGACTGGAATCACGCCCAATGAATAAGCCCTACATGGCCCTGCAGCCCACCGAGGTGGCATTGCTGGAGGCAGCCAGCCGGATCTACTCGGCCCGTCTCGCCTCGGGGCAGGTCTCCGAGGGGGGTGAGTCTGCGGCGATTGAGACGGCGGTGGCCGAGTCGATCAGCATGGGCCGTCTGATCGACGAGAGAGTGATGGCCGACAAGGAACTCGACTAGACCGTCGCAGGCGGGCTAGCCCAGTTGCCCGAGAATCTCGTCGTGCTCGGGGAAACGGTCGACGTCGTGCTTGCTGAAGATCATCTTGCCGTCGACCACGACGTCGAAAATCCCTCCAGCACCCTCGATCAGCGTCGACTCGACTCCGCAGTGGTCCTTGATCGCGGCGGCCAGACTGGACGCGTTGGGTTCGTAGTTTCACTGCATGCAGTAGGTGATCGAAATCTCCATCCCTGGTCGGCTCCGTGGCTGAGTGGTGCTGAGAGGTGCTGAGTCGTGACGGGCTGCGTGCGTGAGCCCGCGGCCGCTGTCGAGGTTTACTTGTCTGTGCTGGGCTTTTTGGGCGTGGCCGGACGCAGCGGAACCCGAGTCCGTCGACTGGTGAGGTTACGTCGGTAGAGCTTGACCGCTTCGCGGAACTGCAGCGGCACGGGGATGTCCTGCGAGTTGATCGAATCGGTCTTACGTGTGCGTTGTGAGCGGCCGGTCCGCTTGCTGCCCTGGGACTTGATGGTGATGCTCTTGAGCAGATCCTCGAACTGGCGCCGCCTGGCCTGTGACTCGGGCGACTTGTCGTCCTGGGGCACATCGACGTTGTCCCGGATTCGCCCGGCGAACTTGCGGACGTCTTCCTTGCTCCAGCCGAGTTCCTTGAGCAGTTCCGGATCGACCTTGCCGCGCTGGATCTCGTCCTCGAGCCGTTTCAGGACCAGGTTGGCGGCTTCCTTGCTGAATTCCTCGTTGGCCGGATCCGCCTCGGATGCTTCCGAGCCGGCACTCTGGCCCTTACGATTCTCGGCACCGGGATCGTCGCCCTGTTGACCCGTCCCGGCTCGCTTGGCGGTTCCGCCGGACCCTTCGACGGCATTCTTGCCCGAGGTGCCCTTGCCCCCCTTGCTTCCCGGCTTGTCGCTGGGCTTGCCACCTGGTTTGCCTCCGGGCTTACCCGTCTTTCCGCCGGCGGCGTCTTTCGTGCCGTCTTTCTTACCACCCTTCTTGTCACCGGCCTTGCTGCCGCCCTTGCCACCCTTTTTGTCACGTTTGTCACGCTTGTCACCCTTACCGGACTTGGAGTCGCCAGGCTGGGCGTTCTTGGGGTCGCCGTCTTTGGAGGCTGCGCCTTTCTTGGCGGCTCCGGGCTTTTTATCGGCACCGTTCTGCTTCTTGTCGGCCGCCTCGGGCTTCGCGTCGGGGTCGGAACCCTCGCCCTTCTGCCCCGCGGTGCCTTTCTTGGTCTTGCTGCCACCCGAGGAGCCTTGGGTTTTCTTCGGCGGCGGGTTTCCCTTGCCGTCCTTGGGGGTGGATTTCGACCCGTCCGGTTCGCTCCCCTTCTGCCCGGGCTTCTTCGAACCGTTCTTCTTGTCGCCCCCCTGGCCCTTCCGCTTGGGTTCAGAACCGGGTTCGCCTTTCTTCTTGCCCTTGGCCGCGGCCTTCTTGTCTCCGGCAGCTCCCTTGCTGCCAGCCTTCTTGTCGGCCTTCTTGTCAGCCTTGTCTCCCGGCTTCCCGGCCGGGTCGTCGGATGTCTTCTTGGCGGCCGGAGACCCCTTGGTGTCGGTTTCACCCTTCTTCTTGGCGTCGCTCGTCTTGGGCTTGGCCTTGGGGTCATCGGGTGAGGACTTGCCCGAGGGATCGGCCTGGTCGGGGTCGTTCCTGGGGTCCCCACTCTTTGCGTCCGGGTCGGTGCCATCGGGGTCGGAACCGGGTTTTCCGTTGGGGTTGTCCTGCGCGTCCTGCTGTTTCTGGAAGTCGCGAACCCGCTTCAGGGCCTCGGCGTCGTCGGAGCCGTCGCTGTTGAGCGGTTCGGCGTTGGGGTCGGGGTCGCCGGAGCCCGGTTGCGAGTTGTCCGAGGGAGTGTTGGACTTGTTGCCGGATTGGGACTTGTCTTTCGAGCCCCCCTTCGGGTCGCCGGATCGGTCCTTGGGCTCGTCGCCGGGCTTGTCACCGGGTTTGTCACCGGGTTTGTCACCGGGTTTGTCACCGGGTTTGTCACCGGGTTTGTCACCGGGTTTGTCACCGGGTTTGTCACCGGGTTTGTCACCGGGTTTGTCACCGGCTTGGCCCTTGGGTTGGTCGGTCTTGGCGTCGCCGGGCTCGGGCTCGGGCTTATCGGGCTTATCGGGATTATCGGTCTTGGGGTCGCCATCCGAGGGCGTGTCGCCCTGCTGGGGCTTACCGTCCGGGCCGGGTTCGTCCTTGGTGTCGTCGTTGGGCTTGTTGTCCGAGCGGTCGAGATCGCCTTCGCTGCCGGAATCGCCAGGCTGGTTTTCCTGTCCGCCCTCTTCCTGCTGTTGCTTCTCCTGTTCCTGCTGCTGCTTGCGTTGTTCGTCGCGTTGTTTCCTGGCTTCCTCGGGAGTAACCGGCTCGGTGATGAGGATATTGAGTTTGGGGGCGGTGTTGGCGCGGTTGCCCAGCGGCATCTTGTTGTCGCGGGCCTCGATCCAATAGCTGATCGTCTGGCCGGGTTGCAGCCCGAGCGGCTCGAGTGGGAAGTCGACCGACTGGGGTCCGAAGGAGGGTTGTTCACCGGCGAAGAGTTCGCGGTTGTGTTCGACGAGTTGTTTGCCGTCGAGTTCGACTCGGAGCGTGAGGTGTTTGAGCTGGAAGTCGGGATCTCGTGCCTTGACCAGCAGCGGGACGATGGCATTGGAGGGCAGTTCGAGATCGGCGCGTGGGTCGAGCAGTTCGACTTCCGGCGGCAGGTCGGGCCGAATCTCGATCGTGTGGAGTGTCGGGTGCAGGTCGGTGGCACCTTGCTGGTCCTGGCAGACGATCCGATAGAACTTCGCGTAGTCCTCGGGTTTGTCATCGCGGAAGGCGAGTGTCCAGGCCACCGAGAGCTGTGTGCCATCGGTGACCCGCATCGGGTATTCCTCGGCCCGCTGCGTGGTGTCTTCGGAATCCGAGAAGACCAGCCGGGCGGACTTGACCGGTTGCGAGGCGGTGGCGTGGAGTGTGACGCGGGTGCCATCCCAGCCCTCGATGTTGGCACTCTCTCGCGATTCGTCAGCCAGCCGCATGTACTTGGGGTGGGTGTAGTCGACCGAGACGACCGTGGCGGAGGGGACGGTGGAGACGTGGATCGAGTAGTCGGGGGTGGTCGCGTCACCGGCTTCGATCCGGAACGAGAGGTCTTGCAACAGTCCGCGGTCGCTTTCTCCGAGCAGCGTCACCGAGAACTCGGGGTAGACCTCCTGCAACGACCCATCCACCGGTCTCAGCTCCAGTGGCTGATCGACGAACCGTTGGTCGGCGGTGGTGAAGTACAGCGTGACGTGTTCGCCGTCTTCGAGAGCCTTGTTGAGTGTGGCCTTGATCACGGGTTGGAAGCGGGCCGGGACACGGGGCGCCTCGACGGCGTCGACAAACGAGCCACCGTCTGCGATCTGGATTTCGACCGATTCGAACTGGATCCGCGTGGGTGCGGTCGCGGCGGCTCCGAAGGCGCGCATCAGCGAGGGCCCAATCGGTTTCAGGCCCAGCGACACCGTCAGCAGGGTGTAGAGGCATGAGACGACAACGAGGCCCAACAGCGTGTAGGTCGATCGCATCAGCGGGCCGCGGTCGACGGTGCCGTCGAGATCGGCCTGGGAGAGTCCGACCGCGGCGCGTTTTTCGATCGAACGCATCACCGGCTGGTCGACTTCTCGAGAAGCCTGCTGCAAATCGACGAGGTTCAGCAGGTTGCCTTCCAGGGCCGACTCGTGCGTTTCAATCTCGCGGGCCACGAACAGCCGGTTGATTCGACGTCGGTGAGGCAGCCCGATCCGCCAGCAGGCCCAGGCCATCGATCCGCCCAGGATCGAGAGCCCGATCACCAGGCGGATCACCGGCGGGACAAAATCCATCCCCAGCCAGTGGTCGGCGAGCACGAACAGTAGCAGGTAGCTCAGCACCGCAGCGACGGCCGCGACCAGCGCCACCATGATGTCGGTCGAGCGGATGACGTCGCGAGTATGGAGGATCTTCGAGTCGACATATTCGTCAAACTCGACGTAGTGAGCCTGTCCGCCTCGTGTGGTGGTCGCCATCGCGCTGGTGTCCGGTACGAAGTCGAGTGGGAACTCCTCCCTGAAGCCCCGTCGGCAGTATAATCGACGCGGCCGTGTGCGCGAATGTTCCTCTTCTTTCTGGGAATCTCTGCAGAGGGGATTCTTGGCTGCTGCGACCGGAATAGTCGACGCGAACCGCCTGCTACAGCGAGTCTGATGGCTGCCAGGGACATGTGGGAGAAACGGAATTGTTTGATCCGCTACTGGCCGAATTAAGCTCGTCGGGCCGTATCTGGGAACTCACGACCCTGGCCGTCTACCTCGGCGGACTGCTCTGGATCGGCCTGCGAAGTGCCCGGGACATCCACACAGTCGACGACTACACGGTGGCCGGCCGCGGGATTCCCTGGATCATCGTGCTGGCCACGACGGCGGCGACGATGGTCGGCGGAGGCGCCTCGATCGGATACGTCGGCAGGTGCTATTCGATCGGGATCGCCGCGGCGGTGATCACCTGTGCCTGGCACCTGCAGCTGATCTTCACCGGCGTCTTTCTGGCTCCGCGTCTGCGAGGCATGGGACTGGTCACCGTCGCCCAGTACGTCGGTCGGCACTACGGAGAAGTGGCCCGCCGGATCGCGGTGCTCAGTGGAGCCGTCTTCCTGGTGGGGGCGCTGGTGGCCCAGATGGCGGCGATCGGGACGGTGACCGAACTGGTGCTGGGGATCCCCGGCCACTGGGCGGTGCTGTTGGGGGGGGCGGTGGTCGTGGTGTATTCGACCGTCGGCGGCATCCGGGCGGTGGTCAAGACCGACGTGTTGCAGTTCGTGGTGCTGGTGGCCGGCATCGGGGGGGCCTCGGCCTGGCTGCTCTACAAGCACGGTGGCTGGAGCGGACTGGCGGCTCATCCGCAGGTGGGGCTCGAGAGTTTCAACCTGACCTCGCACTGGTCCACGACCCGGCTGATTACTCTGTTTGGTGCGTTCCTGCTGGGCGAGATGATGGTGCCGCCCTACGCGGTTCGCTGCTTCATCGCTCGCGACGCAGCCGATGCGCGGCGGGGTGTCGCCGGGGGGGGCATGTTCCTGCTGCTGTTCCTGCCGGTGGCCACCTTCACGCTGGGGATGGCCTCGAGAGTTGAACCGCAGGTGCAGCAGGAGGTTGAGCGGGAGTACCAGGAACTGCAGGCATCAAACCGGGTCGCTCGAGAAAAGCTGCTGGCCAAGATCGAGGACCCGGCGGTCAAGGCGGACCGGGTCACTGAGTTCGAGTCTGCCGATCGAGGGCGAGCGGGGCAGGTGGCATTTCCGGTCTTGATGAGAACCACGTTTCCGCCGTGGCTGGCCGGAGTGATGATCGCGGCGGTGATTGCCGCGGTGATGTCTTCGGCGGACAGCTGCCTGTCGTGCCTGGCGACCAGCGTGATGGAGGACATCTACCGGGTTCACATCGATCCGGAAGCTGGTGACAAACGCCTGTTGCAGGTGGCACGCTGGACGACCGTGTTGGCCGGAGTGCTCTCGGCGATCTGCGCATTGATCTGGAGCAACATCGCCGACATCCTCGAGTTCATCTACGACTTCTGGGCCCCATCGATGGTGCTGCCCTTTATCGTCGGAGCCTTCTGCTACCGGCGACACCAGGCCAAGGCGGTGGTGGCGTCGATGATCCTGGGTCCGCTGGCAACGATGGTCTGGCGGTTCGGGCTGGATGCTCCGATGGACATCAGCCCGGGGTTCTTCGGTGCCGGATTCGCCGTGGTCGTGTACCTGCTCGGCTGCCTGGTCCTGGGAGGACCTCCGCAGACGGACCCGGCCGGCCCGAAAGGACCCGGGGAGGATCAGCCGTGATCCCCATCTGGCTGGTCAGCATCCTGCACGTGGTCTCGGTCGCCTCGGCCGTTGTGATTCTGGTGTGGATGGGCGTGTTGGCCTGGCGGGGATGGCGGGCGCGGCCCTGACCGGTCGGCTACGGTGAGCCCATGGGGCCTCGCCGCGCCGCGGCGATCCCAGCGTGGCGCCCGCCTGGCGGCGGGCTGACACTCGTCTATGGGGTTTGGTGGATTGGGAATGCGGGCGCGGCGCTACCAGGACTCCGCCCAGTCATCGGGCCAATCGACAGTCCCCAGGTCTGGTGTCAGGGGATGCCAGAGGTCTCGCGGCTGGATCGACAGCGATGTGTCGGTCTCGACGTCGAGTTTCTCCGGGAGGGGTTCGATCCGGCCGGGGCAGCCCCTGACAAAACTTCTCGGCGGGACATCACAGGTCACGACCGCTCCGGCGGCAATGAAGCTGCCTCGACCGATCGTGATGCCGGCCATGACCGTCACGCCGCCTCCGATCATCACCTCGTCCTCGATCGTCGCCCCGCGAGGCGTGGGCACGTCGGGCACGCGGCCCGGGTACCGGCTGTTGAGGAAGTGGACTCCCGGTCCGACGAAGACGTGGTCACCGAACCAGGTCCGCGTGGGGACGTAGACATGCGACATGATCCGGACCCCGGTACCCATGCGGATGACGCCCTCGAGCGTCGACTGGTTGCACAGCGTGCAGTAGTCGCCGGCCCGGACCTTGGCACGGATGATCGTGTTGTGGCCGGACTGGAAGTAGTCGCCCAGTTCGACGTCGCCGTAGATCAGTGTGCCCCGCCGCAGGATGCTGTTGCGGCCGACCCGGGCGATACCCGCATCGGGGTGGTACGGGAAACCGACGATCACGTCGGGCTCGATGATCGTGCCCTCGCCGATCTCGGCGTTGGCGTCTGCGTGGTTGGTGTCGTTGGTCATGAGAGGTTCCTCGTGGGTTCCAGCGGTCCTCGATGATCTGCCAAGAGAGCTTTTGTACAATACAGCGATGCAGACACTCATCATGGCCGAGAATCATCACGGGCGTTGGGACGTCTGTCGGGGCTGGTCGAGGAAGCCTCCGCCGCCAGATGCTCGAGGTCGACTTCGAGTGAGAGTCCCGGCCCGCGTGTAAGCTGGCCGTTAGCGCTTCCAGAGAGCCGTGTTCAGCGAACCGACCCGGAGTACTCGATGGCCCACGATCATCAATACCGAGATATGACCCGGTTCCTGGTCGCGCTGCTCTTCGCAGCCGCGTCGCCTGTTTCTGCGGTGGTTGCTGCGGTGGTCGCCGACGATCTGCCGGCCAGGACGGCACTCGACCGCTACGTCGCCAAACCCGACAAGAGCTACTCGTGGAAGGTCCTCTCACGCACAACGACCAAGACGCTCGAGACGATCGTCATTGAGATGGTCTCACAGACCTGGCGGAGCAAGCAGGATGTCGACCGACCCGTGTGGCGGCACTGGTTGACGGTGGCGATCCCCCGTCAGCGAACACAAGCATCCGACGGCAAATCGGACATCGGGCTGCTGTGGATCGGCAGCGGATCGAATCGCGGCAAGGCCCCCGGCGGGACGTCGGCCAACGTGCGGGCGATCGCCGAACAGACCGGTACCGTCGCCGCGGAGTTGCGGATGGTGCCGAATCAGCCGCTGGTGTTTCACGACGACGGCCAGTCGCGGAAAGAGGATGACCTGATCGGCTACACCTGGGACCAGTTCCTCAAGACCGGCGATCCGACCTGGCCGGCCAGGAACCCGATGGTCAAGAGCGCCGTGCGAGCGATGGACACGCTGACGGCGCTGACCCGCCTGGAGATCGGCGGCGGACAGGAAGTGAAACGGTTCGTGGTCGCGGGAGGCTCGAAGCGAGGCTGGACGACTTGGATCACGGGGGCTGTCGACCGTCGCGTGGTGGCCATCATCCCGATCGTGATCGACGTCCTGAACGTCGAGGTGTCAATCCGCCACCACTTCGCGGCCTACGGCTTCTGGGCCCCGTCGCTGGGCAACTACGTCGAGCATCGGATCACCGAGCGGAACAACCACCCTCGGATGGCCGCGCTCTACAAGCTGGTCGATCCGTACTTTTACCGTCACCGGCTGACGATCCCGAAGTTCATCGTCAATTCCGCCGGCGACCAGTTCTTCCTGCCCGACTCGTCGCGGTTCTACTTCGCTGAGCTCCGCGGCCAGAAGGACCTCCGCTACGTCCCCAACACAGACCACTCGTTGAGGGGCTCCGACGCGATACAGAGCATCATTGCGTTCTATTCTCTCGTGATCGCTGGCAAGCCCACACCGGGTTTCTCGTGGGCGCACAAGCCCGGCGGTGTGCTGGAGGTGAAGACCCACCAGCGGCCTCTCGAAGTCAAGCTCTGGCAGGCGACCAATCCCGAGGCCCGTGACTTCCGGCTGGAGACGCTGGGGCCTCGCTACAAGAGCCGCTCGCTGAAGCCGGACAAGTCCGGTAAGTACACCGCGACGGTCAGCCGACCCAAGAGCGGTTTTACGGCGTACTTCGCAGAGCTGACGTTCGAGACTCCAGGGCCCTATCCCCTGAAGGTCACGACCGACGTGCGGATCACTCCCGACATCCTTCCTTACAAGGACAGGGACTCGAGCCGGCCGGCGACCGTCACGATGCAGGCCGTCGCGGCCAATTCCGAGGTGGTCGCGGCGATCCGCACAGCGATCGCCGGGGACCGCATCGGATCGCTGACGCAATCGATGCAGGTCTTCGAGGTCCCCGCCAAGACCTCGCCGGCCCGGGTTGTGCGGCTGAACTGGACACCCCGCGGCCGTTTCCGACCGAGCCTCGAAGCGTGTGCCGGCGTGCTGCGAGGACTCAAGTGCCAGGAACTCCGGTTCTGGTACGAGTCAGGACCGCGTCAGGAGAAGAAGAAGTAGATGGCCCTCACGGGGCCGGGCGGTTTGGGGGGTGGTCGAGCACATCGCCGTTCGGTGGGGATTCAGGCGCAATAGGGGCTGTCGCCCTTCCAGCGGTTGAATCGCACGTCGTCTCCGGCGGCCAGTCGGCTGCGGGCGTCGTGCCACGAGGCGTCCCAGGCCCCGGCGTCGTCGAGCACCGTTTCGGGGTGGGCCCGGCTGCGGGCCACGAAGCCGGGGAACCACTCACGGCCGGTCGGCTGGCCGATCGGCTGGTATCTCAGGTCGAAACTCCAGCGGATGCGGTCGCTGCGGTTGGGCAGACCGGCATGTTGCGTGCAGCGGTGCATGAACAGCACGTCACCAGGGTCCATCGGCAAGGGCAACTGGTGAGGTTCGACCAGATTGTCGGGGATGGCCACTTGGCCGCGGGTCAGCGGATTGGTGCTCTGGCAGTGCGTGACCAGGTTCCGCTTGTGGCTGCCGGGTACGACTGCCAGGCAACTGTTGTCGACATGCGCCTCGGTGATCGGGAACCAGACGGTCAGGATCTCGCACCCGTCGGCATCACCGGTGATCACGCCCTGGTCCTGGTGCCAGTCGATGCGAGAGGTCAGGCCCGACCAGGCTTCGGTCGGGAGAAGCGATTCGGGTAGCTTGATACGGGTGTGCTGGACCGGGTTGGAATAGATTTCGGGGCCGATGAACTGCTCGACCGCATCCAGCAGCACCGGCGTCCTGAGCAAATCGAAGACGGCCGGCCCGTGGTGCATCGGAGTGTCGCAGCGGATGTCGGCCTGCGGCAGCGAGATGTCCAGCGCCAGGTCGTAGGGTTGCCGGGCCCGGGGTACCGTCTGCAGCAGTCGCTCGGCAAAGCGGAGCCCGGCGTGGGGCTGGTCGAGGTGGCCCTGGTCGATCCAGTGATTGACCAACTCGTCGAGCACCACGTCGTACTCGGCCTCAACCGGGGCGAAGTCGCGAGCGGGATCGAGCAGGCCGCGGATGATGACGAAGCCGTGCTCTTCGAAGCGGGCCAGGTCGGCGGCAGTGATGCGAGTGGACGAGACCATCGGTAAAGGCCAGCGGAAAACACAGTCGGAGCCGAACTCGGCGACAAAGCGTCAGTGTAACACACGGTGGGATCAGGCGAGGATCCCGTCGATCACCTCGCCGTGGACGTTGGTCAGCCGGCGCTGGATGCCGTTGTGGTAGAAGGTCAGCTGTTCGTGATCGAGACCCAGCAGGTGCAGGATGGTGGCGTGGAAGTCGTGCCAGGTGGTGATGTTCTGTTCGGCTTTCCAGCCGTA
>Ga0310122_10001084_pt1 | contig 17369 bp, 14 predicted proteins | sample CB6_Bottom_1051__FD_203503 | JGI IMG/M metagenome (GOLD analysis project Ga0310122, IMG submission 203503) | Marine microbial communities from Western Arctic Ocean, Canada - CB6_Bottom_1051 | ecosystem: Environmental > Aquatic > Marine > Oceanic | place: Canada: Western Arctic Ocean | collected...
ACAGATAGCCAAACATCCATCAAAGCTGCCGCTACCGCAGGGCTTCTGCTAATGGGTGGTGACGATGCAGAAGAAGGGCGGATTGCTCTCGACTCACTCCTTGAAAACCGTGAAGCAAAGATTAGACTGAGCTCTCTATTGACTGTTGGACATTTGCCGAACATCTTGACGGAAATACCTCTCAAAAAGCTGTTGACAGATGATAACAGTGAAGTCCGTCGGAGGGCCATTGATATTGCTGGAGATCGGCCAAATTCGAGCTTTATTCCAAACCTCGTCAGCAGTCTCCACGACTCATTTACAGCACCTGCTGCTCGACGATCTCTACGTCTTCATAATTCCGAGGAAGTCTCTAAAGCTCTTACCGAATTGATAACCAACAATGGTGAGGAGGATGACTCTACCTCCCTGAATACTGTTCTAAGGTGTCTGGGTGATTTAGACTTTCCGGAGACTGTAGATACTCTCATCACTATTTGGCCAAAGACTTCATCGAATGGTCGGGAGGAAATCGCGGATTCACTTTCTCGGATAGCAAAGCGCGGTGCGATGAACGAAGTTTCATTGGAGGAAACGGTATCTCTTCTGGAAGAAACTTTAATGCAAGCGTATGAATTAGAACATGCACTCTCTTTATTCCAGGATAACAACGATTCAAAATTGGTCGCAGACATGCTGTCTAATGAACTGAGTCGAATGAAGGTGATTATTCTTCAGCTTGCCTTATTAAATCATCCGGATGCCCCATTGCAAACATTTGCTCATGCGGTCACAACTCCCGGAGCTTCTACACTAGCGAATGTCTTAGAATACCTTGATAACGTTCTCGAGAAGACAGTACGGGAAAAAGTTGTACCTCTACTGGATGAAACCAATGCCTCCGAGAAAGTTCAAGTCGGTATTAAACTTTTTGAATTGCAATCGAAATCCGCTGAAGAGTGGCTTACCGATTGGCTTAATGGCAAAAGCAATTACACCTCTGCTGTTGCATTTGACTACGTTCTAAAGAAGAGGTTAGAGTTGGGTAAAGGAGTCTTATCATCAGAGTGGCTGAACAATAGAGACAGCTTGCTCCACAATGAAACCTTGGCGAAAATTGGGAAGGATTGGAAGCCGGCAGGCTTTGAAAACAGAGAAATAATGGAGGAGACACCCATGTACACAACACTGGAAAAAACCCTTTTCCTAAAGGGAGTTACACTCTTTAAGGATATCCCGGGAGAAGAAGTAGCACACATTGCCCAGATCGCGGATACCATCAATCTAGAATCGAATGAAGTCGTTTTTGAGGATGGAGATCCAGGCGACTCCATGTTCATCATTGTGGATGGAGAAGTCCGAATCCACAAGGAAGGCAAAGAGATCGCAACCTTAGGGAATTCAGAATTTATTGGCGAGATGGCTATCCTGGATCAGGAGCCTCGATCAGCGTCTGCTACGACTCAGGAGGAGACAGTATTACTGAGAATCAGCGGAGAAGATTTCTTCGATCTGATGGGATCCCGGATGGATATCGTGCAGGGAATTATGAGAGTTCTGACAAGGAGACTGCGGGAAGCGATAGCGTAAAAGATTCTTCAGTTGTTAGTAGTTAGTTTCTTCTTTATTTTATCAATATCACCTTTGTGCTCATCCAGAAATTTGCCGGTCTTATCAGTTACTTCTCCAACAACTTCTTCCAGCAACTTTTTCCCCTTCTGAACTCCTTCAGGCAGTTCCTGTTTCGTCATCACAAGATAACCGATATACAACGCTAACAGCACCAAAAGAAACAACGCCAGCTTCACCAGCCGTTTTACCAGCGCGTAAACCACGATAGCGACAAGAATCAAAGCGGCAGCCAGAAGGATAGGGCTGTCCGTCAACTGTTGAACCAAACTACCCATGCTACTCTTCCCTCTGCGAAATGGGGATGAAGAGTTCTTGTCTTTCTAATATAAGATTAGGGTCTGAAATATGCTCTCTGTTGAGTTCATAGATTTCCAGCCACCGCTTGCCATCGCTCAGGTACTGCTCCGCCAGCTTCCAAAGACTCTCGCCCTCCACAACAACATGCTTAAGGTGGAGAATGGGAATTTCTTTTGTCACCTTCTCCTCCTTGACCACTTCCTCCGCCACTGGTTCAACCTCTGATTCTTCAGCGATCTCCTGTTCAGCCATCAAGGGAGTCTCAGCCATGGCTGTTTTTTCTTGGATATCTTCTGCGGCAGCCGGTGCCTCTTCCAAGACTGCCTCTTCGTCCACTGTTTCTTCGTCAGTCACAGCCACAGTCTCCAACGCTTCCAAAATATCCGGCATAGAAATCTTGGTAGGCTCAGTCATGGCGATATTCTCTTGGACCTCTTCTTCGGCAACTGGTGCCTCAGCCAAGACTGCTTCTTCCTTAATCACAGGCTCCTTGGATATCTCTGGTTCTGTAGGAGCTTCTGTTAGTGCAACTTCCTCTTCTATCGGTTCAACCTCGGTAATCTCCTCAATCACCGGATGACGGATCCGTTCTGTAAACACCGCAAATTCAAACGACGGACTGTTCTTCTGGTCGTGGCACCGAAGGCATGCAACCTCAGAAGGGATACCAATTTTGCTCAAAAACGGCTTCTTCAAATGCTCTACAGAAACGTAGTGGCATTCAGTACAGTTCACAGTCTTCAAGCCAGCGGTGATGTTATAGTTTAAGTAGCCGTCATCCCGGCCAAAACCGGATGTATGGCACGAAAGACAGTCCGGGGACTTGTACTTATGTTCATTCTCCAGTGTGGTAAATGATGCGGCATGGGCAGTCGTCAGCCAATGTTCCAGTTTGTCCGGATGACACGTTCCACACTTTGCAGCCGGGGCGACTAAATATTCTGCCGGGATCGGCATAATACGCTCTATCCGTCTGGTGAGACGTTGGCGCTTAAGACGGTTGTACTCTATGATCATATTCACCATAACGGGATCATTAGGCATGGAGATATCCATGGGGATCAGTTTTCCACTGTAGGACTGCAACTCTTTCTCTTCGTCGAACGTCAGCTTGAGTTCACCCACATAATAACCGTCCTTCCCGGCTTGAACAATAAGCGTGTTCCCGATCTTTTCCGGTTCCTGCAGGATGGTCTGTGTATGCCCGCCTACGATGACGTCAATCTCTTCCACCAAAGCAGCCAGTTCCCTGTCCTTCTCAATCCCAAGATGAGAGAGCATGACTACTACGTCTGCTTTCTCACTAAGAGCCGCAGCCTGCCGTGTAGCGACTTCTTCGTAGGACAGGAAATCCACAACTTCTGATACACTTTTGGGATAGAAGCGAAAGATACTCGGATCAAGAACAGAGAAAATGCCAAATGTAATGCCATTGCGCTCAATTAAAATTTCACTTTGGAGATTCGGCAGTTGGGGCTCTTGCAGATTGGAAGCGACTAATGGAAGATCGGAATCCTCCATTAACCCGCTCAGGAATGGAATTCCCCGGAAGAATTCCTGATCTCCCAGAGCGACGGCGTCATACGGAATCATTTCATAGCCGCGGAAAGCGATACTGTCCTTGAGAGTTTTGCGGGTGGAGGAGAGAAAATCGCCGGCATCTACCAGAATGGAATTGGGGTGATCTTTCAGCCAATCTCGGATGTAATGAATCCGCTTTTCTAAGGAGCCGTATGACTTCCCCGGGCAGAGGCAGTTTTCCAGAGCGCCGTTGGTGTTATTTGTATGGAGCAGGTAAATGTCAACTGCCTGAGCCTGAAATGGGATCAGCAATAAAACCACGAACAGAGTGAAAAAGAAGGTAAATTGTGTGACAGACGGTAACCTCATTACAAAGAAATATGGGTGGAAAGTGGCAGGATTTCAAGAGTAATTTTCAACTATGACAATATTTCTCCGCATCTTTGTCTTCGCCATAGTTTATTTGTGCTTTCTCACTGCTCAGACTAAGCACCCGGCTGACACTGTATTGGCATCAGACAAAACATCTCTTGCGGAGAAAATAGCCATATCTCCCATCGCTCTCTGGCAAAGGATCAGTTACAGCACTCCAATGCTGTCGTGCCAGTTCTATCCGAGCTGTAGCAACTACGCGGCGCAGAGTATCTCGGAGAAAGGGGTTATCACTGGATCAATAATGGCAGCCGAAAGAATAGTCCGTTGCAACCCTGCGGCTTATCACTATCATCTGCGAGACAATCTAATAACTTTGCCGCACGAAGAAACTTTCCACTCAGACGGGAGGCTGATTAATCAGGTAAATGCATCTCTGCCGGTGCAGCAGAATGGAAAGTCTCCTAAACTGGCAGCGGCTTTTTCTACATTGATCCCGGGTAGCGGAAGGATTTACGCTGGGCGAAATTGGGATGGGATCTTTGGCTTCCTCACTTTTACTTTGTCAGCGAATCTGGCTTACGAACATCTAAACTCTAGCCACACTATCCGCGGAGGACTCTTTTTGATCTCCTCTTTAGTTTTCTACGGAGGTGAAATTCTGGGAGCATACCGAGCCGCGCAGGCGACACCACAAGGTGATTAATTCATGGAACTCATATTCAAAACCAGCTTAAATTCGTGCCGAAATTGCCACCTTAGCTCAGTTGGTAGAGCAACTCATTCGTAATGAGTAGGTCCGCGGTTCGAATCCGCGAGGTGGCTCGAAGATGGTAAGGGCATGTTGACTGCTATTTTTATTCTATCACTTATTCCTAAAATACCTTCCACTGAAGTAGCCAATAAAATTCGCTGCAACATCTCCTCCCTTATTGCTTAATGTCTCTATAGCGAAGGGGTAATCAAGAAACATTTCCAGCAGCTCCCACCCCAGTGAAACAGCAAAGAAAAGTGATGGAATAATTCTGGTGAATCTTCCCGCGAAAAACCAGCCAAACAGGTGGAAAAGCGTATAGGCATTTACCACCTCCATAAAACATCTTCTAGGATGTAGAAATCAAAAACTTTTGGGTATAAATAATAAGACTGTGGTTAAAAAAATTCTCTACGTTTCCATTTTCCCGCAAAGCGTGAATATATTGATGGCCAACAGATCTAATCCCGGCGGCTTCCAGAGTTGATACGAGTCTTTTATAAGAATATTTAACACGGTGGACATTTTCAAACTTTAATCGAAACAGATTATAGAAATTTTCCGGAATAGCTGAATCGCCCCTGATTCGCTCCTGAGGTACGCTGACGATTAGTTTTCCATTATCTGCCAACAACGTCTTGACCCTATTTAACAGTGCAACGGGTTGATTAACATGCTCTATTACATGAGACAAAAGTACTGTTCCATATTTGCCTCTGTAGTTTCGATAAAAGTCTAAATCTATGCGATGAAACTGAAGGTCATTATATCTGCTTCTGCACTTATTTACAGACTTCCAGTGAATATCGGCACCATGAACGCGAGAATTGCCGAAGCGGTTAGCCAACTGGCGAGTAGTGAATCCTGAACTGCACCCCATGTCTAAGATTGGACCCTCATCCCCGTTCTCAGCAATCCAATCTGCTATATGATCAAGTTCCCGCTGCTTGAAATCCAGAATATGTGTTCCCAACTGAGATTTTAATCTTACAAGGCGCTGATAAAACGGAGTGTAGATTTTTTTATGGCTTTTAGGAATCATTCAGATTCACCTTTAGGGGAAAATAACATTCACATCTTGATTTGCTCTTTTGCTGCCATTTTGGCTCCGATGAGTTCCTTATGGGTTAGGTCGAATACATTAGCCAGTTTGTGCATCAGGTAGTCTTCATGCATATCAAGATTTCCATCAGCATATACTATTTTCCATAGTAATGTCAAGATTTTATTTTGTTCATCCCTGCTGCAATTATCGCGAATCTGTCTGCTGAATTGCCAAAGATCGATAGCCTCCTTCCGCTCTTCATCCGCCAAAGCTATAAGCTCATCCATCTCTTTTTCAGGTACACTGAACTCACTCTTCATAACATCGATGATATGATCCAATTCCTCATCAGAGAATTCGCCATCGGCATGAGCCATCTCCATCATAAGCGCACAAACTGCCAAAGGGACCACATCCTTCTGGCTAGTATCATTATTAGCTGAAGATTGCTGCTTAAAAAATGACTTAATTCGCCCAATCATAATATCTGCTACTTGCGGATATCTAGAAGTTCCACTTCGAAAATAAGAGGGGCATGGGGTGGGATTACATTCCCGGCGCCTCGACTGCCATATCCAAGCTCAGGCGGGATGAACAACATCCGCTTTCCACCAATATTCATTGACATGACTCCTTCATCCCATCCTTTTATAACTTCCCCGGCTCCAAAAGCTACAATAGTCATAAGCAGTAATATTAATGTGTGAGGTATCATTTTTACTCTCCTTTCAGATGAACGGAGTGTAAGACGCATGAGGGATAATTGCAATCCGAATTCCTTGCTCAATTGTTTGACTTTCTACAACAACTGGTCTAAGTTTATATGATATGTCAAAGAATTCTACATTACAACCGTTAGCTGAAAGAATCCGCCCAGATCTAATGGCAGATTTTATTGGACAGTCCCATCTTGCTGGAGACGGCACACTTCTCCGAAGAGCCATTCAGGAAAACGCTCTTTTCAGTATGATTCTGTGGGGTCCGCCAGGAACGGGAAAAACAACGTTGGCTAAGATTATTGCCCGTGAATCAAAATCAGACTTCTATGAACTCACGGCAGTCTCATCCGGCATAAAGGAAGTACGTAATGTCCTCGAGATTGGGAAAACCAATCGCCAAATGAACCGGCAAACCCTCTTGTTCATCGATGAAATCCACCGCTTCAACAAATCTCAGCAAGATGCTCTTTTACACGCTGTGGAGCAAGGAGTGATCCTTTTCATCGGTGCTACAACAGAAAATCCATCCTTTGAGGTTATCTCGCCGCTCCTCTCCCGCTGCCGGGTTCTGAAATTACAGTCTTTATCCGAGGAGGATCTTGACAAAATTCTTTCCCGTGCACTCTCAACGGATGATCAGTTGGCTCTGAAAAATATTCACTTTGCTATGGACGTGAGGACTGAACTGATTAAGTCAGCCGGTGGTGATGCGCGGAAGATGCTTAACACATTGGAAGCGACTCTGTCAATGGTGGATGATGAGAGCGGGAAAATCATGATTATCATGGAAGTGCTACAGGAAGCTCTCCAGTCCAAAACTAATCTTTACGACAAGGCCGGCGATTATCACTACGATGCCATTTCCGCTTTCATCAAGTCAGTCCGCGGAAGCGATCCCGATGCCGCCATCTACTGGCTGGCAACCATGCTGGAAGGGGGCGAAAAGCCGGAATTCATCGCCAGGCGGCTCATCATTTTAGCATCCGAAGACATCGGCAATGCAGACCCTCAAGCGCTTCCATTGGCCACCGCCGGGTTCAACGCCGTCCACGTAATTGGTATGCCGGAAGCGTCGCTGGTACTGGCACAGGTGACAACCTATCTCGCCGCTGCTGAAAAATCAAACGCCAGCACACTGGCTATCGCAAAAGCATCACGTAAAATACGCGAGGAAGGAACTTCACCGGTACCTCTGCATTTACGCAATGCACCCACACCGCTTATGAAATCTTTTGACTACGGCAAGGACTACGATTACCCTCACAATCATCCTGACCACTTCATCAAGACCGACTACTTTCCGGATAATGTGAGTGCGGAAACGTTTTACCATCCGTCAACTCAAGGGTATGAAGATTATATCAAGAAGCGATTGAAGCACCTTTGGAAAGAGCGTTATCCGGACGACAATTCGTGAGACTAATTCTTCTCTCCATTTTACTTTTATTTTCTGCTGTCACTTCTCAGGATCGACTCCGACTGGTCCATGCAGACGAGCTGGAAAATATAACTGACGAAGAGGGAAATGCGACCCAGTTCCTAAGAGGGAATGTGAAATTCCGGAAGGGTGAGACGATCCTCACCTCGGACAGGGCTTACTACCGCCAAGCCGCTCACAGCGCCACATTTGTTCAGGATGTCAGCATGGAGAGGGGCGAACAGGTTTTGACTGCTGACTCGCTGCATATGGATACGGAACTGGATATCCTCACCGGGTATGGTAGGAACGAATTCAGTGATCCCGATTACCATTTGACATCTGATACACTAGAATATCATATGGAGATTGACAGTGGATCCGCAAATGGCTCGGTTCGGTTTGTCCAGCTGCAGCAGACCATCACCGCCCAACGCATAACCTATCGCAAGAAGGAAGACCTAGAGGCTGCCAGTTATACGGCCTCAGGTAACGTCGTAATTGAAGAGGAAAACCGCCGGACAACATGCGGTAAAAGTGTGTACAATGCCGGTGCTGAATCATCTGTCCTTTTAGAAAATCCGGTTATCACCCAGGAAAACCGCATTATTTCCGGCACGGAGATATTCCTCACTTACGATGATGAAATTCTGAAGCTCCTTACCATTCCAGACAAGGCGCATATTATCTATCCCCATTCAGGTAAAGTGAAGTTACCGGCAGACACAACCGGCTCTAATGAAAAGTACACACTTGAACAGTTCGAAGACGATATGTCCGGGAAGCGGCTGGAGGCGTTTATGGTGGACGGCAAGCTCGACTCCGTCCGGCTGGAAGGGATGGCGACAACACTCTATCACCTCTTCGAGGACTCAGTTTATCAAGGTAAGAACATCGCTTCCGGTGATACGATTTCGCTGGAATTCACCAGTGACTCTGCCGGAAATGCTGAGTTGCAGACCATTAAGGTGGTAGGCGGCGCCCGGGGAGAATATCATCCTGATGACGCTTCAGACACTATCAGCGATCCCATCGTTTACCGTGCTGACACGCTGGACTATCTCATCCCGGAGGAATTGACCACCCTGCGGAAAGGGGCACGCATTGATTATCAGGATCTGCAGCTGGAATCGGGATTTGTGGCTGTCTTGTGGGATGAAAATCTTATGCACGCCCTCCCTTCCCTCACTACGGAGAAGGACTCTATACCGAGACACGAAAATTTCCCTGTCCTTAAGCAAAAAGGTCGAGATCCCATGACCGGGAAATCCATAACCTATAATCTCTCTACGGGGAGAGGTAGAGTAAAACACGGAAAGACGCAGTTGGATGACGGTTACTATCGCGGGTCTGAAATCCGCAATCGGGAGGAAGATACCTACTACGTCTCCCAGAGCGCTTATACCACCTGCGACCTGGATCCGAGTCCCCACTTCCATTTTCAGAGCAAGCAGATGAAAATGATCTCCCAGGACAAGATTTTTGTTAAGCCCATCGTACTTTACCTGGGCGGTGTGCCACTGTTCGGTCTCCCATTCGGCGTTTTCCCCGATCAGGGTGGCAGACGCCACTCCGGCTGGATCATGCCATCCTACGGCCAGAACGCCTCCCAAGGGCGATACCTGAAAAAGCTCGGCTACTTCTGGGCTGTGAACGAGTTTGTGAACAGTCAGTTCTTTTTCGACTTTTACGATGAAAGGGGGATTCTTTTCCAGAGCAGAAACAGTTACTTTGTCCGGTATGGTTTTAACGGCAGTTTCAATTTCCGCTACAACAGATTTATTGCCGACAAGGAAATCACGGATCTTTTCGACCGACCCGGTTCCGTGGGATGGTCCGTGAATTGGAATCATCGCCAGAAGATGCGGCACAACCAGTCGTTCAACGTCAACGGCAGCTACTACAGCGACAACACGTTCAACCGCAAGTTGGGCGTCGACAGAAGTACCCGGCTGAACCAGTCCGCCATTTCCAAGGCTAACTACTCCAAACGGTGGCCGAAGCTGGGACTGAGTCTTTCCGCCAGTGTTTCGGAAAACCGCAACCTCATGGCGGAAGCAAAAACTCATAAGACTGAAGGGTTCGATGCAATCTACTACGAAGCGCCTGTCCGGGAAGGTCAGCGCATCAATGAAACCAACGCCGTGTTGCCTTCGCTCTCTTTCCGAAAAGGACAGTCTCAACTGTTTGGTGGAAGCGGAAAAGGGAGCAGTATCTATTGGTCGTACAACAGCGCTCTGAAAAATAAGCAGACTGGCTTTTATGAATCGGCTTACGACACGACGTATGTGGACTCTGTAGGCGAGGATTCATTGGGTAATACTATCTTCGACACAACCGACAGTTTCATCTGGCAAGATCTTGACCATGATGAAGACAACAGCTGGATACACAATTTTTCCCTCTCCGGATCCTTCCGACTCTTTCAGCATATCGCCGTTCAGCCCAGAGTGAGTTTTCGCGAGGAGTGGATCACACGTTATTACGATGCCACCGCTGCCGATTACGCAGGAAATGCACTGGACAAACAGGAAGTTGACGGCTTCCTGGCCCGGCATACCGGCTCCCTGTCACTGAGTGCCAACACCAAACTTTACGGCCTCTTCCCGGTGAAGATTGGTCCCCTGCTGGCGTTGCGCCACACCATGACGCCGTCTATCGGATTCAGCTATACACCGGATTATTCGAAACCTATTCTCGGCTACGATCCGGGATACTTCAAAACCATCACCGACAGCATTGGTGGTGAGCACCTTTTTGATCCTTTCAGCGGTACCATGATCGGCGCCACTTCCATCCGAGAGGCGAAGAAAATCAACTTCTCACTGAAGAATGTCCTGCAGGCAAAAGTGCTGCAAGGCGGTGAGGAAAAAAAGATAAACAACCTCCTTACCTGGAATATGAGCAGCAGCTACAACTTTACCGCAGAACAGTTCAAACTCGCCAATCTCCGGTCGTCCATCCGGGCCAAACTGGCAGGCAAGCTAAACCTAGACTTTTCCATGACGCACGATTTCTACAACGTCCAGAGGGAGGAAGGAGATCTGGTCCGAGTTGACGAACTGCGGATAAACCAATGGGGCGCACCCTCGCCGCGGCTGATCAATTTGAGTGCTTCCACTGGCTTCCGATTTTCCGGAAAAAGATGGGCCTACCGGGAGGAAGTTTCGGAAGCAGACACCACCGCGAGTGATACGGCAGACGTTGATCTGAGCGAGGCTAAGGAGACCTCTATCGGAAAAATCAATAAGAAGCCTATCTCGGGTGGGAGGTTGTGGGACGCCACCCTGAGCCTACGCTATTCAGCCAACCGGTTTGATCCCAACGACCCACAGGACACGTTTTGGGGAAATCTGGGTCTGCGACTGCAGATCACCAAGTTCTGGCGGATCCGGTACTCAGCCCGGTTCGATCTCCTGGATCGGTCGCTGGTAAGCCACGACTTCAACATCTACCGGGATCTCCACTGTTGGGAGCTGTCGTTCAACTGGACTCCCGGTGGAATTGGACAAGGGTTTTACTTGAAAATAAGTGTAAAATCGCCTACACTGGACGATCTAAAAGTCGAATCCAAACGAGGGCGGTGGAATCTGCCTTACTTTTAGGAGTAACCTTACGACAAACCTGTTGTTTTTCCCTCCTGAGAAAGGCAAATTCCCCACAGTCAGTTCCTATTTTGAAACAGATCGAAAACTTTATCTCAACCTCGAGGAGACATGATGTACTGTCCTGAATGTAAATCTGAATATCAGGAAGATATCCTCTTTTGCAAAGATTGCAGTGCCAGTCTAGTCTTATTCTTGGAAAAACCACAACCTCTTGAGGAAGTGGAATGGGTGTCACTGGACAATATCCGCGGGGATATCTACGCTGAAATGGTAAAAGAGGTTTTGGATAATAACGATATCCCGTGCTATATCAAAACCGCGTTCATGATCTCAGCTTTCGGGATAAAAGGTGCCGGAATCCCCGGAACCAAATGTACCATTTTCGTCCCTTCCGATTATTACGAAGAAGCTGCCGAGATTCTAAGCCAGATGATGAACTGATTTTATGGCTGAAAAGTTCAAAGCGGTCAAAGGGACTAAAGACATTCTACCGGATGATTCTACCAAGTGGCAGACGTTAGAGCAGACTGTTCATGAATTCATGAACCGGTGGGGCTATGGTGAAATACGTACGCCGGCTTTCGAGCGAACGGAGCTTTTCGCCCGGAGCGTGGGCAAGGAGAGCGACATCGTCTCCAAGCAGATGTACACTTTTCTCGATCAGAGTGAGACGAGCCTCACCCTTAAGCCGGAGCTGACAGCACCGGTCATGCGAGCCTTTCTTGAGCACAATTTGGATCGCGGCGGCGCCCTCACCAAGCTCTATTACATTGATGCACTTTTCCGGCAGGAACGACCCCAGAAAGGTCGCCTTCGCCAATTCCACCAGTTCGGAGCGGAAGCCATCGGCTCGCCTCATCCGGAGCAGGATGTGGAGATCATCGCTCTCGCTTACCGTCTGATGGAGGCAGTGGGAATTGCGAACCCATCGCTGCAGTTGAACAGTATCGGTTCTAAAAAGTGCCGACAGCAATTTCGGGATGCCCTGGTGGGATTCCTCTCTCCCTACAGCAGCGATTTATCTGAGACCAGCCGGCAGCGGATGGAAACCAATCCCCTGCGCATCCTCGATAGTAAGGATGAACGCGAGCAAGACATCTTGAAGGGTGCGCCGCGTATTCTGGATTGCCTGGATGACGCTGATAAGGAACATTATGAAGCTGTGAAAACAGGGCTGGATGCATTAGGGATTTCGTATGAGCAGAACGACCTTCTGGTCCGTGGCTTGGACTACTACGGCCGGACAACTTTCGAGATTACCTCCGATACTTTAGGAGCGCATAATGCTCTCTGCGGCGGCGGGCGGTACGATGATCTTTTGGAAGAGCTGGGAGGAAAACCTACTCCGGCAGTCGGATTCGCAGCGGGTATGGAGCGCATTCTGCTAGCCACCCCAGAAGAATCAGAGTCATACGGTTCTGAAACCGTTCGTGCTTTTGTCATCGCTGCAGGTGAAAAAGCCAGAACCGACGCCATGCAAACTGCCATGAATCTCCGCTCCAACGGTATTCCAGCAGATTTCGACACTCTACAGCGAAGCGTGAAAGCTCAGATGCGGGAAGCCAATCGCCAAGATGCAACACACATCGTCTTTATCGGTGAAGAAGAATTGGCTAGCGGAACATGCCAGGTGAAGGACCTCTCTACTGGTGAACAGCAGTCCGTTTCCTTTAAAGAATTATTCAAATATCTTACTGCAGTCTGATTGTCCGACGATAAATCCTTTATTTGCCTCTTGAATTTCCTTAGAGCCTTTGTATATTTTCCGCGCGTGAAAGGGAGAATATGACAAAACGATCACTCATAATTGTAGAATCACCCTCAAAAGCCCGGACTATCGAGCGGTATCTCGGGAAGGAATATCGTGTTGAAGCATCCAACGGACATATCAAGGATCTTCCGGCGAAAAAGTTCGGGGTAGATGTAACCGACAACTTCAAAGCAGAATATGTAGTCATGCCCGGAAAGGCTAAGATCATCAAGAAGCTGAAAGAGCGTGCGGCAAAAGTTGAAAATATCTATCTGGCCACTGACCCTGATCGAGAGGGTGAGGCCATCGCCTGGCACATTGCCACAGAAGTGAGCGGTTCCGGCAAGAATACCCGTCGAGTTCTCTTTAACGAGATTACTCCGGAAGGCCTCAAAGAAGGGATGGCAAACCCGCGTGATGTGAATATGAATCTGGTGAATGCCCAGATCACCCGCCGGATCATTGACCGTATTGTGGGCTACACTGTGTCGCCATTCCTCGGTTCTGTTCTTTACCGCGGTTTGAGCGCCGGGCGAGTGCAATCGGTGGCTCTTCGGCTCGTTTCTGAAAGGCATGAAGAGATCATTAACTTTAAGCCTCGGGAGTACTGGACGCTGGACGCAGAGCTTACCTCAGAGAGACAGGAAATGTTCACTGCTAGACTCCACCGAATTGCCGAGAAGAAACCTGAAATAGCTTCTGAAGCAGATGTAAAAAAGATTATTGAGGTTGTGCGTGACGAAGAATTTGTAGTCAGCAACGTGGAGAAAAAAGATATTCGGAAATCACCACCGCCGCCTTTCACCACCAGCACTCTCCAACAGGATGCTGCCAGCCGTCTTCGACTGACACCACGCCGTTCCATGGGTATCGCACAGCGACTGTATGAAGGTGTGGATATCGGTGGAGGAGAACCTACCGGACTCATTACCTACATGAGAACAGATTCTACCCGTGTATCAGACTCAGCAGTAAAAAGTGCTCGCAACTTTCTTTCATCTAAATACGGCGGCGAGTTTATTCCGAGCAAACCCAATGTTTTCAGACAGAAAAAGAAGCAGGTTCAGGATGCTCACGAAGCGATCCGACCAACAGATCCAACGCTCATTTCTGATTCCCTCAAAGGAAAAATTGATGATGCTGAACTGAAGCTTTACCAACTCATCTGGCAGAGATTTATGGCGAGCCAGATGACGCCTTGTATCCTGGCACAGACAACAATTGATGTCGAAGCCGGTGATGAACATCTTTTCAGGATAGCCGGATCAGTAGAAAAGTTCGCCGGTTTCCGGAAAGTCTATCCTCCTGTGCGAGAGAGAGAAGAACTGTTCATACCGAAGGAAATTGCAAAAGGCGAAAAGGTTACTGCTGAAGATTTCCTCCCGGAACAGCATTTTACAGAACCTCCAGCCTACTATTCGCAAAGCTCGCTTATTAAGGAACTGGATGCTCAGGGGATAGGCAGACCGAGTACTTTCAGTGATATCATCGCAAAGCTGTATGATCGTAAATACGTTGAAACTGGGAGTCGGAAACTTGTCCCTTCGGATACTGGATTATTGGTAAACCAAATCCTGGTGGAAAATCTGCCGAATATCTTTGATGTTAAATTTACCGCCAGGATGGAAGAGGAGCTGGATGAAATCGAAACCGGTGCGGAGGATTACCTCACGGTATTAAACGATTTCTACAAACCGTTTCGGGCTTCCATGGACAGTGCCGATGAAAAAAAGAGCGAGATAAAGGCTCAGTTCCTGGAAGAGACTGACGAAAAATGCGAAAAGTGCGACAGCCCCATGGTTATACGGTTTAACCGTAGTGGAGAGAAATTCATGGGATGCTCGGGATTCCCGAAATGCAAGAACGCCAAGCCGCTTCCCGGATCTAAAGAAGTAGTCGATGAGCCCACAGGAAAAAATTGCCCCGATTGCAACAGTCTACTGGTGATTAAGCGAGGACGCTATGGTCGCTATGTTGGGTGTAGTAACTATCCAGACTGTCGCCATACAGAGTCGCTGGGTACCGATATCGCCTGTCCTAAAACGGACTGCGAAGGTGAAATCGTGGAAAGAACCAGTCGTAAAGGGAAGCTGTTTTTCGGCTGCAGCAAATATCCCGATTGCGACCAAGTCTCATGGAATCGGCCGGTGCTTTATACATGCGAATGCGGACTCCATTTCGTAGAAGAGCGTTCAAGCAAAACAAGGGGCACTTACTACTCATGTCCCGAATGCAAAAACAGCTACGATTCCTTAGAGACTGCTGATGAAGCGTGAAGATGACTAGAGTAATAGCGATCTTCTTTTTTCTTGCGTTCATTTCACTGAACGCTGAGGATGAAGCACTTATTGAAGATCTTGAACGAAACTTAATGGCACCCTGCTGTTGGAGTAATACGGTTGCTGCTCACGGTAATAGTGAAATAGAATCCTCGATTAGGGAAATGGTATCTCAAGGTTTAACCAGACAGCAAATATTAGACAACTTTGTAGCAAAGTATGGTGAAAAGATTCTGGCCAAACCAAAAGCTGAGGGATTTAACCTGACAGTGTGGATTATGCCAGCAGCTGTTTTTGTTTTAGCTCTACTCATTATGGTGTTATACTTTAAAAACCGTCCGGTAAAAGCCACACTAACTGAACAAAAACAGAACATCCGCCACAGCGATCAGATTGAGAGTGAATTAAGGAAAATGAATTAATGGCTCGAGGCGACGACAATAAAATGGAAAAACTTGTATCTCTCTGCAAGCGGAGGGGATTCATTTTTAGGAGTTCAGAAATTTATGGTGGATTGGAAGCCACTTATGACTACGGGCCGCTGGGCGTTGAACTGAAAAATAATGTTAAGCAAATCTGGTGGAAGGACGTAGTTACTTCCCGCTCTGATGTGGTAGGAATGGACGCCGCTATCTTCATGAACTCCAAGGTGTGGGAAGCTTCCGGGCATGTGCAAGAATTCCATGATCCGCTGGTAGACTGCAAAAACTGCAAAGCTCGTTATCGGGAAGATCATATGGATATGGATAAGCCATGTCCTGCCTGCGGCATCAAGGACTGGACTGAGCCGCGGCAATTTAACCTGATGCTCAAGACGCATTATGGTCCGTCTGAAGAATCAGCTTCCATCATTTATCTCCGCCCCGAGACTGCCCAGGGAATATTCGTCAACTTCCTGAACGCCCAAGGGACAGCACGGATGAAACTACCCTTCGGTATCGCCCAGATCGGAAAAGCGTTCCGCAACGAGATCACCACCGGCAACTTCCTCTTCCGCTCCCGGGAGTTCGAGCAGATGGAGTTGGAGTTCTTCGTGAAGCCGGATGAGTCCGCCGAGTGGCTGGATCGCTGGGTTCAGTCTCGTTTCGACTGGTACAAAAGTCTCGGTATTTCGGAGAGCAAGCTCCGCCTACGCCAGCATAAAGGTGATGAACTAGCTCACTACGCCGCCGACTGCTACGATGTGGAGTACGAGTTCCCCTTCGGTTGGTCAGAACTGGAAGGAGTCGCTGATCGTGGTACTTATGATCTTGACCAACACGCAAAACACAGTGGTAAGAAGCTGACGTGGTTTGACTCCAAGAGCAACGAGCACATTACGCCCGCAGTGGTGGAGTCATCCGCCGGTGTGGACCGCACAGTCCTGACAATCCTCGCCGACGCCTACCACGAAGAAGAAGTGAAAGGTGAATTACGAACTGTCCTGCGACTGCATCCGAAGCTAGCGCCCACCACCGTGGCTATCTACCCGTTGGTAAATCGCGACGGGCTACCGGAAATCGCTGCAAAAATATTCGATAACCTGAAAAATGACTTCGCCGCATTCTACGATGCTGGAGGCTCTATCGGCCGTCGCTACCGCCGGCAGGATGAAGCCGGTACACCATTCGGTATTACCGTGGATTCAGATACGCTGGAAGACGATACCGTTACCGTCCGGGAGCGAGACAGCATGGAGCAGGAACGAATTACGATGAGCCAACTCCAAGACTATATTTTCGACAAACTTCGATAAACTATATTTCTAAAATTAACTTCTGAAGAGCGTCTCTTCCCGGTTGAACCACCGGACGCAGCCCCAGATTCCAAGTCCGCTGAAGATGAGCAGCGACACGTAAACTTCCAGAAGTAAAAGTAGATCGGCTGTTCCGGCCAGAACTTCCTTGCTGGCCAGCGATACATTTAGTACCGGAATAAAAGCGGTTTGAGGAGAAAGTTCAATACCCGGTAAGAGTCCGATGGCTACGGGGATTATAATCAGGATGCTGGCGGGCGA
>Ga0310122_10001085_pt1 | contig 17358 bp, 17 predicted proteins | sample CB6_Bottom_1051__FD_203503 | JGI IMG/M metagenome (GOLD analysis project Ga0310122, IMG submission 203503) | Marine microbial communities from Western Arctic Ocean, Canada - CB6_Bottom_1051 | ecosystem: Environmental > Aquatic > Marine > Oceanic | place: Canada: Western Arctic Ocean | collected...
CCCCCAACCCTACCCCCAACCTCCCTTCAACCCTTGACACCCCGTGCCCACTTCACGTAGTCCGGAACAATGAACTGATCGAGGATCCTCGATGACGAGCAACTCCGACCACTCCCGCTACCAGCGGATGACCGAACACCGGGTCGTCCGTGTCCTGGTGGTCGCATTCATCGTGTTGGCAATCGCTCCGCAACTGTGGGCCGGCAAGTTCAACGCGGTGCTGAAGACCGGCGACCCCGCTCCGGCCTGGACGGGGTTACTCGGCGTCGACGGCAAACGTCACTCGCTGGGTGATCTCAAGGACGCCCCGGCCGTGCTGCTCGTCTTTCTGTCGAACCGCTGCCCGATGACCCGGGCTTACGAGGCGAGGTTGAAGAAGCTGGCCTCGGAGTACCGCAAGCGGGGGCTGAAGGTGGTCGGAGTCAGCATCGGGCATGCGCCGACCGATCGGCTCGACAAGATGATCGCTCGCTCGGCGATGTCCAAGTACAACTTCCCCTACTGCATCGACCTGACCCAGCGACTCGGACGCCGCTACGGCGCAACCTGTACGCCTCACGTCTTCCTGCTCGATGCCAGGCGACGGCTGGCCTACATGGGAGCGATCGACGACAACGTCGCACCGGACAAGATCGAATTCCACTACCTGCGGGATGCTGTCGCTGCGGTGCTGGAGGGGAAGCGACCCGAGGTGACCGAGACGCTGCAGAAGGGTTGCGAGATCAAGTACGTCTCGAGGTAAGTGGTGTGTTCGTGTCTGATCCTGTGGCGCTTGCGGTTGCCGGGGCCTGTGTGCTGGGCCTGGGCGTGCTGCTGGGTGTCCTCGTCGGGCGGGCCTGGGGCGTGCGGCGGATGATCCAGTCGGTTCTCCGCGACGCGGAAGTCACCGCACGGACCGACATGCAGACCGGTCTCTGGAATCGGCAGGGGCTCGAGGAGCGGTACGAGCAGAGTCGAGACGGGCGGCGGAAGTCCGACTGGCCGGTGTCGCTGCTGTTTCTGGACGTCGACAACTTCAAGGCGGTCAACGACACGCACGGACACCCGGCCGGAGACCTGGTCATCGGCTGCGTGGCTCATCTCTTTGGCGAAAGCCTCCGCGAGCAGGATACGGTGGCCCGGATGGGTGGCGATGAGTTCGCGGCGATGCTGCTTGGGGCGAGCCTGGCCGAGGCGGCTGAGGTGGCCGAGCGGATTCGGGCGGACGCCGAGTCGATGAGTGTTCCTACCGGGGGGGAGGAGGACTGGAACGGCACGGTCAGCATCGGTGTGATCGAGATCACTCGGGGCGAGGAACTGGCCTCGGCCCTGGAACGCGTGGATCGGGCGCTGTACGCAGCCAAGCACGCGGGTCGCAATCGCGTCGAGACGGGCGACGGTTGATCGGGCCCTTGTCGACCCGCCGGACTCGTCCTACAGCTCATCCAACTCGATCGTCGGGCAGGGGGTCTCTGCGAGCATCCGGTCGACGGAGGCTTCGTCCTTGAAGCCGATCCCGGTGACCAGGCAGACGATCACGGCGTTGCGGTCGATGCGTCCCGTTTCGACGGCGGCCAGGCAACCGGCCAGCGCGGTCGCTCCGGCCGGTTCGCTGAAGATGCCCTCCTCGGTGGCCAGCCTCTGTTGTACCTCCCATACCGACGTGTCGCTGACCAACTGACCCAGTCCTCCGGTCGGTTTCAGTTCCTGCACCACCAGGTGACCGTCGTTGATGTTGGGCACCTGCAGGCCGCTGATGTCGGTGGTGCAGGTGACCGGTTCGGCCTGCGAGGCACCCTCCGAGAGTGCCGAGGCCATCGTGTCGTTGCCACGGGGCTGCACGCATTCGATCGCCGGTGATACGGCCAATCGGCTCAGGGTGACCAGCCGCCCGAAGCCGCGGCAGACCGCCACGCACAGGCCGCCTCCACCAGAGGGGCAGAAGACATGATCGATCGGCCGCTCGAGTTGACTCTCGGCCTGCTCGGCCAGTTCGAAACTGATCGTCTCGACCCCGGTCATCCCCGGGACGCTGTAGATGTATGAGCTGACCTGCAACCGTGCATCGGGGGCCTCGCCCCGAGCGGTCAGAATCTCGAAGGCCCGGGCCGAGATCTCGGGGTCCAGCCCGAAGCCCTTGATGCGGTAGACGTTGGCGCCGTAGGCCATCATCTGCCTGAGCTTTCCCATCGGGGCGGTTTCCACGACGGCGATCTCGCACTGCAACCCCGCCGAGGCACAGTAGGCGGCGACGGCCGATCCGGTGTTGCCGCTGGAGGTGGCGATGCAGCGGGACTGGCCTTCGGCTTTCATGGCCGAGATCGCCGCGGCTCCGAAGCGGTCTTTGAACGAACCGGCCGGGTTGACCGATTCGAGCTTCAGCCACAGATTGTCGAGTCCCGCAGCGGGGCCGATCGAGTTGGAACGGATCAGCGGAGTGTCGCCCTCACCCAGAGTGGTCCGGTGCTGTTCGGGGACCGGGGTGATCCAGTCGGCCCATCGCCAGATGCTCATCTTTGAGGTTCCCAGGGAGACGGTGGGCGGGAGTGGAGGCGAGACCTCAGTCGACGTCTTCCATGACGACGATCACCGTTTCGTTTTCATGGACCCGCGGGTAGGTGCGGATGGCCAGCACCCAGCCACTCTGTGTGCTGATGATCTCGCGAGTGTCACCGCCGGTGACATCGGCGACGTGCCCGAGCAGGTCGCCGGGTGCGACACGCTGACCGAGCGTCACGGCGGGGGTGAACTGGCCGGTGATCGGTGAGGGGTTCTGGAGCTGCATGTGGCCGGATCCGTCACGAGGATCCTCGATGACCAGTTCGACCTGCGAGGGGGGTTGTTCTCGATCCAGCATCCCCAACTCGGCCATCACGTTCAGGCAACCCTCGAAGTAGGCGTCGGCACCCTCGGGCGAACAGCGGCCCGAGCCGAGGTATTCGGTGTAGATGGCCGGGACGCCGGCATCGCGGGCGACCGACAGCGAGCGGCCGTCGAGGTTGCCGCAGGTGCCCCAGATGACCGGCAGGTTCAAGGCCCTCGCCATCCGACGCTGGATCTCCAGCCGGTCCCCGTCGTCGCTCATTCCGTAGCCGGACATCGGCCAGACATCCATCCTGATGCCGCCGGAATGCAGGTCGATGTAGTAGTCGGCCGATTGGATGAGTTGCGAGAGTGCCACGGCGGTGCGGAGCGTGACACTGCCGTCGGGGTCGCCCGGGCAGACGCGGGCCAGGTCGAGCTCGTCGTCGGCCGTGCGGTTGCCGTTGAGGAATGCGGCCTCGTTGACAACCGGCACCAGCGTCAGCCGACCAGTCAGTTGATCGGCCGGTACCCCGTCGGCCAAACGACGGATCGCCGCCATCGACTCGAACTCGTCACCATGCACGCCTCCGGTGATCAACAGGTGAGGGCCTGCATCGGTGGTGGTGGCTGCGGTGTTGGCTGCGGTGGCCGTGCCGATGATCTCGATTCGTTGCAGCTCGATGGTCTGGCTCATGATGCGTGGCATACTATAGGCTGCCAGCTGGCGAGGGAAACCACACCGGCCCATGGGCCGAGATCTGCCGGACGAGACGATGAGCGACGCGGTACCCGAGACGATCACGATCGCGATGATGCGCGAGTCGCTGTACGCGGCGGTGGTCTGCGACGCGCTGGACGCTCTGGGCTACAAGAACCAGTCGCCCAATGTGCCGTTGCCGCCGTTGACGACAAAGACCATGCTTGTGGGTCACTGCAAGACGACGCTCTGGGGCGACATGTATCACGAGGACCCCAGCCCCTACGAACTGGAATTGAAGGCGGTCGACGCGTGCGGGCCCGACGATGTGCTGATCGCCGCGGCAGCCGGGTCGGACCGCTCGGGGATCTGGGGCGAGTTGCTCTCGACGGCCGCCAGCAATGCCGGCTGCGTGGGTGTGATCGTCGACGGAGCGGTCCGCGACATCCGGCAGATGACCGAGATGGGGTTTCCCGTCTTTGCCCGCAGCCGCAATATCAAGGACAGCAAGGACCGACAGCGGGTCGTCGACATCGACGTGCCGGTGGAGATCTGCGGAGTGCGATTCTGCCCCGGTGACCTGGTCTTCGCCGATGTCGACGGAGTGGTCGTGGTGCCCTCGGAAGTCCGTGACCAGGCGATCCGGGCGGCCTGGCAGAAGGTGCATGCCGAGAATATCACTCGGGATGCGATCCGCGAGGGGATGAAGGCAACCGACGCCTACGAGAAGTACGGAATCCTGTAGGCAACAGGCAGACAACAGGCAGGCAACAGGAGCGTGAAATGGCGACAACCAACGCAAAGGCTGGTGGCCGCGTGGCCAGGTCGATGGAGATGTACGAGCGGTTGCTGGAGCTGATTCCTGGGGGGACGCAGCTGATCAGCCGCCGTCCCACTCGGTTCGCACTGGGTGTCAGCCCGGTGGTGGCCACCCGCGGCAAGGGATCGCGGATCTGGGACGTCGACGGAAACGAGTACATCGACTGGGTCAGTGCGATCGGCTCGGTGATCCTGGGCTACTGCGACCCGGTCGTCGACGAGGCGGTCAAGGCCCAGATCGATCGCGGGACCAACTTCTCGATCACTCACGAGCTGGAACTCGAGCTGGCCGAATTGCTGGTCGAGCGGATTCCGTGTGCCGAGATGGTCCGCTACGCGCGGGGTGGAGGCGACGCATGTGCGGTGGCCGTACGGATCGCCCGGGGCAGCACCGGCCGCGACAAGATCCTGTTCTGCGGCTACCACGGCTGGCACGACTGGTACCAGGCCGCCAACCATTCCAGCGACGAAAACCTCGACGAGCATCTGTTCCCCGGCATCGAGCCGATCGGTGTCCCCAAAGCGCTGGCCGGAACGGCGATCCCGTTCCCCTACGGTGACCTCGAGGCCCTCGCCGAAACACTCGACCGGCACTCCGGCGAGGTGGCGGCGGTGATGATGGAGCCGATGCGAAGCGAGTTGCCCGAGGAGGGTTATCTCGAGGGCGTGGCCAGCCTGTGTCGTGACCAGGGCGTGGTGCTGATCTTCGACGAGGTCTCGACCGGCTTCCGACCCTCCGACGCCGGAGTGCAACCGGTGCTGGGCGTCGAACCCGACATGGCCGTCTTCGCCAAGTCGATTTCCAACGGCTTTGCCATGGGTGCGGTCGTGGGACGCCGCGACGTGATGGCTCCGGCCGAGCAGATGTTTGTTTCGAGTACCTACTGGGGCGAGGCGGTCGGGTTGGCTGCGGCCGTGGCCACCCTGACGGAACTCCGGAAACGCAACACCTCCGAAACACTCGCTCGCAACGGAGCGAACCTGAAGGAGCGGCTCAACGGGGTCGCGGCCGATGTGGGAGTGGCGATCCGCTGTACCGGGATCGACTACCATCCCCATCTCGAATTCCCCGCCGAAGACCCGGTGCTCAACAACAAGCTCGGGACGCTCTACGTGCAGGAGATGGCCAAGCGAGGCCACCACGGATACACCTCCTTCTACCTCAACGAAGCCCAGGGCGAGGTTGAGATCGAGATGGCGGCCGACGCGGCACGTGAGGTGTTTACAATGATCGCTGAGACGATCGAGGATGGTCGGATCGACGAGCGGCTCGAGGCCCAGGAACGCCAGGAATTCTTCAAGCGATTGGTGACATGATCGACGACGCGACGACACTCGCCACAGCAGCAGCCGTGGACGACTACACGCAGTACCGCGACGACTACCTCCGGGACGGCTATGTCGTCGTCCGGGGCTTCTTCGCAGGTGCGGGGTTCGACGAACTGGTCGGAGAACTCGACCGCTACATCGCCGAGGTTGTGCCGACTCTGCCCGATTCGGACGCGTTCTTCCAAGACCCTGAGTCGCCCGAGACGCTCAAGCAGATGCAGCACATGGTCGATCCGTTTTTCGAGGAGTACGGCAAGCGCGAGCCGTTTGTGAGCCTGGCCGAGGCATTGATGGGCGAGGCAGTACGGGCACAGCGACCCGAGTGGTTCAACAAGCCGCCGGGCACCGATCATGCCACTCCGCCGCACCAGGACAACTTCTACATCAATCTCGATCCCCCCCCGCTGACAATGTGGCTGGCGCTGGACCCGGTCGATGCCGAGAACGGATGCCTGAGGTATTGTGCCGGTACGCATCGAGATGGTCTCAGACCTCATGCCCGGACCCGGGTCCTGGGCTTCTCGCAGGGGATCTCCGACTTTGGCGACGCGGATCGGGACAAGGAGCAGCAGGTGTTTCTCGAGCCGGGTGACGTGGCCGTGCATCACGGCGAGTTGATCCACCGGGCCGAGCCGAACCGCAGTGCTGATCGACAGCGGCGGGCGTTTGCGATGGTGTATTACGCCGGATCGGGTGTTCGGGATGTTGAGTCGCATCAGGCCTACATGCAGCAGGTGGGCCAGCAGCACGAGGGGATGGGGTTGGAGAGTTAGGGGGGGGACTGGCTCCAGAGCCGCCCGTGGCGGCGTCGGTGCCTGTCCCGGGCGCGAGAAGCTGTCCGTTCTCGGGACAGGCACCCCGCGAGATCTGTCATTGTTGGATGCCAGGGCTGGAGGCGCGGGTGAGCCAGTCCCTGCCCTACACCTCAACCCACGCCTGCGAATCCGCTGCTTGCATGATCGCCAGGTTGCACCTCAGCGTCTGCAAACCCTCGTCGAAACCGCACAGCGGCTCGGCCTCGCCGGCGACGTAATCCAGGAACCGGTGGGCCTGTCGCACGAAGATGTCGTCACGCACCAGCGGGTCCAGCTGATGCACCGTCCAAGGCGTCTCGGGCTCGGCGACCTCCTGCCAACGCATCAGGTCGGCCTGCACCCGGATCGTCCCTCGCTCGCAGATCACCATCATCTGGCCCTCGTTGGGTGCCTGGTGCTGGTTCATCGAGTAGTTGACCATCACCTCACCGTGCCGCGCGATCACATGCACCGAGTCCTCGATATCGACGCCCGGCAACGCCAGGTGATCGCAGTCGGCGGCCACCCGCGTCATCGGCCCGATCATCCACTCGACACAGTTGACCACGTGAGTCAGCCCGTCCTGGATCACTCCCCCCCCGGTCGCCCGGTCGGTGTAGTAGATCTCGCGGTAGGCCGGCCGGTAGTGCGGGAAGTGCTGACCCGAGACGACCACCACCTCGAGCGGTCGACCCAATTCGCCCGAACGCACCCGCTGGCAGACCTCGATCCAAAGCGGGTGAGCCCGCAGGGGGTAGGCCATCGAAAACCGTGCGCCCTGGTCCGAACTCAACTCGCCCAACCGCTCGATGCCCTCCAACGAGGCCGAGAGCGGTTTTTCACAAAGCACGGCGATGCCGGCTTCGAGCAGCCTGGTGGCGATGTCGACGTGCAGGTGAGCCGGAGTGCAGATGACGGCCATGTCGGGCCGGTTGGGCCGGTTGGGCCGGTTGGGCCGGTTGGGCCGGTTGGGCCGGTTGGGCGGGTCGGGGGGGTCGGACAGAGCGGAGTCGAGATCGGCGTGGACGGCGGAGACGGCGTAGCGCGAGGCGACCTCCGAGCGGAGCTCGGCGTTGATCTCGCAGATCGACACCTCGCACCGCCGTGTCTCGAGGAAGCAGCGAGTGTGCCGCTCGCCGATCGAGCCGGTGCCGATGACCAGCACGCGAGGGATGCCGTGCTCTGCCACGTCAGTTCAACTCGCCCAGCACCTCGACCATGCTTCGCTCGAGGATCTCCAGCATCTCGTCGATCTGCTCTTCGGTGACCGTCAGGGGCGGCCCCAGTGCGATCCAGTGCGGGTCGAAGCGGGTGATCAGTCCGTTCTGCAGAGCCCTGCGACCGATCGCTTCGCCGATCGGCGGGTCGAACTGACGCTTGGTCTCGGGGTCGGCGACCAGTTCGATGCACTGCATCAGCCCCTTGCCACGGATGTCGCCGATGATGCCGTGCTTCTTGAACGACTCGAAGCCGGCTCGCAGACGCTTACCTTGGGTGCGGACGTTGGCACAGAGGTCGCGTTCGAGGATTTCCGAGAGCGTGGCGAGTCCGGCGGCCGAGGAGATCGGGTTGCCTTCGAAGGTGTGGCCCTCGACAAAACCCGGGTTCGATTCCGGGTCGCCCCAGAAGGCGTCGGCAATGTGTTGGCGGCACAGCAGTGCGGCGATCGGTGCGTAGCCGCCTGAGAGTCCCTTGCCGAGGCAGAGCAGGTCGGGGGTGACGCCGAACGTCTGGGCGGCAAACATCTCACCCGTGCGGCCCATGCCGGTGATGATCTCGTCGAAGATCAACAGCACGTCGTGCCGGTCGCAGTACTCGCGCAACAGCGGCAGGTACTCCTCGGGAGGGTCGATGATCCCGCCGGTGTGCCCGATCGGCTCGACGATCACTGCGGCCACGCTGCCGGGATCCTCGAGATCGATCACGTCGTTGACCAGCGATGCGCAGGTGATCTCACAGTCGGGGTACTCCTTGTCGAAGGGGCAGCGGTAGCAGGTGGGGGGGAAGACGTGGACGAAGCCGGTGGCAAGAGGCTCGTTGACCGCCCGGCGTGACTTCAGGCCTCCGGCCGAGAGCGAACCCATGGTCGAGCCGTGCCACGAATGGTAGCGGCCGATGATCTTGAACTTCGAGGCATTGCCCTGAAGGCGGTGGTACTGGCGAGCCATCTTGATGGCCGCCTCGGTGGTTTCCGAGCCGCCGGAGAAGAACTTGACGGCCCCCATGTCCCCAGGAGCCACCTCGATCAGCTTGTTGGCCAGTTGCACCGCCAGAGGGTTGGTGCCGTGCATCACCGGCGAGAAGGTCAGAGTGTCGAGCTGCTGCTTGATCGCGTCGATCACCCGCCGGTTGTTGTGGCCGACGCTGACGACATAGATGCCCGAGAGTCCGTCGAGGTACTGCTTGCCGTTGACGTCCCAGTAGTGCACTCCGTCGGCACGGGACATGATCAGCGGATCGGCGGCGAAGGACTTCATCTGCGAGCGGACCATGATCTGCCGCAGGAACTTCTCCTCGGTGGTCTGGGCGTCGGAGATGATGTCGGTCGGAGTTGCTGCGGTTGTCATGAACGGTTCTCGGTTTCGTGGACCAACTGGTGGGGCCCGCCTCGTCTGGCGGCACCCCGTTGGACCTGTTTGCGGATGTCGATGTCGACCAGTCGGTCCCAGGCCGTCATCAGTTGATCATAGACCGGGCCCGGTTCGCCACTGCCCACGTCAGAGTCGTTGAACCGCGTGACCGGTCCCAGGCAATAGGGAGTGCTGGCCACCAGGGCCTCGTCGGCGTCGGTGAGGTCATCGGGCCACAGCTGCTTGCGGGTGAATTCCAGGCCCGTCTTGTGGCACAGTTCTTCGACCACGTCGGCGCTGATGCTCGGGAGCACGCCGTCGGTCGGGGGAGCGATCACCTGCTGGTTTCTGACCAGCAGCAAGCTGGCGGCGGCGGTTTCGGTCAGCCGGCCCTCGTTGTCGAGCAGTACGGCTCGGGCGCCCGGCTCGATGCGTGACGCCTCGAGATCGGCCAGGTAGTAATGCAACCGGCTGCGGTGCTTGATCGCCGGGTCGATCGATGCCTCGGGCAACTGGCGGACCGAAGTCGTAACCAGGTGCAGCCCCTCGGCCTGCAAAGTGGCCCACAGTTCAAAGGGCAGGGGGAAGGTGTGAGCACACAGGGTGGGTTGGGCTTTTAGCGAACCGGCCGGCTGGCCTGAGTAGCTGGCATAGGGGCCGGCGGTGGCGAAGAGGACCAGGCCGAGGTCGTCTTCGGCGTCCAGTGCGACGCAGTTGTGAGCGACCAGGTCGTGGCAGATGCCGGCGAGTTGGCTGGACCCCAGGCCGGTGTCGAAGCCGACGGCTGCCAGCGAGTGGGCGAAGCGATCGAGGTGCTCATCGAGTCGGAACAGCTGGTGCCCGAAGGTCCTCAGGTTTTCCGCAACACTCGCACCCTGGACCACCCCGGCGTCGAAAACCGGCAAAACGGCCTGATCTGCCGGGACGAGTTCTCCGTTGAGGTAGGCGAGCGGTTGTGGCATGTTGGACCGGGAGCCTGATTCTTACTGGCCGAGGGCGCGGGCGTCCGGCTATCGTATCGGTTCCCCCGGCAGGGAACAAAGCGTCCGGGGTGGGTGTGACGTCTGGCCCGCCTGCGGCGGATTGAAGACGTTGAGAATGTTGCAGCCACTGGAGACCTTGTGACGTGGATCCGTTTCAGGCCATCACCGCACTGCTGACGCTGACCGCGATGGAGATCGTGTTGGGGATCGACAATGTCGTCTTCATCGCGATCCTCTGCAGTCGATTGCCTGCCGAACAGCAGCCACTGGGTCGACGGCTGGGGCTGGCCGCGGCACTGGTCACCCGGTTGATGCTGTTGTGCCTGCTGTTCTGGATGCTCGATCCGAACAACAACTTCTTCACTCATCCGCTGGTCAACCTGACCGAGGACATCGGGATTCCGGCCGCATGGCTCGCGGATCGGGCGGGTCAGGTGAGTCAGGAGATCAACGTGTTCACCGTGCAGGACCTGATCCTGTTTGTGGGCGGGATGTTCTTGATTGGCAAGAGTGTGCACGAGGTGCACGATGCGATGGAGGGTGAAGAGGAGTCCCAGAAGTCGGCCAAGCCGGTGAGTTTCCGGAACGTGATGTTGCAGGTGGCATTGCTCGACATCGTCTTTTCCCTCGACTCGGTGATCACGGCGGTGGGGATGGCCGAGGAATTGTGGGTAATGGTGACGGCGATCATCATTGCGGTGGGGGTGATGCTGGTTTTTGCCGATGCGATCAGTGGTTTCATCGAGGCGAACCCGACGGTGAAGATGCTGGCGTTGAGTTTCCTGATCCTGATCGGCGTGATGCTGACGGCCGAGGCGATGGGTATGCACATCAAGAAGGGCTACATCTACTTCGCGATGGCGTTCGCTGTGCTGGTCGAGGTGCTCAACATGCGAGCCCGGCGAAAGCGCAGTAGGTCAGGATCTGCCTGACTTCGCAGTTCAGCAGCGGCTGGACGATTGGCGACAGGACTACAACAAAGTTCCTTCGTGCAGTGCCCTCGGCCAGCGATTCTCAATTGTGATTCCGCGTCCAACAGCCGCTCCGGTTGAATGACGTGTTAAGATCCGCTTCGTTCAAACGGTTGCGATATACCAACCGACAACTTGTATTCCTCTTCCGCCGCAATTGCCTCTGGAACCCAGCGGATTCTGCTGAGCCATTGGACGACGAATGGATCGACCTTCTTATTCTGGCGAAATCGTGAAGCCCAGGCAATCGCGCCAATGAGCCAGATGAGACCTGAGAGTGCGGCGACAATCTCGACGTTATAATACGCGAAGTAAAGGAAAGCACCGAGGAGAACCACCAAGCAGAGCGTTGTGGCGGTTTTCTTGACCTTGGCCGATGAATGCGATGATTGAAACAGCGCGTGGCATTGTGTGCAAAGCAGCAATGGGAACGTCGTTGCCTGCCAGCGTTCTTCCGAAGCTGCCGCAACCAGTTTTACCCCACCGGTGATTGTCGGGCGAATCCCGCCGCCATCGGCAACGTGTCGTTCGACCATGACATTGAAGGTGATCGGGACTTGATAATGGGCATCTGAATTGCTGCAGACATGGCAGAGCCCGTCAAACGGTGGCTCGGCGTGTTGGAGTGTTCGTTGAATCTTCCCGATCGGGCGCAGAAGCGGATATTTATCGCCAGAGAGTTCCTTGAGCTTTGTGGAATTCGGCACGGTGACGGCTGAGTTACACGATGGACAGACCGTGTTTGTGCCAGCGTCGAACAACTCAACGTGGATTCTCGTAGCGCAGTCACATTCGACGAAGTATGTTTCTGCCATGGATGGTCGCTCGATGCAATCCAACGAACGGGGTCAACTCTTGATTGCGCCAAGAAGCTCGGGAAAGGGGGAAGCTCGTGAGTAGTTGAATGCCGAAACCTCTCTGCGGTGCCTTTTCGCGTGAGAGTCCCGTCCGGTAAAGCCATGACCTTCACCCCGACCTTGATCCAGTTGGAATGTGCAAGAATCGGGGAGAACGTCCGTCGGAGCGGAGACATCGAGCTCCGATCACGTGTCAACGCAACGACGGCGGATAGCCGGGTCGGCGAGCTGTATCTCGTTGGCAATGGGTTCGCAAAAGCGAGGCGAATGTGTCATCTGAGGAACCGGATGCGGTAATCCTGCACGTCCGGATCTATGGGGGCCCCGGGTGATCCTCAGGACAGTCAGCTCCGAGAGGGACCGTCGCCGCGCCAGTCTTCGGGCAGGTCGAGCGTATGAAGACGCTGCTCCAATGTACGACGAACTCTGAGCACAAAGACGTTGCTGTCTTTGATGGTGAAGACCGCTGGATACGTCTTGCGTGCCCCAAGTCCGACCAGTCTGTCTCTCAGTTCAATTCCAAACTCACCGCTCTCGCTCGACAATGGATGGCCTTCTGGAAACAGAGCGAGTTGCTGCAACTGCTCGTGAATTGCGTTAAACCAGATTTCGGCCTGCTCCCTGGAATGCTCTCTGGCCCACCACTCCGCGTTTCGCTCGATGTCACGTATCGCAACCGCTGTCATCCGAACATCGTGCGTCATGGAGTGGATTCGAATCCCAACCGGTCTCGCATCTGCTCGAATGAAATCTCCAGAGACTCAGTGTCACCACTCTCCACCTGATGGACTCCCTCTCGGATCGCCTCGAGATCAAGAACCCGTTTTGCGTTGCGGTGAAGCGACACGTCGCAAATCACATACGTCCGTTGCGTCTGTGGATCGATGACTTCCAACTCGCCCGTTCCATTTGCCAGCAGGGCATCGGACAGCTCTTTCGGAAGTTGTTGCGCCGGCATCGGAATCCTCCTTGTTCACAGCCAAGTTGCAGCAAGTCTATCCGGTGACCGAATCGATGCCACCCCCCGATCGTGAACTTGACCTGACTCCCTCCCATTGTACCAGTGGAAATGTGAGAACCAACCGGCGATGACCTTCACCCCAACCTTGATCCAGTTGGAGTGTCACGGAAACCGGGCCAGCGTCAGGTCTCTTCTCGATACCGGGCCAGTTGTTCGCGGTCCAACTCGACTCCCAGCCCGGGGCCCTCGGGGGCCGTGGCGACTTCGGGGCCGAGATCCAAAGGAGTCGTGATCAGGTCGGCCTGGTGGTACAGCGGCCCGATCAGGTCGGCCGGGTAGTGTTCGCTGTCGATGGTCGGGTCGGCCATCGCCAGGTGCAGCATCGCCGCGGTGGCGATGCCCAGTTCCAGGTTGCTGCCCATCGCGCAGACGATGCCCGCCTCGCGAGCCACCTCGGTGATCCGACGTGTCTCGGTCAACCCGCCGTGCTTGCCGGGGTAGACGGCCAGGATATCGGCGGCATCGTGACGAGTCAGTTGGATGGCGTCGGCCACCGTGAAACAACTCTCGTCGGCCATGATCGGGATGTCGGTCTGCTGCCTGAGGGCGGCCAGCGCCTGGGGGTCACCGGCGGGGATCGGCTGTTCGGCAAATAGCACGTCGAACTCGGACAGGGCCTCGAGCATCTCCGGAGCCGTCTCAGCCGACCAACCGCAGTTGGCATCCAGGCCGATCGGAACCTCCGCACCGGCCACCTCACGCACCGCCTGAAACCTCGCGATGTCGGTCTCGGGGTCGAGACCCACCTTGACCTTCAGTGTCCTCACGCCCCAGTCGAGAAACCTCGAGGCCAACCCGACCGCCTTTTCGACCTCAAAGGCCCCCACCACCATCTTGATCGGTGCCTGTTCGCGGACCTTGCCCCCCAGCAGGTCGTAGACCGGGGCGTTTTCGGCCTTGCCGGCCAGGTCCCAGATGGCCATCTCCACGGCCGCCTTCGTGAACGGGTTGAAGCGGATCACCCCGTCGATCCTCTGCCACACCGCAGCGATCTCGCGGGGGTCCATACCGAGAATGGCCGGTGCGATCAGGTCGTCAATCACCGCCAGGCACCCGGTGCGGGTTTCGCCGCTCCAGCGAGGTGCCACGGTCGCTTCGCCCAGGCCCACCAACCCCGTGTCGGTTTCGACCTCGACGATCACATAGGGCGAGGTGATGTGTTCGCCGTGAGCCGTCTTGGTGGTCAACTCGGGGATCAGCGGCACGTGAATCGGTGTCGCGGTGACTCGCGTGATCTTCATGAGTCGGTTTTTTCGATTCTCTCGATGCGTTCGGCACTCGAGGTGTCCGATGGGGAGACAGGCAGCGGGTCTTCGGGAGGCTCGGTCACCGGGCGGTCGGGGATCCGCACTGGAACAAAGGCGAGTGCCGCACAAACGTAGAATCCGGCATGGACCAGGATCAAGAACTCCCAGCCTGTGCCGTTGATGTTGATCACATGCACGAGCTTGCCGACCAGGATTGCGACCACAAAGACGCCCAGTCCGCCGACCATATTGGAGGCTCCCGAAATCACCGCGGCCTTCTTGCCTCCCAGGTCGATCAAACCAGCCCAGACAGCCGGACTCGCCATACCGGAAAACGTTGTGCCCAGCGTGATCAAGACCACCAATTGGTGTGGCGATGCGGAGTAGGCCGAGCAGGCGGTCAGCACGGCCGTGAACATCAGTGCGACAGCGGCGAATCCACTGCGGCTGATCGTGCGGTTGTTGGTCAGTTTCTGCAGCATGTCGATTACGGCGCCTCCGATCAGACCGCCGACGATCACGCCCAGGAGTGGCCAGGCGGTCAGATTGCCCGCGTCGATCGTGCTCAGGCCGTACCTCTGCTGCAGCAGTTGGGGAAAGAACGTGACGAACAGGGCGTAACCGGCCGCACGGAAAGGAGATTGGACGCACATCCAGAGGATCGGGCCACGAGTACACAGTTTCCAGAGTCCTGGTCCCGCCTCGGGGTGGTCCTGGGCCGGGTCAGAGTCAGACTTCGGCTGAGATTCCTCGCTGCGCTCGGAACGACTGAGATCGGCGGCCGCCGTGCCGGTTGGCTCGTCGCCAAGACTGGTCACCATGGGGTGTTGGTCGGGACGCGTTCGGAAGACGAGCCAGAAGACAACCGCCCAGACGATGCCGACCAGCGAGTAGACCTGCACGATCTCTCGCCATCCCCATCCCGAGTCGATCAACCATGTGGTCAGACGGATGGTCGCCACTCCGCCCAACGACATGGCCACGCCGATCATGGCCGAGACCGATCCGTGCAGGCGTGATGGGAACCAGTCCTTGATGATCTGGGCTGTGTTGGGGACCAGCCCGGCCTGGGCGATCCCGAATGCCAGGCGACTGATCAGCAGCGGAACAAACGACGTGACCAGCGACGTCCAGACGGTGATCAGAGACCAAAACGTGCTGAACAGGGGCAGCGATTGTCGGGTCCCGATCTTCAGCCCCAACGCTCCGCTGGGGATCTGAAAGATCGCGTAGCTCAGCGAGAAGGCTCCGAACACGTAGCCCATCTGTTCGCTGTTGATCTTCAATTCCGTCTGGATCGTCGTATTGACCACGCTCAGGAAATGGCGAGTGAGATAAGCGCTGCTGGAGGCAAATGCTACCAGCAGCAGCACGGTGATCCGCAGAGACCGTGGCACGCTGCAGCGGGCGGATTCGCCGTCGGACAACGAAGCCGGCTCGCTGTCGCTCATTCCAGCATGCCCCGAAGTGCGTTGGCCGTCACGGCACTGACGCCCTCGTCGATCGCGATCGAGAGTGTCCAGCAGAGTGAGCCGACCGAGAAGACTCGACCTCCGGACTGCGTGTCGTAGGCCACCAGGTCGGCACCCGAATCGCCGGGGTTGGTCCCCTTGGCCAGGTGACGCAGGCCCGAGGGCGAGTCGGGGCTGATCTTGTCGAGTTCGTGGCCCGAGGCACCTCCCGGACAGCGTTCGTGCAGGCTGCGGTGGCCGAACAGGTCTCCGGCACCCAGGCCCGTGCCGTCAAACACCGGGTCGCCGGCATCCAGCACGCGGTAGGGAGCACCCGACTGGAATCCCGAGTGCGTGTAGGCCAACCCCAATAGGTGGGCCTCCGATTCGCCCCGCAACGAGTGTTCTCCCTCGCGACGACACAGCATCGTCTCTTCGTCGGGGAACTCGACTTCGGCATACAGGCCGCATCCGGCCAGGTACATCAACCGGCCGCCGTCGTTGTGGACCCAGTTCTTGACCCGCTGGTACATCTGCGGCGACCAGTACTCGGGGTGAGTGTTGAGCACCAGCACGCGGTAGCTTTCGAGTGGCACGCGGTCAAAGTGCAACTCGGTTTCGCTGTACAGGTCGTACTCGAACCCCTCGCGTTCCATCCATCCCAGCAACCGCCATTCCCCCGGGGCCAGCGCTGAACCCATCCGGCCGCGGATCGGAGACGTGATCGTGTCGGACTCGGGGACGACGCAAGCAGGTGCCGGCCGGTCAAAGGACAACGGGGCCGCGGTCTCTTCGAACGGCCACGTGTCGGGGCGGAGGTAGCGGCCCAGGTCCTGCCGCGAATTGACCACCGGCTCGGCCGTCAGCCCTTCCTGGCTGAAGTAGTTGCTGCGTCCGCCGAACTTGTTGTACGCGTTCCAGGTGATGGTGCTGGCCAGGACGCAGATGTCGGAGGCGGGGGCTCTGGGCGAGACGATCCAGGGGAAGCAGGTGAAGCGGCCGCCCAAGGTCGTGGCGTGCAGGAAGTAGAGTCCCGAGCGGTCCGGTGCCGTCAGAGCGTGCTTTTGGAACTCGAGCGTGTAGCCGGTGCGGTTCCAGCCGACTCCGCTACCGGTGTAGTCGCCATCGGGAGTGATCTGCATCATCGCCCGGTGGCCGTGCTCGTCGCACCAGCCGTAACTGGTGATGAACTCCCTGGTCCAACCGTAGCGGAACAAATCGAGCCGAAACTGTTCGACCGAGTGGACCCGGTACTCGGACGTCTCGCCCGAGCGGCACCAGTTGGGCCACATGTAGCCGAGGAACCCGTCGGAGAGCAGCCGGAACTGGTGCGGCTGGCCGGGGGTGATGGTGAGGCGAGTACGTTTTGAGCCGAAACCCGAGGCGGAGAGGATCGCCTCGTAGTCGCCCGGCTCGAGATCGCCGTAGAGGGCTCCGGAGGGGGCGGAGGTCAGCGTCCAGGCCCGGTCGGCCTGGCGGAATTCCACCGTGGCTCCGCCGAGGGCCGAGTGGTTTTCGTCGCTGACGTATCCGATGAGCATGGACGGGGTGCTGCGGGTGGCTGGGTGGCGGGTTGTGGCTGATGCCCTGTCATTCCGAGCCGCAGCCTGTCATTCCGAGCGGAGCGAGGAATCTCAACCGTTGTCGAACATCAGACGGCGGAGATCCCTCGCTCCGCTCGGGATGACAAGAACCGGGGCCGGGTCCGCCGTTGGTGAACCCGGCCCCGATCCAGGCTGACCAGGAACCTAGAGTTCCTTGATCTTGATGTTCCGGAAGTGGATCGGAGCACCCTCGGACTGCAGCCCAATCTGGCCCTTGCGGTTGATGTAGGG
>Ga0310122_10001088_pt1 | contig 17357 bp, 18 predicted proteins | sample CB6_Bottom_1051__FD_203503 | JGI IMG/M metagenome (GOLD analysis project Ga0310122, IMG submission 203503) | Marine microbial communities from Western Arctic Ocean, Canada - CB6_Bottom_1051 | ecosystem: Environmental > Aquatic > Marine > Oceanic | place: Canada: Western Arctic Ocean | collected...
CAAATTGCGAAGTCATTTGCCCGGTTTGCTGTCGCAACGGCTCATGATGAGGGGCCAGCGGAGATCGTCCGGGCTATGACCACACATCCTTTCATGGTTGGTGGAACGGGACGGGCGTGCACCCAAGTTATGGAGGTCACGGCAGGGAGAGCCTTCGTGAAACTCGGAGCTGAGGGTGCGTACACTGGAGGGATTCCAGCAGAAGGACTCGGTTTTGCGATCAAAGTCGAAGATGGTGGACGCCGAGCGGTTGAGGTCGCTCTCGTGAGGGTTCTTCAGGCCCTTGGTGTTCTCACAGAAGCAGAGGCTTCCACAATCTGCCACCACGGAAATCCGATAGTGTATAATACTCGGGGTGAAGCAGTTGGTGAGATCAGGGCGGCTTTCGATCTGGAGTTTGCGGCTCCGTGAGCCAGCACCTTAAACCATCAGTCGAAATGCTGGTACGTCTAAGCGCCGTCATCGCCAGTCGGCAGATCCATAAACTCTCAGAGCACCTTGATTTAGTTGCCTCTCAGGCGGATGCTGTCCGGGTCGAAGAGGTGATACTGCAAAGCTACCTCTTTCTTGGTTATCCCATGGCGCTGAACGTGATGGCGCTATGGCGCGAAAGGGTTGAACCGAGTCCCTCGGTTAACTTGATAGAGGACCGCAACTGCTGGGTGGACCGTGGAGAGGAGATTTGCCGATCTGTTTATGCTGGTCAATACGACGAACTCCGAGAGCATATCCGGAGGCTCCACCCGGACCTGGAACAGTGGATGGTGGAGGAGGGATACGGTAAGGTCCTAGGGCGTTCTGGGCTCTCACTGGTGGAGCGTGAACTGTGCATCGTTGCGCTACTAGCGGTATTAGATGTGCCAAGGCAACTCTACTCCCATCTTCGAGGGGCGCTCAATGTTGGGGCTCATGTGTTGGAAGTCACACAGGCGCTCGATATTGGACTCGAGTATACTGAGGGTGCTGCCGCTGCTCGCGGCTGGGAGACTTGGGAAGCCGTACGATCGCGTGATGCTGGAGGTCGGTGACTGATGTTCATTGATCATGCAGTGATCGAAGTGAAGGCGGGCACCGGAGGCTCTGGATCCGACGCTTTCCGTAGGGAAAAGGGAGTCCCGCGCGGTGGACCTGCTGGTGGTGATGGCGGGAAGGGTGGGGACGTTCTGCTAGAGGTGGATGCGCAGCTTACGACACTGCTCGATTACTCATACAAACGGCACTACAAAGCAGGTCGAGGTATGCACGGTGGAGGAAAAAATTGCACGGGCCGGTCCGGCGAAGATCTCATCCTGAGAGTTCCGAAGGGGACGGTGGCCTTCGACGTTGAGTCTGGGGACTCCCTTGGTGAACTCTTAGAAGACGGTGAGCATCGGATAATCGCATATGGAGGGAGGGGAGGCCGTGGTAATACACATTTCAAGACCTCGACACGCCAGGCTCCTCGGTATTGGGAGCCTGGTGAAGAGGGTGAGGAACGCCGGGTGCGGCTAGAGCTTAAGCTGATTGCTGACGTGGGGCTTGTCGGTGAGCCGAACGCGGGAAAATCCACATTTTTGGCCACAGTCACCGACGCAAGGCCGAAAGTCGCCGAGTACCCGTTCACGACGCTGGAGCCGAATCTCGGTGTCGTAAGACTCCGTGATTTCCAGTCGTTTGTGATTGCTGACATTCCTGGGATCATTGAGGGGGCACACGAGGGAAAGGGCTTGGGCCATCAGTTTCTGCGCCATATCGAACGGACCCGAACTCTCGCGCTGATGATTCCCGTGGACACAGAGAACATTCAGCAAGCATTCGAGGCCCTAAGGGCTGAACTCGATGCCTATTCTCCGGAACTCGCTGCAGCTCCGTTCTGTGTAGTACTGACAAAGACTGACCTTCTTCCTCCTGATGCTGAGCTTCCCGAGTTTCAGGGGGAAGACGCTTGGGCGGTTTTCGGGGTCTCGTCGTCCGCCAAACGCGGGCTGGATGAGCTTTTGGCAGCACTCTGGAAGGCGAGTCGTCCCTCTGAGGAATCGACGATTGGCGGGGGCGGCCAGGCATGGACACCCTGAGTAAGGTTTCGGTCTCCTCCGTTTACGTACACGCGCCATTTTGTTCGAGACGTTGCTTCTATTGCGACTTTGCGGTGGAAGTGAATTCCTCTGGTGATCTCGGTGCGTGGACAGAAGCACTCTCAGGTGAACTGAGAGCAGTCGAACGAGAAGGTGTCTTCGTGATATCGGAGGCGCTCAAAACCCTATACGTGGGAGGTGGAACGCCGTCGTTGCTTGGTTCTGAGGCAATGAAAAGCCTTGCCGAAGTAATTGGACGTAACCGGCTCGAAGATCCTGAACTCGAATGGACTGCTGAAGCCAATCCCGAGAGTGTGACGCATGATTTGGTTGAAGGCTGGCGCAAGGCTGGTGTTAATCGGATGAGCCTGGGTGTGCAGAGCTTCGATGCACAGGTGCTCACATGGATGGGACGTCTGCACGGGCCGGACGGTGCGGTGCGAGCAGTTAAGGCCATAAAGGAGGCGGGAGTCCACAATCTCAGCGTTGATCTAATCTTCGGGCTGCCCTCACGGCTAAACCGGTGTTGGCGCACTGACCTCTACAAAGTGCTGGAACTCGACGTCCCCCATATCAACCTATACGGACTCAGCATAGAGTCTGACACTCCACTAGGACGTTCAGTGAGAGACGGCAGTGAAGTACCGGTTAATGAAGGGCAATATCGGGACGAATATCTTGCCGCTGTGGAGCTATTGGGAAATGCTGGATATCAACATTACGAGGTCTCCAGCTTTAGCCAGCCAGGATTTTCCTCAAGACACAATTCCGTTTACTGGGATGGACGTCCCTACCTAGGTTTGGGCAACGCCGCTCACAGTTACTCCGATTCATACCGTCGCTGGAATGTCAGAGATTGGCTTTCATATAGTGCCTTGGCCACAGAGACGGGGGTTACTTGGGAAAAAGGTGAGCACCTTGATGTGGCCTCTAGATCTTTGGAGCGATTATGGCTCGGTTTGCGAACCGTTTTTGGGCTACCGATACGGGATCTAGATGACCCGCAACGGTTAATCATCGAGTCTTGGGCGCGTGAAGGCTGGAGTGTGCTCGAGGATGAAAGAGTGCGCCTTACCGCGGAGGGTTGGCTTGTGTTGGACCGTCTTACCTTGGAGCTCGATAATGCTCGGGCGGGTTGACGCTGGAATCGAATACACTCGATCTTCGAATATGGATGCTATGGAAAAAGCGGAGCTCATTGGTGCGGAACTCACTGAACGTGAGCAGCAAGTTCTGGAAGCGGTGGTGCGCACCTATGTGGAAACCGCCGAACCAACCGGGAGTAGAACGGTCTCTCAAAGCTTCGATTTCGGCATCTCACCTGCCACGGTCCGAAAAACCATGGGCGATCTTGAGGATAAAGGGTATCTCTTCCACCCTCATACCTCTGCGGGACGTGTACCAACTGACCTTGCGTATCGGTTTTTCGTAGACAGGCTCATGGCGCCTCAAAGACTTACCGGCGCCGAACGAACGAATCTTCAACGCCAACTCGACAGTATTGGTACGTCTGTCGTCGAGCGTCTCGTAATGAAAGCCACCCGCGCACTCAGCTTTGTGTCGAACGAACTCGGTGTAGCAATTGCCCCTCGCTTGGAAGACGCGGTCCTGGAGAAGGTCGAGCTAATTCAAGTCTCCTCCAGCCGAGTACTTTTCGTGGCAACTATCCGGGGTGGAGTGGTGCATACGGTTTATGTGGACCTTCCGATAGAAGTGCCCCAGGAAACCCTTGTGACAGTGACAGTTGCGATGAATGAGCGTCTGGCGGGGCTCACTCTCCAAGAGATCCGTCGGACACTTCCAGAGAGGATGCGAGACTCTCACTCTGGAGAGCTGGGAGCAACTGAGTTCATGAACATCTTTGTTCAGTCGGGGGCGAAACTTTTTGATCTGCAAGAGCTTGACCGAACGAGTATCCTCTTGGGTCATACGAGTGTCCTCGCATCACAGCCGGAGTTTGAGGAACGTGACCAGTTAACCAGCCTGATCGAACTCACTGAGAGACGGGACCTTCTCGCAGAGACGATGGGTAAACGCGAGCACAGAGGCCGGGTGATGATCACGATCGGTGGTGAGAATGATAGGAATGAACTAGCCGACTTCACGCTGGTGACTTCTGAATACCGGTCAGGTAGCCTCAAGGGAGTAATAGGGGTCATTGGACCCACGCGTATGCCGTACGAGAAGGTGGTGACGATCGTTGACTACACTTCGACGCTCGTCACCCAGATGCTCCAAAGCTGATCCAAATCTGCTACCGCACTGTAAGTCTCTAACAGTTTTCTGATGGTTGATTACTACGAACTACTTGCCTTGTCACGTGATGCGGACCTCGAGGAGATCAAGAAGGGGTACCGGAAGCTTGCGTTCAAGTATCATCCTGATCGGAACGAAGGCTCTAAAGAAGCCGAGGAACTTTTCAAGCAGGTCACCGAGGCTTATGAAGTCCTTCGTGATCCTGAAAAACGTTCGGTGTACGACCGCTATGGTGAGCAGGGGCTTAAGGGCTCCGCTGGTCCAGGTGGGATGGGAGGTTTCGATTTCTCTGATGCCATCGAGATCTTCATGAGGGATTTTGGTGGTTTCTCGGGACTCGAGGATTTTATTGGAGCGAGCGGGGCGCGTGCACAACGAACTACATCTCGAAAAGGAAAGACCGTACGGGTAGGTGTATCTCTTACGCTTTCGGAGGTCGCGTACGGGGTAAAGAAAACCCTACGCGTTTCACTCTTGGACGAATGTGATCCGTGTGTGGGGTCGGGAGCGAGATCTGGGACGAAGCCGGTGGTTTGTCCCGGTTGTGGGGGGGCGGGAGAACAGCGCCATGTGCAGCGTTCAGTCTTCGGACAGTTCGTGAGTGTGCAGCCCTGTCAAAATTGTCGGGGTGAGGGCAGAATCATTGCGGAGCTGTGTGACATTTGCCGAGGGGAAGGAAGAACTCGCAGCGACACGGAAGTAGAAATAGAGGTCCCCGCTGGAGTGACTTCCGAGAATTTCCTGACACTCAGAGGACGTGGGAGCGTTGGACCCCGGGGAGGACCCCGAGGAGATCTCGAGGTACTTCTTGAGATCCAGGACGACCCACGGTTTTCCCGCAATGGATCAGATCTCTTCCATGAGCTGCCGATTACCTTCAGCCAGGCTGCGCTAGGGGACGAGGTTCGGGTGCCGACGATCGAGGGTACTGCGCGAGTCACGATTCCGGCCGGCATACAGAGTGGCGACCATCTTAACCTTAAGGGACTTGGCCTTCCCGAACTCAGTGGTCGTGTCCGTGGAGATCAAGTCGTTAGGGTGGTAGTGTGGACACCGGATGACCTTACCGACCAACAGGAACAGGCTCTAGAGACCTTGCGCGGTGTGGAAGCACCCGCACCCGAGCACATCCGTCGCCGATCACATAAGGGGTTCTGGTCCCGGGTGAAGGAGGCATTCACGGGCGGATGAAGCATCCAGAACTTTGGTAGCCGGAACTTGGAATTCGTACCCCAGCGACCGATGACACGGTTTCGGTTTTAGTGCATATGCTCGTACAGATGTGTAGTCGGGGTGTGCTCGAACGGCACACACCTATGATGGAAAAGTAGTTCTTCCGAAGCAGTGCTTGTCCGTATAGAAAGTCCGGTAGACAAGGGGATGGGTTTCTCCATTGCGCATGGTTCCAACGATCGACAAGATCGGTTGGTCAGGGCGCCGAGCCTGCTAGATCCTCTATTCGGAAGTTCACTCTATGGCCGCTAAGGAGTGCCTATTCTGTAAGATTGTCACTGGAGATATTCCAGCGGATGTCGTGTACAGAGACGATGATGTGCTCGCATTTCGTGATATTAATCCTCGGGCACCAATTCATGTTCTAGTGATTCCCAAGGAGCACCTGGACTCGCTAGCATCAGTAGCTGATGAGCACCGTGACCTTATGGGACATATCATGCTTGTGGCTCGAGAGATTGCCAAGGATGAGGGCCTCGGTACCAGCGGCTATCGAACTGTCATCAACGTCGGAGTAGATGGTGGCCAGACCGTGCAACACCTACACCTACACCTGCTCGGTGGTCGAGCACTCAGTTGGCCACCCGGCTGAGAGTGGTCTCTCTCAATCGATCCCGTACGTTACCGGCATCGTTGCTTCGTTTGGCCCGACAAAATCCAAGTGAAGAGAAGAGTGATCCGTGTCTAATGATCTGAAGAATCGATTGAGGTCTGGCCTCATATCCGCTAGAAAAGAACGCGATAAGGTTCGCACGCTTGTTCTTTCCACGATTCTAGCTGACCTCCATAACAAGGAAATCGAGTTAGGGGGAGAGTTGAGTGACGACCAAACGGTCAGGGTGGTCTCGAAAGGTATCAAGCAACGAAAGGACGCCGCATCTCAGATGCGTGCCGCGGGTCGTGATGAGCTTGCGGGCGACGAAGAAGCTCAGCTTGCAGTCCTGAGTGAATACCTTCCGGAAGGTATATCAGAAGAAGAGGTCAGAGCGCTGGTGCGAGCTGCAATTGAGGACGGTGTTGATCAGATAGGGATGTTGATGGGTCGGATTATGCCGCAAATCGGAGGACGATACGATGGCAAAGAAACAACCCGGATAGTGCGTGAAGAACTTGCCCAGTGAGCTTAATTCATAGGTCCATATCAGAGAACGTTTCCAAGGGTGAATGAGCAAAAGGCAGTCCGACCTGTAGGCTCTGAACTAGAGGTTCAGAGGGGTGTAAGCGTACGGGTTCACGCAACCGGAATCTTGGGTAAGGTGATTGAGGTTGGTGGCGATCGTGTGACTCTTGAAGCGCGCGGAGTCAAGCTGGATGTGGACCTCTCAGAGATTGAAGTTATCAATACTCGGTCTGAGGCGATCCAGGGCAAACAAGGTGGTGGGTGGCGAGGGCCGGAGTTGGGAACGGCCGGGTTCGAGGTTGACCTCCACGGAATGCGAGTGGACGAGGTGGAACTTGAACTTTCGAGAGCGGTGGATCACACGATTTTGGAAGACCTCCCTGAGATCCGGGTCATCCACGGCAAGGGCACAGGGGCAATCCGCAAACGTGTAGCTAAGATCCTCGAAGAAGACACGCGTGCAGTGGGCTTCTGTATGGGGTACCCCTACGAGGGAGGAGCGGGCGTGACGATTGTGGTGTTCGGACAAGAATCATGATTCCCGACGAAATGGTCGAGGAAGTACGCGCCCGCGCCGACATAGTCGATGTCATCGGGGAGTTTGTATCATTGAAGAAAGCCGGCAAGGAATTCAAGGCAAACTGCCCGTTCCACGAAGAACGCACACCGAGCTTCTACGTCGTGCCTGAAAAGGGCTTCTTCAAGTGTTTCGGATGTGGCCAGTCAGGAGATGTGTTCCAGTTCGTAATGGAACGGCAGGGCATGGACTTTGTGGAGGCGGTGAAGCACGTAGCCGGTCGAGCTGGGGTCGAAGTACGTGAAATCAAGAGAAATGCTGAAGCCGACGACCCAAACCGTCCACTATACGGGATCAATGCATTTGCGCGGGACTGGTTCCGAGAGCGCTTTACGGATCCTGAGGGTGGGGCGGCAGCCAGAGCCTACCTAGAGGGGCGAGGAATCGATGCTGAAGTGGCGGAGCGATTCGGCCTAGGATACGCACCGAACGATTGGGAGGCATTGCGTGACGCGGCGGCCAAGCACGGCCTTGAAGACGACCTCATGTTGGAGGTCGGCCTCCTTAATACGAGTGACCGGAAGACAGAACCGTACGATCGTTTTCGAGGTCGTATCATGTTTCCTATCGAAGGCATCTCGGGTCAGGTCATTGCGTTTGGCGGAAGACATTTCAAGTCAAATCAAGCGGATGTGCCCAAGTACCTCAATTCCCCGGAAACCCCGATCTACCGCAAGGGTGAGACTCTATATGGAATGTCGTGGGCTCGGCACGCCGTCCGCCGTGAAGAGTGTGCATTCCTGGTTGAGGGATATATGGATGTGGTTTCGCTCGCAGCCCACGGTTTTGAGAACGTAGTGGCCCCCCTGGGAACTGCTCTGACGCCAGAGCAGGCGAAACTCTTGTCGCGTTACACAAAGCGCACGCTGCTACTCTTCGACTCCGATGCTGCCGGGCTAAAGGCCACGTTCCGAGCTGGGGACACCCTGCTAGAAGCTGGACTCCACCCAGCGGTTGTCACCCTACCGCCGGGTGAGGATCCGGATACCGTTGTCCGAAGTCAGGGTCCTGAAGCGCTGCGTGAATATCTGGATCAGGCAGTCGATGTTCTCGATCGTAAGCTTCAGCTTCTTGAAGAGAGAGACTATTTCTCCTCCATCGAACGAACCAGATCAGCACTTGACCGCTTGTTACCCACCATCCGCGCCGCGGCGGATGCGGCCCTTCAGGACATCTATGTGACCAAGGTTGCGGGCAAGACGGGGGTCCGGAGGGAGACTCTTGAGGAGGAGTTGAAGAAGCACCATCCACGTGCCGCAAAAGTAGGCCGAGCCTTCGAATCCCGGCAATTCCCGGGCAAGGTCTTCCCCCGCGTGCCGAAGGGGGGTGCAGAACGACAACTCCTCCTGATGATGACGAAAGGCCTTGAGTGGGTAGAACGAGCTACGGAACTGATCTCACCGGAGGACTTTGACGATCGTTCGTACCGCACCATCTTTCACGCTCTTCTTGATGATCCTGAACTGCGTTCGGTGCCCACGTCTATGGACCCTGTAGCGGCTCAGAGATTTGAGGAGATTCTGTCGGACCCAATGGAACTCGCTCACGGGCTAGAATTATTCACCAAGTCCGTTGATCGGATTCGTGCAGAAGCGCGGGATCGCCACGTCAAGAATATCCAGCGTCGCATAGAATTGACGCAGGATGATGATGAGAAATTAGAGCTTCTTAAGCAAAAGGAAGAGTGGACCAAAGAAGTACGGGCCCTGGACCCGACAATTCTGCAGAAACGCAAGTCCACCGACAGGCGATACAACCTAAAAGAGCCGAGCAAATGATGGAGCAACACCGCACCAACCTTGTAGAACTTCAACGAATGGACCTCAAGATCCTTGCGGTGCAGCAACGCATCAGAGACTTCGATCCCCTGCTTGGGGAGGTTGAAGAGCCAGCGCTGGTGCTGGAGAGCGACTCTGAGAAAACCCGAACTCGACTCCAGGAGATGAACCTAGAAGAACGGCAGTTGGAGCTAAGTGTCGCAGAAAAACACGAACGTCAGAAGCGGCTGGATGAACGATTGGGCTCGGTTAGAAATCTCCGCGAAGAAGCAGCAGTCAGCGCAGAGCTCGAGATGGTGAAACGGGCATTGCAGAATGATGAGCATGAGGCACTGTCTATACTCGACCAGATCCGAAGGATGGAGGGTCGACTAGAGGAATTGGACGAGGCGATAACGGAAGCCCGGGGGTTCGTCGGTCCGCGGCTGGAGGAACTACTATCGGGACGCGCCGCGGCAGAGAAAGAACTTGAGGAACTTGAGCAAGAAAGAGAGAGTTTCACCGATGTTATGGACGCAAGTGAGCTGAGGCTTTACGACGGCATCCGTCGAGGCGGAAGGATCACTGCGGTGGCGGCTCTGACCGAAGACGGTGCCTGTGGCCATTGTTTCGGAATCATTCCACCTCAGTTTCAGAATGAAGTCAGGCACGGAGAATCTTTGATCCGGTGTGAGGGATGTGGTGTTATCCTCATGGTGACTGATCACGCAGACGAGCTGGCGGAAGTGACGGAAGCCGCTCCTGACGCTGCGACTGGAGAAGAGTCAGGAGCTATTTCAGCTGAGTTCAGCGAACAGGAGGATAACCCTGCTGAGCCCGAGGCAGTGGAGGACAACCCGGAGGCTGATGTCCACCAGGAGGTCTCCATAGAAGTAGCAGACGAGGATCGGGCAGACGAGTGACCATTGGCGGGCCTCGGGGACCACGATCCGGTGGCCTGCGCACAGGGATGTATCTGCCAGAGCCCCAGTGGGTTGTTTCAGAACAACCCGATCCCCAGACCGTTCGATCTCTCGCTGATACGCTGCAATTGCCCGAACTGGTCTGTGCGCTCCTAGCCGCTCGGGGGCTGACACCTCCAGAAAAAGCGAAGCGCTTTTTACGACCAGATCTTAGCCAACTGCACGATCCCGCCACTCTGGCGGATGCAGAGGTCGCTGCTGAACGGATTGCTCAGTCGATCCATTCGTGTCAGACGATTCTCGTGCATGGGGACTACGATGTTGATGGAATAAGTGCAGCGGCGCTTATGACGCGCTGGTTAACCTCTTTGGGTGCGCAGGTCGTCCCCTTCGTCCCACACAGGCTCAGGCATGGTTATGACTTCGGAGCTGCGGGTCTGAGGGCAGCCCTAGATGCCGAAGCCGACTTGATCGTCACCGCTGACTGTGGTACCGCTGCGCACCAGACGGTGGAAGCTGCTAGTGCCGCAGGGATTGACGTCGTGATCACCGATCATCACACCGTCTCCGATGCACTTCCGGAGGCGACAGCGGTTGTAAACCCATTGAGGCCAGATTGCACATATCCTAACAAGGGACTTTGTGGCACTGCACTGGCATACAAGATCTGCGAGCTTGTCGCAACAGCCGTTGGTAAGGACTCTGAGCGGCTCGTCGAATACCTTGACCTGGTTGCTCTGGCTACGGTAGCGGACATGGTTCCTCTTTGCGGAGAGAACCGAGTCTTGGTCCACTACGGGCTACGTCGGTTCTCCCACACTATCATGCCTGGGATAAGTGCACTCCTCGACGTCACCGGTGTTTCCGGTCGGAACATCACGGCGAGAGAAATCGGTTTCGTACTTGCACCGAGGATTAACTCTGCCGGTCGGATCGGTGAACCTACTGATGCTCTCCAGCTTCTGCTGACGGAAGATCCTTCCGAAGCTCGCTCGCTTGCCGAAAAACTCGATACGACCAATCAAGCGAGGAAAATAGAGGACGAGCGCACTCTCGACGAGGCACTCGAAATACTCGAACGTAATTATGACCTGGACCACGACCGGGGCATTGTTCTGGCGTGCGATGGATGGCATCCTGGAGTGATTGGCATCGTCGCGACCCGGCTTGTAGAAAGGACACAGCGCCCAGTTCTCATGATTGCTCTGGATGGGGAAAGGGGCCGCGGAAGTGGGCGCTCAATTCCTGGATTCAACCTCTTCGAGGCGTTGGAGGAGTGCTCTGAACACTTGCTCCGCTTCGGTGGTCACAAGCAAGCTGCTGGTATGGATGTGGCGCGGGAGGCCCTACCGGCTCTGCGTCAAGCCTTCAACAGTGCTGCTAGCAAGCGATTCGGCACGGATAAGCTGCACTCTGAGCTGCTTATGGACTCTGAGTTAAGTCTCGCTTCCGTCAACTTACAGTTGGTCAATTGGCTCAACTACCTGGGTCCACATGGCATAGGTAATCCCTGTCCAAGCTTTCTGGTGCGTGGGGTGAGGTTTCAACAAGCCAAGATCGTCGGCAGTAACCATATTAAGGGAACCTTAATCGGAGATGGTGTGGCCGTGGATGCGATTGGCTTCGGGTTGGCTGAGAGGCACTCGCCCGACAACCTTTCCCATGGCCTACACGACGTGGCGCTTCAGCTTGAGCGAAATGAGTTCAGGGGAAGGGTTAGCGTGCAAGCTCGCCTTCTCGCACTCAGGGCGCACAGGAGAGAAGGTTGAGGATTATTTCGGGACGTTGGAAGGGTCGACGACTGTGCTCCCTAAAGGGAACCACCGTTCGACCTACGACCGACAGAGTTCGAGAGGCATGGATGTCGGCAATTGGCGTACGTATGGATGAAATGACCGTGCTCGACCTTTTCTCCGGCTCCGGTGCGCTTGGACTCGAGGTGCTGAGCCGAGGTGCTTCTTCTGTGGTTTTCGTCGAGCACGGTCGACGTGCTCTTCAGGTCATCCGAGCCAACATCGACGTGCTCGGCGCCCAAGCTGAGTGCGCGGTTATAGAGGACGACGTATTCCGTTACTTGGGGGGTAATCGCGACGTTTTTGATGTTGCTCTTGCTGATCCACCCTACCGAACTAAAGCTTCAGCTCGCCTGGTTTCTTGTTTTCTTGAGAAACCCTTCGCGCACCAGCTTTGGTTGGAGCATAGTTGGGGGGAAGACATAGATACTCCTGACGTCGCGCGCACGAGGCGCTACGGCGATACTGCCCTCACGACTTTGACAGCCTGATCATGAGCCCCTCTAGACCTGTCGTCGCCATTTATCCAGGGTCGTTTGATCCGATCACCAAGGGTCACGAGGACCTTGCACGACGTACACTCCGTGTTATGGATCGGCTTGTAATTGCGGTCAGCAGCACTTCCACGGAAAGCAAGAAACATTTGTTCGAATTAGAGGAGCGATTGGAACTCATCCAGAAGATTTTTAACAAGGATGAGCGTGTACAAGTCCGGAGATTCGATGGGTTGCTTGTCGACTTTGCTCGTGACCTAGGTGCTCAGGTGGTTATCCGAGGACTCCGGGCAGTGTCAGACTTCGATTACGAACTTCAAATGGCTCAGATGAACCAGGAACTTGGTCCTGAGATCGAGACACTGTTTCTCGTACCCGACGTGGAGTACTCCTTTCTATCAGCTTCGCTCGTTCGTGAAGTCGCGTCACTCGGTGGTGATGTATCAAGATTCGTCTCTGCTCCAGTGCTCACCTTGCTCAAGCAAAAACTAGGGCAGTGAGGAGCCTTCTTCCGCTAGGCGGGTTTCCCCCGGTCTATTGTCTTCTTAATATTGATCTGCCGGTCAGACCGTTATGCTACTTGGGATAAAGGCGACTAAACGCAAACCCCCATCGGTGCAAAATGTCCATGGGTTTTAAGGTGTCAGAGAGGGGTGATGTAACTCTCATTGAGATCGGAGGTCAGTTGATCGTAGGAAACCGACAGCTGCTTAAGCAGCAGGTGCTTGAGCAATTGGAGGAAGGAGGTCGCAAATTCGTAGTCGACTTCTCAAACACGGACTATATCGACTCATCTGGCCTCGGAGTCCTAGTGACCCTCTCGAAGAAAATTCGGGAGAAGGGAGGGGAGATCAGCCTCTCTAGCCTTAGCAAAGATCTTCGGACCCTCTTCGAATTGACTAAATTGGACACTCTTTTCCTCTTCTCCGGGTGAGCACGAATTCGACATACTCTGGGATGAACCCACTGCGCTTGTAGTTAGCGCCTGAGGCTCTATAACCTCGGACATGATGGATCCCACCTTCAGCCGGCCAAAGCGTTCGCTTAGCCAGAACTTCCTGGTTGATCCGAATATCCAGAAGAAGATCGTGGCTGCGTTGAGTGCTAGTCCCACGGAGGTGGTAGTGGAGGTGGGACCGGGACGTGGTGCACTTACTCATCATCTGGTGGGTGTAGTCTCCAAGCTCGTCCTGATAGAGCTCGATCATGATTTAGCGGCGATGTGGTCTGAAAAATACCGAGACCGTGAAGATGTGACGGTTCTCCAGGGGGATGTGCTAACGATTCCGTTCTGGGAATCAGTTGGAGATCCCTCCCGAACTCATGTTGTAGGAAATATTCCCTACAACATCACCTCTCCCATCATCTTTCGTCTCCTGGAGCGCCCGCGCCCACAAAGCATTTTATTGACTGTTCAGAACGAGGTGGCTCAGCGGATCACCGCCCCGGTGGGGTCGAAGGAATATGGGGCCTTATCTGTAGGAGTCCGGAGCATAGCGAGCGCAGAGATACTTTTCAGGATCGGAAGGGGTGCCTTCAACCCTAAGCCAGGGGTCGATTCCGCGGTGATTCGGATCGTTCCGGTGAGACCCGAGCCTCTCTCGATCGAAGAGGAGTTGCGCTTGCGGACTCTCGTGCGCTCGGCCTTCCAATGGAGAAGGAAACAACTCAAGCGAATCTTGAGGGATCACGAGGCGCTCAAGGTCCCACCCGAGCTGCTCGAGGATGTTGCCTCACGGGCCGGAATAGACCTCGCGGACCGGCCAGAACGCCTTTCGCCTGAGGCATTTTTGCGACTCGCCTCCACGTTGCCGTAGTCAAGCCGCAGCCCTAACTTCTTGTGAAGCTTTTCACAAGCGGTTTGTTCCCCAGTGAGCCGCCCGGTTCGTGCCTTTGTCTAGACGCATATCCGATTCAACCGTTCGCCGGCTCTCGCACTATTTGCGAGTACTAGAGCTGATCCAAGCTGATGGTGGAGTGACGGTCTCAAGTGAGCAACTCGCAAAGCGCGGTCACACCACAGCTGCTCAGGTCAGAAAAGATCTTTCCCACTTCGGTTCCTTTGGTAAGCGTGGACTGGGATACAGTGTAGACGAGTTGAAGGATCGTCTGAGGACGATCCTTGGTTTGGACCGACTATGGCGAGTTATTCTCGTCGGTGCAGGCCGCATTGGTTCGGCATTGTTTGACTATCCCGACTTCAAGAAGCGAGGATATGATTGTGTAGCAATCGTTGACACCGATCCTGAGAAGATTGGCGAACGGTGGGGCGAGAGGGTGATCCGGCCAGCTGAAGAGCTAGAGTCACTCATCAGGGAGCTGAACGTGAATCTGGTGATTCTTGCGGTGCCCGCCTCAGCCGCTCAAGTAGTCGCGGAGCGCTCCGTGAATGCTGGAGTCAAAGGAATCCTTAACTTCGCTCCTGTGCAGATCCAGGTCCCAGAAGGTATCCCGGTCGAAAACGTGAATCTTGTGATGGAGCTTGAGGCTCTTTCCTTTCAGATCAACCGAGCTTCAGAGACGTGAAGTGCAGGGGGCACCAGGGCGGGCGAAAGTAAAGAGTTACCTGGTAGGGTCAGAAATCGGCGACCTAGGGGTTGCAGAGTGCTATATAGAACCCAGGAGCCAACGCACTAACTACTAACCTGAGCACCATATGCTGGTGCTGTAGGAATAAGAGCAGAGGTATGTGAGAATAACATGACAGAGTGGATTTCAAATTTACCCCTCACCAGGGAGATTTCAGTTGGTTCCATTCGGGTCCATGCAATCGAGTCCGGCATCCAGTGGCTCGATGGAGGCGCCATGTTCGGTGTGGTGCCTAAGCCTCTTTGGGAGCGTCGAATCCCTCCTGACGACCAGAACCGAATTCCACTTGCACTACGCTGCCTAGTTATCGAATCACCTGACGAACTCGTGCTCGTGGACACTGGGATCGGCAATAAGGAAAGCGAAAAATTTCACGACCTCTATGGCGTAGAAAATGCCGGTAATCCGACTCGTTTGGAGGACGGCATACAAGCCGCGGGATTCATACCGGAGGATGTGGGGATTGTATTGTGCACGCACCTCCACTTTGATCACGCCGGTGGCAACACGTTCCAGGATTCCGCCGGTGACATCCGACCAGCTTTCCAGAATGCTCGCTACGTTGTACAGCGCGGGGAATTCGACTTCGCTCACAGTGAAAGTGAACGAATACGGGCAAGCTATCTGCGGCATAACTTCGACCCCCTAGAGGAAGCGGGCCTTTGGGATTTCGTCGAGGGTGCAACCGAGATTATCCCTGGGGTAAGGGTGTTGCTAACACCAGGACATACTCCCTACCACCAGTCGGTTCTGATCGAGAGTGACGGAGAGACGGCGTGTTTTCTCGCAGATGTCTGCCCGACGGCCGCTCACCTCCCGCTTCCGTGGATCATGGGTTATGACCTTGAGCCACTCGTTACGCTTGAGTCAAAACGTAACCTTTGGGCCCTCGCACGTGACCGAGAGTGGCTGCTCATCTTCGAACACGATTTACTTGTACCATGGGGACGTCTGGATATTGATTCGGAACGGCCCCGACTCAGGGACAAATAGAACGCCTTGAGGTGCGCTGGATCTAGGTAGTCCAGTGTTCGCCTATCTGGCTATATTTAGGCCTCGGTTGGCATGTCAACCTGCGTTTGTCCAAAGATCACGAGAATACAACCCCATATCTAGTCTATGATGAATAACTCCAGGGTTCCTGTCATCCTGAAGGGAAGCACGCGCACTCCGATCGGGAACTTTCTTGGAGGCCTGAGTTCGCTCAAAGCACCCGAGCTAGGGGCGATCGTCCTTAGGGCTGCTGTTGAGCGAGCGCGGATAGATGTATCGGACATCGACGAAGTCATCATCGGGAACGTTGTTTCTGCTGGTGCGGGTCAGGCGCCGGCCCGGCAGGCGGCCGTGAACGGAGGGATCCCGGCCGTAGTACCAGCACTCACAATTAATAAGGTTTGTGGTTCTGGGTTAAAGGCGGTGATGCTTGCGGCCCAGGCTGTGCGGGCGGGTGACGCTCAGCTCGTTATAGCTGGAGGCATGGAGTCGATGTCGAGCGTGCCGTTTTATATCAGCGGTTTGCGCACTGGGGTGAAATTCGGTGACAAGCCGCTTGAGGATGGCTTAATACAAGATGGGCTCTGGTGCTCATTCGGTGCCTGTCATATGGGTGGTCACGCCGAGTACACGGCGATGAAAGCAGGAGTCAGCCGAAAGGATGCGGACTCCTTCGCCCTACACTCTCATGAAAAAGCTTGCGCTGCGATCCAAGATGGAAGTTTCCGGGATGAGATCGTACCGGTCGAGGTAAGAGGCCGTAGCGGGGTATCTGTGGTTGATACGGATGAGAGCCCTCGGACGGACACATCACTTGAAGCTCTGAGTAGGTTGAGGCCTGCATTCGTTGACGAGGCTCCAGCTAACGTCGAGGAGCATGTGGTGACTGCAGGTAATGCTCCAGGACTCAATGACGGTGCTGCCGCAATCGTGGTGACTTCACTCGAGTACGCGAAGGCACATGGCCTGGAGATCGACGCGGTAATTTCAGCTTATGCTTCCGGTGCCACGGAGCCACGGGACCTCTTTTTTGCTCCGATTGTGGCCGTGGAGCGACTTTTGAAGATGCAGGGAACTGCGGTCGACGACTACGAAATCATCGAGTTGAACGAGGCTTTCTCAGTTCAGGCGATCGCCAACATCAGGGGCCTCAAGTTAAACGAAGAGCGGGTTAACGTGCATGGTGGTGCGATTGCACTTGGCCATCCCATCGGGGCATCGGGAACTCGGATTATGGTGACACTCTTGAGAGCTATGGAACAATGCGGTGCCGCTACGGGACTAGCAACGCTCTGCTTAGGAGGCGGTAACGCCGTGGCCCTCTCCCTTGAGAAGGTTTAGGCCATGAACTTCTTTGGGCTCTAGGCAGATGTCGTTTTGATGGAGGGAGAAATCAACCGGATCTTGTTTGAGATGACTTATATTTTCTCTACACTTCGGTGGATCTTCGATTGCACCCATGAGGAGGGCGTCACGCCCTGCCATACTGTCAACTATAGTAGTAGTCGGGTGTCTGGACGAAGCAAGGTGTTTCTCCAAAGGACTGTCATGACATGATGGATCATCTA
>Ga0310122_10001089_pt1 | contig 17351 bp, 12 predicted proteins | sample CB6_Bottom_1051__FD_203503 | JGI IMG/M metagenome (GOLD analysis project Ga0310122, IMG submission 203503) | Marine microbial communities from Western Arctic Ocean, Canada - CB6_Bottom_1051 | ecosystem: Environmental > Aquatic > Marine > Oceanic | place: Canada: Western Arctic Ocean | collected...
CAGACTGGTGAGTCTTAGAAGTTATTTATTAGAAAGTGGGGTTATATTCGCCAAACACTGTGCGGAAAGTGTCGGCTATTTCACCCAGGGTACAATCGTTTTTTACACACTTGATGATCAGGGGCAAGAGGTTATCATTTCCTCTGGCACCAGTTTCCAATTTTTCCAGATGATTCTTGACTTGATTATTGTCCCTTTCTTGCTTGAACTTTTTCACTGCTTTAATCTGTTCTTTGACAGCATCCGTATCAATTGATTGTAAATCAAGTTCCTTTGGGGTGTCTTCCTGAAAACGATTGACCCCTACAACAATGTGTTTTTTGGAATCCACTTTTTGTTGGTAATCATAAGCACTCCGGGCTATTTGGTTTTGAATCCAGCCCGCTTCAATAGCTTTGACGGCACCACCCAGGTTATCAATTTCCTGAATCAATTGCCGTGCTTCTGATTCCAGTTTATCAGTCAATTCTTCTATGACATAGCTTCCTGCCATGGGATCAGGATGATTGGTAATCCCCGATTCGTAGGCGATAATCTGCTGGGTACGGAGCGCTAAGCGGACATTCTCATCAGTAGGCAGTGCTAGAGCTTCATCCTTGCTGTTTGTGTGAAGGGACTGGGCTCCTCCCAGCACCGCAGACATTGCCTGAATGGTAGTGCGAACCACATTGTTTTCTATTTGCTGGGCGGCCAAGGTAGAGCCTCCTGTTTGAACGTGGAACCTGCAGTGTAACGCTTTTTCATTGGTAACACCAAATCGTTCTTTCATAATTGTTGCCCATAGCCTTCTGGCTGCCCGGAACTTGGCAATCTCCGTGAGAAAATCGTTGTGAGAATTGAAAAAAAATGACAGTCGCTTTCCGAATTTATTACAGTCAAGACCCCTGTCAACCGCTGTTTGTACATAGGCAATGCCGTCTGCGATGGTGAAGGCAAGTTCTTGGGCGGCGGTACTTCCAGCCTCCCGGACATGATAACCGGAGATGGAAATAGTATTCCAGTTAGGGATATGATTGGAGCAAAATTCAAAAACATCTGTCACCAGCCGCATTGAATGTTCCGGTGGATATATGTAGGTTCCCCGGGCGATGAATTCCTTAAGAATGTCATTCTGGATTGTACCTCGTAGTTTTGAAGCAGAAAAGCCTCTTTCTTCAGCGGTAACAATATATAATGCCAGCAAAGTCGCTGCAGTGGCATTTATAGTCATGGAGACGGACACTTTGTCCAGCGAGATATTATCGAAGAGTAGCCCAATCTCTTTTCGGGAAGTGACTGGTACTCCAACTTTTCCTACCTCGCCTTCTGCCATTGGATTATCGGAATCATATCCGATTTGAGTGGGAAGGTCAAAAGCTACGGAAAGTCCGGTCACACCGTGATCAAGAAGATATTGAAAGCGTTTGTTTGATTCCTCTGCTGTTGTGAATCCGGCGTATTGACGCATGGTCCAGAGTTTCTTCCGGTACATTTCGGAGTAAAGTCCTCTGGTAAAAGGATATTTTCCTGGGGCCTCTTTTTTCACGAGGTGGTCAGGACATTCCCCGGTCTTTTTTAATGGATTGATAAGAATCGTTCACAGCTTTAAATTTTTCTTCAGCCAGGTCCTGTAGGTCTTCTCCTAGATGTGTTACTTTGTCTGGATGGTATTTTGAGGCCATTTTGCGGTATGCTTTTTTAATTTCTCCATCGGTGGCGGAAGGGCTGATTTCTAATATTTTATAATCAGAGTGTGTATCCCGCACAAACATAGACTGAATAGAAATAAAATCATCTTCATTTATGTTCAAATATCCTGCAATCGTGTGAATGACTTTGATCTCATCGGGGTGAATATGTCCGTCTGCCTGGGAAAGACCAAAAAGGATGTGTACCAATTCCAAGCGACTTGGGTGATCCATTGATCGCTGAATCTGTCGGCAGACATCCCGAAGTGGATAATCCTGTTTCAGGATATCTTTTAACAGGATCATGAAATCTTTTACGTCATTTGTTTCGAACTGCCTCTGGAGAAATTGTTTAACGTAATCTAATTCGGATTTCAGCAATTGTTTGTCGGCTTTCATTACTGCACCCAAAAGGACCAGAAAAGAAACGATAAAATCGCCAGGTTTCGTCCGTGGATAGGGTCTTGAACTTGCAGTGCTAAAACTCCCAAAAGATGATCCGCCCTTCTGGTCAGAAATAGAGGCCATGCCATACCCGATAACAGCCCCAATTGGGCCTCCCATGACCCATCCAAGCCCACCCCACAATAAGCGTTTACCCATACTCATGGTATTGTTATTAGTTTTTTTGTTGTTCCTAGTTTAAAAATTATTTTCATGAGCAAAGAAATGGAGTTTAAATAAAGTTTCATCTTTTCTCGAGGATGTTTTTCCTTTTCAAACCGTTCAGAATACAGAATATTATCTTAATAAAACACAGAAAACTAAGCAGGATTCTCATGGTGAAAAAGCTATATTCCGCCATGGAAATAGACCTTAAAACGCGTTATGCGTTGTGGTATCGACGGAGATTACATCGGGGGCAATCCTCCGGGAAGGCAGTGAAATTATCCTCATCCAAAGACAGATTACGATCGGTCTTGTTCTTTCTTCCTGATAAAATTGAGCATATCAGAATTGTGGAATATTTCATAAAATCCATCAGTCATTCTGAATTAAATGGAACTGAAATCCGATTTTTATGTTCACAGAAAGCAGGTACACGTTATCTGAAACTGATAAACACAGGAATCCAAATGTACAATGAAGAAGGACTTGATCCATGGGGTCTTCCCCAATTCCCGTTGGAGAATCGAATTTGTAAATTAAATGCAGAAGGGATTGCCGACCTTGATCCGGAATTTAATCCTGTTCACGCCTGTCTTGCCCGAGCTTCCAATGCCTCAATCAGGATCGGCTTTGATTCACGATTAGCGGATCATTATTACAATGTAACCTTAGAATTGAAGGAGGCTGCTTTTCTGGAAAAAAGTTACCTTAAAATGGAACAATTATTGGGATTAGCATGAAATACTATATTTACGAAAATAAGTGTGCAGAGGATTTTGAACCATTATCTCTTACGCGACCAGCTTTTGATCTTCGGTGTGGTCCGTTCACATTCTTGGAACGGCTCTTTAAATTGATTCCCGATTCAGCAGAGATCTCCTTAATTGTGCGAGAGAATCTGGTGAACCTGGCCAGGGAAATGTACCCTGATTTGGAAGTTAATCCTGGTGATATTGAACAGGGGATATGGTTATTGGGAAATGTTTTCTGGAGGGAAGATGACTTAAAGCAGATTGCGAATACTTCAAGTGAAATATTTCAAAGTGAGGATATGCAGATTGGTGCGAATTTATCTCAACAGGAGGGAAATGATTGGATGAATAAAGGAGGACCTGTATCAGCGGATTTACAATTAGATCTTCCCACCACGAAATTGGATAGTCTTCCTGTGAATTATTTATGGGAAATTCTCCAGAAAATCCCCTGGACAATGGAAGAGGACACCCGGCATTTTCTAAAGAGAAATGAAATTATTAACAGCGACCAGAACCTGCAGGTCATCAATCCCAGTAATATCTGGATTGAAGAACCAAACAAGATCAAACCAGCAGTTGTAATTGATGCTTCAAAGGGTTCTGTGATCATAGAAAAAAATGTGGAGATTGGTCCGTTTTCATATCTAAAAGGTCCTCTTTTCATCGGAAAAGGGACAATTGTCTACCCCCATTCTCAAATAAAAGAAAGCGTTTTAGGACCTGTCTGCCGGGTGGGAGGTGAAGTAGCAGGAACAATAATTCAAGGATGGTCTAATAAGGCACATGATGGATATCTTGGGGATGCATTCCTTGGGGAATGGATCAATCTGGGTGCAGGAACAAATAACAGTAATCTGAAAAATAATTATACTTCAGTTAAAGTTACAGTGAATGGAAAGATCATCGATACGGGAAGTCTTTTCATCGGGTCTTTTATAGGTGATCATTCCAAAACAGCTATTGGGACACAACTGAATACGGGTACTTCAATTGGAATTGGATGCAACATTGTCTCCAAAGGATTTCCACCAAGATTTATTCAGCCATTTACATGGTTTATGAATGGGAAACATGTATCCACTAAAATAGAAACGTTTATTAAAACGGGGGAGACGGTTAAATCTAGGCGGGGGCTGTCTTTTTCAGCGGCAGAAAGAGAATTATGCAGATCTCTGTTTGATCAGAAACAAGAATAAAAGGGGTATGAAAACTTTTTATAACTAAAGTGTTGACCATGTGGATATCGCCTGTTATATTGTCGCCCGATTTTAGCAGAGGTTATAAATGTTAGAAGGAATTATTTGTCCAGTTTGTGAAACAACTCTAGAGGAATTAGATCTCAGAAAATCCTTAACTTGTATCAGTTGCAAAACAGATTTACGCGACAGGAAATTCTTGGATTTTTTGGAATATTTGATGGCAAATGGTATTGTAGAAAATCTTGATTTCTTTGATGTGGAAGTGTACAGCGAAGATATTGAACGACTTGCTCCGGAGGATGAAGAGGAATTAGACCCATCCAAATTTGAGAAGAGGAAAGAAACTTTCAGCCTCTATGAAAATGAAATAGTAAGGCAGCAAAGTGAGGATGAAGAGAAATATAAAGAACCTTCATACGAAGAGTTTAAGGGTCTTGATGAAGACTGGGAAGATTTTAACCAGGACGGATTTAAAGGATATTAATTTTAGGAAAGTAGGATTATTATGGAGAAAAAACCAAATGTCCAACAGATAAATATTGAACTAGATGAAAGTGTAAGCGGAGGAGAATACTCCAACTTTGTAGTTGTGACCCATTCACCAGCAGAATTTGTTATGGATTTTACACGTCTTCTTCCTGGAGTACCGAAAGCAAAAATTCATTCCAGAATTGTAATGGCGCCTCCTCACGTAAAGGCATTTCTTAGAGCCCTTGGTGAAAATATCAAGAAATTCGAGAGCAAACATGGTGAAATTAAAATACCGGGGCAGGATCGTTTTTCCGGGTTTGGAGTCAAGCCGCCGAAAGGATCACTCCCTAACTGATATTTGATTTTTCTCGGGAAACCTGAATCTCCGATTCTCAGGTTTCATACCACACCCAACCCCTTCCTTTCTTTAGTTCTTTCATTTTTATTATCACCCAGCAACTTAATATCATCCAGGCAGAGCCATATCCGAATAGAGCACCAAAGAATACATCTGCTGGATAGTGAACTCCCACATAAACGCGACTAAAGGCAATAATGAATGCAAGTGCAGTCACCTTCCACTTCCAATTGGGGTAGAAGTAACCAAGGATTACCGAAAGCCCAAACGTATTCGCTGAGTGGTTTGACACAAAACTGAATTGTCCCCCACGTGGGACCAAAAGATTTATCATCTCAGGCATTGCATGGGAGGGTCTTATTCTTCCTATAAAAGGTTTGATAATTTGAGCTGCGACTGCATCAATAAAAATAACGGTTACAATGAGGATGACGAAGGTAATTCTTCCCCGTTTTTCTCCGCGAAAAAGGAGCCAATAAATCAACACAAGAAGTGGTAGTATCCAATTATTCTGATTGGTGATGGCAGGCATGAACCAGTCAAAAAAAGAATTGGATAAAGCGCCATTTATATAATGAAAGAGTCCATGATCACATTGGATTAATTGATTAAGCATAATAGGATATTTTCAATATTCGAAATAATGAACAAAGTTACCTTGTAAAGCTCATTATCAAAAGGGATCTTATCAGAAAAACCGGAGTGGTGGAAAAAATACCTTGACCATGTCTCTCTGCCGATATAATTTTGTTTCGTATTTTAAGCAGGAATATGCTCTGTGAAGACTGGATGTTTCCCCCACATTCAGATTTCCAACGTGATTCCTGCTTTTTTTATAGGGTAAAATAAAAGGGCAAAAAGTATTATTTAACGGGATCGTCCTGCAGACCCAGCAGGCGTTACTTTCAGCTTCAATAAATTAAAGGCAGGGTTTGTCAATTCCAAACTGGTTTCAATTGTCATATCAACATTGATCAGCGCACCCCCAAAAGCATCCTGAAGAACAAAAGTACCTAAATCACTCCAGTCTGTGTTATCCCAGGTAATGGTGATCGGGTTGTCACCTGGATATCCAAGTGCGATGTCATAAACATGTTCTACCCCTACATCTGAATAAAGTCCAGCAAGTATCTGAGTATAATACCTATCGTTGTCCCAACCTAGGGCGGCATCAAAATTAGGGGGCGGCGGCGCCGGCGGAGCATATGCGTCTCCAACTACCCAGGTATGAATTGATACCCACGTACATCCATTGCTTTCACAAGCTGATAAATTATAGGGTGGTGGGGTTACACAGCTTGGACACTCACCGAACTCACCACTATTATCCGGTCCACTTAAACAAGTAGTTCTGTTTGTGTATGCTGGCAGAGTATTGCCTTGAGAGTCCAAGCAATGACTAGCATCAAAACCATCAGTTGTTAATGGAGAAAAACCGAATGTTAAGTCATATTCATCTCCCCCACCTGACGCATTAACAGAAGCTGTAAAATTGATTCCTAATACAACTTGTTCACTGTGGCTATCAGATGAGTCGTTTGAAGCAGTTACTGTGAGATTAACATTATAGATACCTTCAGAACTGTATGTATGTACAGGATTCTGTTCTGTACTGGCACTACCATCCCCAAAATTCCAGCTCCATCCTGTTATTGTACCAGATCCTCCCGAACTGAAATCCGTAAATGTTACTGTATAATTATCAATTGAATATTCAAAAGCTGCAGATGGACCAATTTGTAAATATTCTACTGTGATGACAGATCCAGAATAAGTATCAGTTAAATTATTTACATCCATCACAGTAAGACTCACAATAAAGGTATCTGCAGTAGCATACTCATGAACTGGGTTTTGTTCAGTGCTGGTACTTCCATTCCCAAAATCCCAGCTCCAGTTGTTGATTACTCCATCTCCAGCTTGAGATGCATCAGTGAACTGTATTATTAAATATGAGTTAGAATGAGTGAAGTTAGCGGTGGGACCAACTAATACAGATGTCACCGTTACACTCTGTGTAGAAATATTAGATAACCCATTTGCATCGGTTACAGTAAGGGATACGCTGTATGTTCCTGCACTTGTGTACGTGTAAACTACATTTTGTTCAGTGCTGGTATCTCCATCCCCAAAATTCCAGCTCCAATTGGTAATTGTAGTATCCCCTGCCACCGACAGATCTGTAAATGTAACTTGTAACAAGTTTGTTTCCCAGCTAAAGTTAGCTGAAGGAGGATCCTCGGTTGGATATACAGAAATATTAGTTGTAACTCCAGCTGATAAACCATAACTATCTATAACTGTCAGATTGACAGGATAAATCCCTGGAGCAGGGTATGTATAAGTTGAACTTTGCAAATCACTTGTATCGGCAACTGTTGTTGTATCCCCGAAATCCCAGTGATAGCTGATTATTTCCCCATCTGATGTAGTAAATGCTGTAAAAATTACCTCTAGGATATTTATTTCTTCATCGAAGTCTACTGTTGGTAGCTTTGGATTGTTTACACTAACGCTGTCTTTTTCAAATGTATGAGAGGAACCAAATTCGTCCGTTATGGAAAGGCTGACCGTAAAATAATGATACTCCTGATAACCAGCATTAAGTATATACATGTAAATAGGATTCTGTAATGTACTTGTATCTGTGGTGGTTGTGTTATCTCCAAAATCCCATGCCCAGCTAATGATGTCACCATCTCCGGCTTCAGATCCATCCGTGAATGTAACTTCTAATGAATCAACAGCAATAACAGCAGATTGGAAATATGAAAAATCAGCTATTGGGCTCACTGCAGTATTAGGGATTGCAATTTCTTTTGTTATTGCATCTGATAAATCATTTTCATCAGTCACAACTAGCTTGACACTAAATGTATCAACTTGAGAGTAGGTATAGAGGGGGTGTTGTTCAGTGCTGGTACTGTCATTTACATCCCCAAAATTCCATTCCCAGCGGACTATGTTTCCATCGCCCTCTTTAGAAAGATCCATAAACTGTACTTTTTTAAATTTAATTTCATTTATAAAAAATGCATCGGGACTTTCATCTTTATCGCATGAAAAAAATAAAACCAGTATAGTAGACATTGTTGCTGGTATTAGAAATTTTCTCATAATTGAATTCTAAAATTTCATTTTTTAGATTACAATTTTGACTGCAGTCTGAGGATAATGATCCTTCCTAATTCAGGACCTCCGATTATCTCAGTGTGGCGATGATCCAGCATATTATTGATGGTGAGATTCCCGGAGAGATTTTCATTAAACTGATAACCAACATGTAAATCAAAAATAGTGTATGCATTAATATCTCCGAAATAAATCCCGGAAGACCATTTAAAAGAATCTACATAGCGACCATTTAATGAAAGTGAAAATGGCCATTTCCGAGGTGCGTACTGGAGTTTAAATCCACCTTTGTGTGTTGGTGCATTTATGGGATCTGTAGCTTTTGTGATAGGATTAAAAAATTCTGTCATTCCCAGATGAGAATAGGTCAAATCCAGGGAGAGTTCCCTGCTGAGAAAATAAGTGACACTGGCATCCAATCCCCATACATCAATTTCGCCGTAGTTAAGATATCCTACAACAATAGGAGTAACAATGCCTTTCAACGTATCATCCAGCGCATTTCCAAGGGAGGCAACGCCCCAATGAACTCCATCTGCAAGTCCCTGCCTCCAGTTGTCAAGGGCTAAGTCGTAGTCTTCAGGATCAGGTATTACATCATATTCTAATGAATCAAGATCATTTATTATTCCATTATCATTCCAGTCTTTTTCGTAGACCAGGTTTCTTTGAAGGACAATTGGTGTTATAAACGTTGCGCCACTGATAAAACTGCTGTAATGACTGGTATATAAATCCAGGGTAGCAAACATTCTTGGGGAGACTCTCCCTTTATAGCCAATTTCCCATGATTTGACAATTTCAGGTTTGATTGGATCCAGGTCTTTTAAATTATGATCTCCGAAAAATCCCTTAATTCGCGGATCAACTGAAGGATAAAATACCATAAGCGTTGAATCAATGGGAGCATAAGATGATAACCCATTATCATCTTTTGGAAAGGTTTCATAATATAATGCTTCCCCCTGTGCATTCCTTGTGTAATTATATCCATCTTCACCTGAACCGCGCGCATAAACCTTAAAAATGCTGACACGGGTTATGAAAATATCAAGGAAAAGGGCCTGGTTGGAAGGAGTGTTAAAGGCTGTTGCCCAGGTTAGACGGAAGTTCTGATTATCCATTGGACGCCAAATTAATCCAACTTTTGGTGAAACTTGGAGGCCGTCTTTTTTATTAAAATTAAATTTCCAGTTAAAGGGGCTGTAGCCGGAGCCAACCTCTTGATTATTAAATTCTACAAAATCAGTCAGCCTGTCATGCGCATCCAGCCTTGTAGCCTGGATGAGTTCCCAGTGCTCATTCAATTTCCAATTGAACTGATAGTAGGCACCAAGCTCATTAACCTTATAGCGGTTATCCTCTTCGTTCTCATCAATACCTTCATCTATTAATCCGTCACCATCATTGTCAACACCATCAGCTATACCGCCTAAAATGTTATCAATAGGAGTGGCAGTTGAATCAATGAGAAATCCGCCGTTTTCATCAAACCACCCACCCAAACTAATAAAATGTATTGTATCGCCATGTGTTTCCTCATTGTATTCTACTGTTGGATAGACATTTGAGTATTCAGTAAACTTTTCACCGGGTTCGTAATACCCGTTTTCAAAATACCAGGTTTCAAACCAATCAATTGGTGAGCCAGCCTCACCATTTCCATTATTATCACGACGGTCTGTCAATTTTTTGTCGGATAGGATGGTTCCCCTGGTGTCAGGCAAGGTAAGGAAATAATCTAAGCCCCAGACAAACCGAAAATCCTCCTGAAAAAATTCCATGACATGCTGAATCTGAGCTGAGAATTTTTTGGACCGGTCGTAAATGAGCCCTCCAGTGGCAAGATTACGCGTCGGGTGGGAAGGATCTCCTGAAAAACTGGTGTTCAAATAGGTTTGTAAAAAGAAATTTTTGTATCGCATTCGTGCTTGGTAATAACGATAAATCCAGCCATCCGCCAAGTAGCGGGCAATTCCCGTTATATTGATATTCCGTGCCCAGGCAAAGCCGTGAGACAAGCTTAGTGTGAAATCAGTATTTGGCTCCCAATCTCCCCTAATGTCATAGCGGTAATTACGCACATCAAAATCCGGAAAGTCATTGATACCGTCACCATTGGCATCTTTTTCCATATTGGGAAGATTTCCATAATTGATTTTGAAATCACCATCACCATCAAAAATCCCATCTTTGTTTGTATCAAAAATGAGACGCCCATTTTGGTCATATTTATATTCTCCAAAACCTGAATTGGGCTGATCCCACTCTCCAGCATAAGCATAATTACCAAACCGATTGACCCATCGCGTACCCTGTTCATCTTCTTCATCGATACCTCCGCTGCCATCGTCATTTATTCCGTCGCCATCAAGATCCTTTTCTACATCATAATCACCATCATTGTCAATTCCATCGAACCAATGTTCATTGACGTCATCAATACCTTCATCAATTAGATCGTCAATTGCGCCATTGAAATCATTGTCGATTCCATCAGCGTAATAAAATCCCAGTACATCTTCGGTTACATTCCACAGAATAATATCAGTTCCGGGAACGAAATAGCGATGAAAAATTGGGTCATTTGCCGCTGCATCAACCATTGCTTGCGTAATAACGGGAGACCCGGGTTCCGCATTCCCAATTTCAGTCCTTATACCATCCTTGTATGCACGGCCCACAAATGAGGGATCTGAATTTTCCCATACGTGCAGCATTAAATCCGTGAAGATAGGGCTGCCCGATTCCGGCGCAAGTCCACCGTCATTAATTCCATTGTTTAAATTGTTTATTCGTCCAACGAAAGCAGCATCATGGCCTTCCCATTCACCTTCGTTGAAATGTCTCCAGTCCTGTCCCCTGAGAGCAACTCCTGAGACTTTGATTCCAACATTACCAAATTTGTGTGCAGTTCGAAAGGTGAATTTCTGTAGAGGATCGGTATCAGCTTGATTGAGTAGTCCCCCTTGAATATTTATTGTTGTCCCTGTACTGCGCAGGGGAGAACTAGTAATAATATTCAGGACACCGCTGTGAGCATTAGGCCCATACAGTGCGGAAGAGGGGCCAAGGACAATTTCAATCTGTTCCACATCTTCAAATGAGACGGGGATGACATTGTAGGCAGTGAGGCGGAGAGAAGGCACATTAGCCATTCTTCCATCTGTGAGTGAAAGGAGCCGTGAACTGAATGAAGAATTAAACCCTCTTGCCGTCATATTATAACTGTCAATGCCGGATTGCGTAAAGTCTATTCCCTTGGTCGTCTTCATATAATCGCCAAGATTTGTATTGCTTTCCCGGCGGATATCCTGTTTGGTGATCACGGAGATTGCAGCCGGTGCATCCTCTACCCGCTCCCTGCGCCTTGAGGCTGTGACAACATAGGTTTCCATCTGTATGATGGCTGTCAGTAACTGGAAGTCCACAACGATCTTTTGCCCCGGATCAAGCGTTACTTCTTTTTTTACCTGTTCATACCCCATATAATTCACTTTAAGGGTATACTGGCCGGAGGGAAGGTTCGGGACCGTGTAACGCCCTTCAGCATCCGTAGCGCTACCCGTCATTGATTTTAACGCATCACCGGAGACCATCACGTTTGCTGCTACAAGTGGCTTGCCGTTATCTTTATCAGTGATCTTTCCTGATATGGTCCCGCCCTGGGCAAAGAGAAACCCGGAAAGGAAGATACTCATGCAATAAAAATATCTGCCTGTCAATAGTTACTCCTACAAGTATATAAAGAGTCAGCCCCGAATTAATCGGAGCTGACTGTGTGTTTATTTACGGTTAAATGTTATGAAGATTATTACTTCATAAGCAACATCTTCTTTGTAGCCTGGTAGGGGCCTGCATTTATGCGATAAATGTACGCTCCGCTGGCCAAATGGCTTCCATCAAAGCTGTAGCTGTGAAGCCCTGCATTCAACTCCCCGGTGTGGACAGTTGCCACCTGTTGACCTGTAAGATTCCAGACGGTGATGTTTACTGTCTGAGGATCCGGCAGTTCAAAAGCAATCTGCGTTGTGGGGTTGAACGGGTTAGGATAGTTTTGCTTCAGAGAAAATGAACCGGGGACAGTTCCCTCTTTTCTGAGGGTAACTGAATTGACAGTTCCATCCAATTCAATGACTCCAGATCTCTCTAGAAGATGTTCTTCATCATTGAAGGTCAAAATCCATTTTTCCTGATTAACTACATAATAATCAATGGAGAGGGATTTTGTATTGTTCATGATCTCAATCGTTCCCATATCTTCAGTGTATCTCATATCATCAGAGAAACGAGTATCAAATGCTCCTGCAGGTGGTAATGGAGGCAGGCCGTACCTGATCTGCTCATTTTCTGGTACAGTTGCACCAAAGTGGAGAGGCATGCCTGTGAGACCATCACCATTGGTAATGGTAAGATAATTGGCATTTTTCAGGTAATTTACTGGTTCAGTTATTTTCCCTGCTCCGCCAGCACCGATTGAAATGGTTACAGCGCCGTCTGCATTTGCACGGACCCAATACCCTTGACCGGGCTCTATAGATTCGGCTGGATAATAAGTCCCACTGAATCCATACAATGAACCGTCAACACCTATGTCACCAGGATCATCTACATCATCCGGTCCCGTAGATACAGAAATTCCAGAAATCATGTTCCAGCCTTCGCTCAAGCTAATAGTCTGAGTAAGTAAATCATAACCCCCCATAGGATGGCCTGGGACACCATAGATTGCTGGGTCACAGCAAGGCGTATCAAATCTCAGCCAATATCCTTGGCCGGGAGCCATTGCTGATTCAGCGTTATAGCTGCCGTCAAAGGAATACAGGGTTCCATCTGTGGCTCCTGGGGTATCAGGTATACCATCACCAGTTAGGTCAATTCCAAACATATCACCGTATTCATATCCGCCAGCAACGATTGGGAGTCCCACCATATTCCATCCGGCAGCAGTGGACATGAACACAGGGTTAGCTGCACCATGCGCATTGGCTGTATTCTGGAATCTGGCGTTAATTCTTTGTGTTGACATTCTTGGTAAACAAAGATTGTCGACTTCCATGATCAAGCGGCCAGTACAATCAGAGGGGTCGCCGTCTGCCAGGCAGGCAAGATCAACATCGTGGTCACTGTCATTCGGGAACATCCAGGCTCCGCCTGTTTGAACCTGAGCAGCACCAACGGCCCAGAGGACTCCACCAAGGACGCAGGTGAGCTGGTCACCGCCTCCAAGAAGGCATGGTCCTACATTACCCTCTGCATAAGCCATACCACCAAGCACTCCAGCTAAACCTGGAGCAACTCCTTCTAATCCAAATGTTGTTAATACAGCAACAGTAGCATCATCAATGCACTCTTCAACGGAGAGGAATGAACAACTTGCAATGCATCCTGGTACATTTGCTGGGTCACCTCCTCCTTCCAAAAAGCAATCGAATAGGCAGCCATTACCCAGGCCACCATTTGCTGCTGGATCGTCTCCCGAGACATAAGCTGTACCACAGGCAGTCATAGTTCCCTGGCCAATTCCCGCTGCATTCATAAGATTGCCGGTAAAATAGTACCCTGTAAATTGTAGAAACTCATCGGGATTATCATCCTCGGTTCCAGGGGTCATGTCTGGTCCAAAGCCAAAGGGCCATCCATCAGCACCAATAGGATCAAAAAGGTAGCCATAATTAGCGCTAACCAGCCCTGTGGGTACCCCGTCCATGTCAGCATCACCCGTGGCGCCTAAGGCAACAGCATCGCCTTCAGGTACATGAATGACGATACCATATTGAGCGGCCCAGGCAGCAACTGTTGGAATTGTAGAAATATCGCTTGGCGCAGTGGCTATACCCATGATCCCGTTAAGCATTCCTGCTTCTTCCTCTAAATAATCATCATCAGTAGGATCAACGATTCCCAGGTTTGATTCAATGCCGTCATTGGCGGTCCAGCGAACCCACGCATCTTGAATTTGGCTATAATCATTATTATAGGTGGCATCAAATCTTCCCCAGTTAATACCGTCATATTGCATGTTAGTATTGTACATTCCACCACCATCAGTACCGTCACCCAGATCTGGCGCAGTAAACCATGCGAAGGTACCGGATTGGGTTATTCCCCAGCCTCTCACACTGGTATTTAAAAATCCATCAGTATAAGGTGAGTGTCCCCCATCAGTCCAGGTACCAGACTCTGAGACGGGTGGAACGGTTGATGAAGTTTCACAGTCTATAAGTTGGGTTGTGGGGTAAGTGCTTCCTTCATTAATAGTAAAGGTTCCATCATCATTGAAAGTGCAATTTAAAGCGACTGCCCCAAAGGGAAAGAAGTCTAATGCTCCCTGAAATGTGAGTGGAACTAAGACTTCTGTTGCAGTGTCACCTACAGCAAAACTTCGTAATGTCCATTGAAACGCTGGCATAGCGCTAGAGGGCCAACTGCTCATAAGATCGTAACTTCCAGTTTCAAAGTCCAGTGTGCTCTCTTGGGCTCTTACTACCCAAGTGTAGTGAACAGTTACATAATCCAGCTGATAGTTTGCTTCGATGCTCTGCGGAATAACAGTCCCAACAAAGACTAAAGCTGTTAAGATTATTTTTGACATTATTTTCATTTGATTCCTCCTTAGTTGTATCGTTTTTAGATAGGTATCACTAATAATATATTCAATTTCATAATCATCCACTCGTCCATTTTGCAGTCTTTGTCCCTACAAAACCAGATTTAGAGGTAATCCGAAGATAAATAGACGTGTAGTAGAATACAACAAATTTTTTACACCGTGTGTTCTGCATCACATTTTTTTGTTTAAAGGGATAAATTTTTCATCCTGTTTTATTTGATCAATAGATAAAACTGAGATTATAAAGAGGAGAGGCCCTGTTTTTTATCAGGAATGGCCAGGTCATTTATCCCATTTCCTTCTTTCCAGCCACCGTTTCACAGCCCAAAGCAATACCAATATACCGATGATAATAAGGGCATTTCCAAAAATGATCAGAATAAGACGGCTCAAATATTGACCTCATTTTTTTCAATGATCGGTGAAAACTTAGCGCTTCTAATCCTAAAAAAATATTTCAAGATAACAAATGTGTTAATTTTAGTATAATAATTTGATTAAGATCAGATTGTTTTGAGATAATTATTCGTACGGTTTATGAATTACCCAGGCTTCGTTTTAGGAACACCTAGAAATTATGTTAAAAAGTAAATTGACTTAAAGATAATCAAAATGAAAATTGGTGTATTGATAAAGCAGGTTCCGGGGGGGGAATCTCCATCGCGGGTTAGCAGTGATCACAGTTGGATTGATGAAACTTCCGTGAATTTTGAGACTAACGAAAGTGACTCCTATGCCTTAGAAGAAGGCCTCCAGATTCGTGAAAAAAATGGTGATGGGGAAGTGGTTGTAATTAGCATGGGTCCGGAAGGACGAACTCAAAAAGTCATTCGTGAAGCTCTTGCCAAGGGAGCTGACCGGGGCGTCCACATTACGGAAGAAGGTCCTCCGGAAACAGATCCTCTCCGCACCGCAGGTGTATTTGCGAAAGCATTACAGGAGGAGCAGTTTGACCTTATTCTGTCTGGTCTTCAGTCCTTGGATCTAGGAATGGGGCAAACCGGTGTGATAATGGGCGAATTATTAGGAATGTCGTCTGCCACATTGGTTATGGAAACAGAGGTAGGTGAAAATTCTATTCGGGTCAAACGTGAACTGGAATCGGGATGGTTTCAATGGGTAACTCTTTCTCTTCCTGCATGTTTGTCCATTCAGTCAGGGATAAACCATCCTCGCTATCCTTCCTTGAAGGGGATTATGGGTGCGAAAAAGAAAGAAATAAAAACCCTGTCAAAAGCGGAAATAATTGAAAGTGATGTGAACCAGTCTATCACCCGTGTTTACAGCATGCAAAAGGCAAAGAAGACGGAAATGATCACTGGAGATATAGATCAGCAAATTGCCCGGCTGGTAGAAGCATTGCGAACAGAAATCAAGGTATTGTAAGAGGGGACTGGTGGACATACTTGTAGCGCTAGAAAATAATTCACGATCGATTCACCGCATGAGCTTAGAGGCTCTTGCTGCAGGACAGAAACTTGCGTCCGAAATGAATCTGTCTCTTTCAATGTTAGCGATGGGTAAAAACGGGGGAGACCTAGCAGAGAATGCAGGAAAGTTCAATGCTGAGGAAGTGTTATTATTGGAGAATCCTCTCCTGGATAATTATTCATCCGATGGATATTCCCAGGCTATTACATCCGTTTTGGAACAGGAGAAACCCCGCTTTGTTTTTATGGGGCATACGTACATGGTCAGGGATTTTTTACCCCGGGTCAGTGCCCGGCTTCGAATTCCTTTCATCAGTGACGTGATTCAATTTCGGATTGATGATGGAACTCCCGTATTTACAAAGCAGGTCTTTAATGCAAAATTAGCTGCCGATATTGTGTCTCAATCCAAAGGTACTACACTGGTCAGCTTTCAATCTGCTGCGTATCAATCTGACCAGGCGGAAGCTGGAGAAGCAACGATACGATCGATCTCAATTGAGATGGACAGCTCAGCTATAAAGACGCAATCAGAAGAACCCTTTAAAGAGGAGGCAGGAGGAGTTGACCTGACGAATGCAGAAATAATTGTTTCTATTGGCAGGGGGATCGGAAAAGAAGAAAACTTGCCAATTGTAAAGGCTCTTGCGGATGCATTAGGAGCTGAATTGGGTTCTTCCCGTCCAATCGTTGATTCCGGTTGGCTTGAACCGTCCAGACAAATTGGAAGCTCCGGACAGAATGTAGCCCCGAAACTTTATCTTGCTTTGGGAATTTCTGGGGCAATCCAGCATGTGGTTGGGATGAAAGGATCAAAAAATATTGTAGCAGTAAATAAGGATTCTGAAGCGCCGATCTTTGAGATTGCAGACTATGGAATTGTTGGTGATATCCTTGAAATTATTCCGAAACTTTCGGAAGCTGTTGAAGCTGCAAAAAATTAATGTCTGAAAGGGAAGTCCTTGAACTGGATGTTCTGTTTGTAGGTGCAGGGCCTGCCAGTTTAGCTGGTGCGATTCATCTGCAAAGCCTGCTGAAAGAATCGGGTCAGGAAGCCAGCATTGCAATTTTAGAAAAAGCTGGAGAGATCGGCGCGCACTCGCTGTCTGGCGCTATT
>Ga0310122_10001090_pt1 | contig 17350 bp, 6 predicted proteins | sample CB6_Bottom_1051__FD_203503 | JGI IMG/M metagenome (GOLD analysis project Ga0310122, IMG submission 203503) | Marine microbial communities from Western Arctic Ocean, Canada - CB6_Bottom_1051 | ecosystem: Environmental > Aquatic > Marine > Oceanic | place: Canada: Western Arctic Ocean | collected...
CCCCGCAGCCTTCGACCGTGTTCCAGCCGATCAGCGAGTCGATCATGCGGGCGCCGTTGATCGCACTGCCCCCCTTGCCGATGCGGCCCATCTGCTGCAGGTGATTGTGGATGAACCGAAACCGGGTTCCCGGCATGTTCATCCTCAGGGCATAGTTCGTGAATCCGCTGAAGCGGCAATCGCGGATCGTGATGTCGCGGCTCTTGCCGGTGCCCACGTTCATCATGGCGAACATCGCCGCTTGCTTGTCGTTGCTGGAGACGAAGCGGATTCCGCGAATGACGACGTCGTGAGCGTCGGAAAACCGCAACGGACCCTGCTGACCGGCGACCAGGCATTCCAGGACCGCATGACCGCCTCCGTCGAGAGTCGTGTTGGAGGGCACATCGATAAACGACCCGGCGTTGTCCAGGCGATAGTGACCCGGCAGCAGTCGGACGGTGCCGCCCAGCTTTCCCAGCCGGGCCATCGCGGCTCGCAACTCGACGGCATCGTCGCGACCGTCGGCGACCAGGTCGGCCTGTTGGGAATTGAGGCTGTCGGCCGCGGCGACTGTGACCGTCGCGGTTCGCTTGGGCAAGTCGGCGACAGCTGCTGAGGGCAGTTGTGCCACGAGCAGACCGGCAACAACGAGCGAGGGCAACTGGAGGGGCATCGTGGATCTCCTGCATGGATCCCGGGATGGTCTCCGGCTGTTGTACCACCTCACATCAGAGTTGCCGAGCCGGCTGGAGTCGGCGATGCGATCACGCGGTCACTCGTGCTTGAGACTCGGGGTGTTCGACATGCTGTTGTACCGCCTCGGGAAGTTGCAGGCTGAGGACTACCGATTCGCATGCTGTGTTGTCGATCGGGATCACGACTGAGAGCGGGAGCCAGGATCTCGCTGAGGCGTGTGTTCGCTTTGACATCGATCGCGATGGTGGCCTTCGCGGGGAACTCGATTCTCTTGAGGTGGTACAGGTGCCTGAGGACCGCTCTTCAGTCGGGTGAAGGTCACAGTCCCCAAGACCACTTTTTCAACGGGTTGCCAGGCAGCACACTCAGCCGAGGCGTCTTGACCCGGCCTCAGGGTGGACTACAATGTAATTACATTGACGGTCGCCAACAGGAGGCGGTGATGCGAATCGACCTGGTGCAAATTGGAAACTCCAAGGGCATTCGGCTGCCTAAGGCTGTCATCGAGCAGGCTCAGTTGACCGATGAGCTCGAACTGGAAGTCTCGGCCGGCCTGATCACGATTCAGTCGGCAAAGCACACGCGAGAGGGCTGGGAACAAGCCGCGAAGGCCTGTCGTGCCGCCGTTGACGACGAAGTCGACGACTGGGACGCGACGGCCTCGGATTTCGATGGGAAATGGTAGTGCTACGATTCGAAGTCTGGCTGGTCAACCTCGACCCGACTCTCGGCAGCGAAATCAAGAAGACGCGACCCGCTGTGATTGTATCGCCAGATGAATTGAACTCTCACTTGAGGACAGTTGTCATTGTTCCGTTGACCTCCGGACGAGCCTATCCGTTTCGTGTCGCCACACGGGTTCAAGGCAAGAAGGGGGTCGCGGCCGTCGATCAGGTCCGCACCGTCGACAAACAGCGACTTGTCAAGAAAGTCGGGAAACTGCGGCCGTCGGCAGCCCAGCGCGTGCTGGAGTCGTTATGCGAGATGTTCTCGATTTGAAGCGATCGCAGGCAACGAGCGATCAACCTGAACGCCGAACAGTTCAGCGTCCGTCATTGTGATTCGAATCCGAGTCGGCGTCTTCGCGCGGCCACTGACAGTGCTTCCCTTCTTCCATCCGACCACGGCACGCAGCGAGTCGTCGACAACCGGCACGCAGCCCTCAAGCGAACGGCCTGGAATCGACTTTCCTCCTGACCTTCACCCCAACCTTGATCCAGTTGGAATGTCAGGAACCAGCAAGACGCGGACTCGTTTGGGAGGGAGTCCCTGACTTTTCCCGTGTTCGTGGGTTGATTGCCAAAGTAGGTGCGGTTTGGCATGCTCATCGGCCAGCCGGGACTCGCGACACAACGTCCCGGTCACGCCAGCCGTCGGGAGTGAGACGATGAAGCTGATGTCTTGGCTGAATTCCATCCGCCGCTCGTTTGCACAAACGCGACGTCGGCCATTCTGCTCCTCGACGAGTCGAGTCGAAGCCTTGGAAGATCGGACGCTGTTGAGCACATTTTCGGTCAACAGTACGGCTGACACCGTTGACGCGGACCCCGGTGACGGTGTTGCCCAGGACTCCGGCGGTGCCACGACTCTCCGCGCGGCGATCATGGAAGCCAACGCGCTGGGCGGCGACGACACGATCAACCTGCCGGCGGGGACCTACACGCTCTCGATCGCCGGCAGCGGTGAAGACGCCGCCGCGACCGGTGACCTGGACATCACCGATGACCTGACCATCAGCGGTGCCGGCGCGAATACGACAATCATCGACGCTGACAGCATCGATCGGGGGTTTCATGTACTTGGTGATGCTGCGGTTGAAATCTCCGGTCTGACGATCACGGGCGGTAGCTCAGACGGCGGGAGCGGCATCTACTTCATAGCTGGAACGTCATTGACGGTTAATGCATCGGTGATCCGTGACAACATCACCAGTTCCAGTGGGGGTGGCATTGGCGGTGACGGCGACCTCGTGATTACCGCCAGCACCATTTCAGGCAACCAGAATACCTCTGGTGGAAGTAGCGGAGGAGGGATCAGCTTCGCCACCGGAACGGCTTCAATCACCAATACCACGATTTCCGGCAACACCGCGGCATACTACGGCGGAGGGATGTCGGTCGGCCCCAACGCCAGCGTGACGTTGCAGAATGTGACTCTCGTCGGCAACAGCCGGCACAATTCGTTCGGCGAAGGCGGCGGGATCCGAATCCACGCGACGGCATCCGTTGAAGTCCGAAACTCGCTGATCGCCAATAACACGAACGGTCCGGGGCCCGACGTCAAGGGAACGGTCATCTCCGATGGCAGCAACCTGATCGGCGATACCAGTGACAGCAGCGGCTGGGTCTCGAGCGATCTGCAAAACGTCGAGCCCAAGCTCGGTCCTTTACAGGATAACGGCGGCCCCACTCCGACCCACGCCCTGCTCACCGGCAGTCCTGCGATCGATGCGGGCAACTCGGCAACGGCTGCCGCGGTCGATCAGCGTGGTATCGCACGCCCGGTCAACGCGACCGGGAACATCATGTTCCTGGGTCATGCTGCTCTCTCGACAACCGCCGACAGTGCCTACGCCGTTCACGCTGCCGACCTCGACGGTGACGGAGACCTCGACGTACTCTTCGCCTCCCAGGCCGACAACACGATCGGCTGGTACGAGAACGACGGCAGCGGCGTCTTCTCAGCCGCGACCATCTTGAACAACGACGCCCAGAGTGCCCGCGACGTGCAATCCGCCGATCTCGACGGTGACGGCGACATCGACGTGCTCTCCGCCTCAGTCACCGACAACACGCTCGCCTGGTACCGCAACGACGGCAGTGGTGGATTCAGCAGCGAGTTGATCATCAGCGACACGGCCAGCGGGGCCTATGCCGTCTACCCGTCCGACCTGGACGGCGACGGCGACATCGACGTGCTGGCCGCACTGGTCAACGGGAACAGCATTACCTGGTACGCCAATGACGGCAGCGGCAATTTCACCGAGCAGGCTGCCGTGGCCGGTGGCGTGAGCAATGCTCGCGATGTGCACGTCGCCGATCTGGACGGCGACGGCGACCTCGATGTCCTCTCGGCCTCCGTCGGCAACGACACGATCGCCTGGTACGAGAACGATGGGAGCCAGGGTTTTACCGCACACACGCTCAACTCGGCTGCCGATGGCGCCCACTCGGTCCACGCCGGCGACTTCGACGGCGACGGCGACCTCGACGTGCTCTCGGCGTCCGCTTTCGACGACACCGTCGCCTGGTACCGCAACCTCGGGTCCGGCAACTTCAGCGGCGAGCTGGTGATCAGCGACTCCCAGGACAACGTCAACTCTGCCTACGCCGTCGACCTCGACGGTGACGGCGACCTGGATGTGCTCTCCGCCTCCGAAAACGACGACACCGTCACCTGGTTCCGCAACGATGGCAGCGGTTCCTTCACCGCCCAGGCCGATCTGACCACTTCCGCCGATGGTGCCAACCACGTCTTTGCCGCCGACCTCGACGGCGACGGTGACCTTGATGTCCTCTCGGCCTCGCTGCTCGACGACACGATCGCCTGGTACGAGAATTCACCCATCGCCGACATTGGTTCGGTTGAGTTCGTCTCGCCGCCGAAGTTTGTCTCGAGCACCCCGGCCAATGCGTCTCAAAACGTCGCCGTCGATGGCGATGTCAGCGTCAGCCTCGACGGGAACATTGACGGCAACACGCTCAGCGACACATCGTTTGTCGTGCAGGGGTCTCTCTCGGGTCGCCTGATCGATTCCGACGGCGACATCACGAGTCTGTCGGCCGACGGGGGCACGATCACCCTGAACCCGGCTGCCGATTTCGCGGTGGGCGAGGTTGTACAGGTCACGTTGACCGGGGCGATCGAGGGTCCTTTCACGGTAGGGATTGAATCGACGGTCTTCGCGTTCCGGACCGGAGTCGATGGGGGAACCGGGGACTTTGTAGACAGCGGTCAGAGCCTGGGCGACGGGGCGAACCGGCATGTCGACCTGGGTGACCTCGATGGAGATGGCGACATCGACGCATTCGTCGGCCGTGATGGCGGCGCTGACAGCGTCTGGCTGAACGACGGCAGTGGTTCATTCAGTGACACTGGTCAATCGCTCGGAACGGCTCGTGCGTTCGGCGTGGCCCTGGGTGATCTCGACGCCGACGGCGACCTGGATGCCTTTGTTGCCAACCTCAACGCGGCCAACACCGTCTGGATGAATAACGGCAGCGGCACGTTCAGCAACTCGGGACAGACACTCGGGGGCAGTGGCAACAGCAATGGAGTCGAACTGGGCGATATCGACGGTGACGGCGACCTCGACGCTGTGGTCGCCAACGGTGACGGCCAGGGCAACACGGTCTGGGTGAACGATGGATCTGGGACGTTCAGCGACAGTGGACAATCGCTGGGCTCCGGAGTTTCCTACCACCCGGCCCTCGGCGATCTCGACAACGACGGAGACCTCGACCTGTTTATCGGAAACAGTGGTTCGGCCGAAGGCAACCGGGTCTACCTCAACGACGGGAGCGGGGTGTTTACGGATTCCGGCCAATCGCTCGAGGCGGGCAGTTCCTACACCGAGTACGTTGAACTGGGTGACCTCGATGGTGACGGTGATCTGGACGCTATGACTGCCAACGAGCATGGCGGTACGAACCGCGTGTGGCTGAATAACGGAGCAGCGGTCTTTACGGTTAGCGCAGCGACGCTGGGAAACGGTCGTAGCCATGGCGTCCAGTTGGGCGATCTTGACGATGATGGTGACCTCGACGCGGTGATCGGCAACTTCGATGGAGAAGCCAACACGATCTGGCTGAATGACGGCCAGGGTGCCTTTAGCGACAGCGGGCAGTCGTTGGGCAGCTCACTCACCGAGGCGATCATGCTCGGCGACCTGGATGGTGATGGCGACCTGGACCTCTTTGCGGCCAACCAGGGTGCTGACACCGTCAGTTGGAACCTGAGTGTCCCGCAACTGGATCCGCTTACCGACCTGGTAATCGACGAGGATGCTGCCGAACAGACGGTCAACTTGAATGGCATCAATGCAGGCAAGAACGAGACTCAGGTATTGCGTGTGACGGCCTCGAGCGGTGACTCGGGACTGATCCCCGATCCGACGGTGACCTACACCTCGGCGAATACGACGGGCAGCCTGAAGTTCACGCCGGTGGCTGACCAGAGTGGCACAGCCACGATCACCGTGACGGTGGAAGACGGTGGGCTGGACGGTGACCTGAACACGGTTGGTGACAACGCCACGTTCAGCCGGACATTCGACGTCACGGTCAACGCCTTGCCCACGTTAGACGTGTTCGATTCGAGACTTGTCCAGGACCAGGGTTTCGGTGGATCGGGGGACTTGCAGATGGCCGGCGGTCGGTTTGGCCGATCGGTGCTGCTGGGAGACGGACGGATTGCAGTGACCAGTACGGGTGCGGACGCCGAGTCGTCCTGGAAAACGACGATTGACGTGTTCCGGCAGGACGGTTCGTGGGACACGTCCGTCGGTAACCAGGGCCGGGTCCAGGTAGACCTCGTGGGTGGTGACTACGCCACGGGCCTGAGCGAACAATCCGACGGCAAGTGGTTGGTGGCCGGGTTGGCCAACTACGGTGTGGGCAACGACCACTGGACACTGACACGATTCAACAGCGACGGCACGCTTGACACGTCGTTCGCGACTAACGGTTCGTTGGTCTACGACGTTCCTTCATTTGGCACCTCGTCTCATGCGGCCCAGTTGGCTGATGGCAGCATCGCGATCGTCGGTGGCACGTCCAGTAATCGCAAACTGGGGATCCTCAAAGTCACTTCGGCCGGGGCGGTTGACAGTGGTTTTGGGAGTGGGGGATTCGTGATCATCGACCTGGGTAACCAGGGAGACAATAGCTGTGGTTATGCACAGGTGCTTCCGAACGACGATGGGACATTCTGGGTCAGTACGAGCAACAGTTACCAGTCGGGAATTGACAGAAGTTCGCATCTGGTGCATCTGGATCCGAGCGGCAACATCCTGTCTCACAAGCAGGTCCTGCTCGGGACGGCAGTTCGAACCGATGACATCGTCATTGACAGCAAGGGGCGATTTCTTCGCGCCGCGGTTGCAGACAATGACCTGGTCGTCACTCGCCAGACGCCGAGTGGAGAACTCGACACCAGTTTTGGAGGAACCGGAGTTGTCCGGCTGGACGTGTCTGCGTCGAGCGAAGCTGGAAGCGGCATCGCATTGATGCCCGATGACAGTGTGCTCGCAGGGTACTTGTTCGACGATTATCGGAAGGCCGGTATCTTCCGCCTGAATTCGGTCGGGAATGTGATCCCGCTTAGCGATTCCAGCGATGAGCACGTCCATGATTTCGGGCTTCGCGTGGGACAGAACCATGTCTGGCTGGATCTGATGACCTCGTCGGCAGACAGCTTCTGGCTTGGCAGTCCGGCGGCCGCAGACATTACCTATCACGCGGTCAAGCTCAACCTCGCGGGTGGTGACCTTGCGATCGATGAAGACGCCACCGAACAGTCAGTGAACTTGACCGGTATCACCGCCGGTGGTGGTGAATCACAACCGTTGCAAGTCACCTCCTCCAGCAGCGACACCGGGTTGATCCCCGATCCGACGGTGACCTACACGTCGGCCAATACGACCGGCAGCCTGGCGTTCACCCCGGTGGCTGACCAGAGTGGCACAGCGACGATCACCGTGACGGGGGAAGACGGTGGGCTGGACGGTGACCTGAACACGGTTGGTGACAACGCCACGTTCAGCCGCACATTCGATGTGACCGTCAATGCGGTTGACGATCCGCCGGTTCTTGCCTCACTTCCAGATCTGAGCGTCGAAGAAGACGACCGCATTCATAGTGACGGGACCGATTTCGTCAACTTCGTCTCCGATGTTGATTCGGACATAAACACAACCGAGTTTCGGATCGTCAACATCGGCGAAATCGACTCGGACTTCGATGTCTCGATCGATATGGACAACGACAGTGGCAGCTTCGCCGATCGCTCCGACAATAGGATCCACGCTCACCCCGCGGATAATTTCAACGGATCGACGATCGTCACGATCGAGGCTCGGGACGCACAGGGGAACGTCTCCGCCCAGCAGTCGTTCACGCTGACGGTCACTGCCGTCAACGATCTGCCGCTGGCCGTGGCTGACAACTATTCAACGAACGAAGATGAACAGTTGGTCGTTGCGGCCTCGGGCGTCCTGGCCAACGACAGCGACATCGAGAATGACCCGCTGACGGCCGTGCTGGTTTTCGACGTCTCGGATGGAACGCTGAGCCTGGCTTCCGACGGCGGCTTCGCATACACCCCCGACGCCGGCTTCCACGGCACCGATTCGTTCACCTACAAGGCCAACGACGGCAGTGATGATGGGAACACGGTCACCGTCAACATCGACGTGATCCAGCACCCGGAAATCCACGGCAGACTGTTCCACGACCTCGACGGCGATGGAACCCTCGACGCGGGGGAGCCGGGTCTTGATGGCTGGACGGTCTTTCTGGATACCAGCGATGATGGCATCCTCGACGTCGGAGAAACCTCGACCACGACGGTCGCCGACGAACGGGGTGACTACTCGTTCGTTGATCTGACAGCCGGTGATTACACCGTGGCCTGGATCACTCCGACCGGCTGGCAGGCCACCGCTTCGTCGCAGTCCCTGACACTGGTCGCCGGCGACATCCGAGAGGATATTGATCTCCTCGACCAGTTCGTCGTCTCGGCTACGCCGACGGTCACCAGCGTGTCCTTTGCCGATGACGGTAGTGCCGACACGATCACAATCGGTCCCATCGGCACCAACGTCGAGGTGACGGTCAACGGCAACGTCTGGATTCGCCGTCCTGCTTCCGAACTGACCACGATCACCGTCAACGGCTCCGGCGACGATGACACGCTGATCGTCGACCTCGGCGGTTTGGACGCCTCGCTTGGATTCACCGCGGATCTGACCTTCAACGGCAACGGTGATGGCAGCGACAACGACACGCTTCAACTCATTAATGGCTCGGCTGCCAATATCGCCTACTCGTTCGCCAACGCCTCTGACGGCACCATCACCATTGATGGCAGTTCGATCACCTACACCGGCCTGGAACCGATCCTCGACAACCTGGCGACCGACCATCGCGAGTTCACCTTCGCCACGACCGACGACATGGTCACGCTGTCCGACGACGGGATCTCCGACAACGGCCTGATGACACTCCTCAGCGTCTCCTCCAGTGAGACCGTCACGTTTGCCAACCCGGGCTCGTCGCTGGGCATCCACCTGGGGAGCGGTGCTGACCAGTTGACCGTCTTGTCACTGGATGACGGCTTCACCGGGGCGTTGACCCTCAACGGCGAGGGGGGTGACGACACGATCGACGCCTCGGCCATCACCGTAGCCGTCAAGCAGAACGGCTCCGGCGGCAACGACACGCTGAGGGGTGGATCGGCCAACGACACTCTCAACGGGGGCAGCGGTTCCGACTCGCTGGAAGGCGGAGCGGGCAACGACAAGCTGCAGGGACAGGGGACCAGCTACGACACGCTTATCGGCGGCCCCGGTGACGACACGCTCGACGGGGGTGCCGGCTACGACCGCATCTTCGAAATGGCGGACGTCGACTTCACCGCCACGGACAGTTCCCTGATTGGGCTGGGGACCGACACGCTGATCAACATCCAGTTGGTGCAGCTCTTTGGCGGTTCAAGTGCCAACACGATCGACGCGTCGGCGTTCACCGGCCGGGCTTTCCTCAACGGTTCCGGTGGCCACGACACGTTGATCGGCGGCGGCTGGTACGACCGGATCTTCGGTGGCTCGGGACGTGACCTGATCACCGGAGGCACCTCGGTGGTCGATCCCGGCACCGGGTTGCCGACCTACGACGTGCTGCGGGGTCAGGGTGGCAACTACGACACGCTGATCGGTGGAGATGGCAACGACAAGCTCAACGGCGGAGCCGGCCACGACAGCCTGGTGGGCGGTGGTGGTGACGACGTTTTGACCGGCGAGAGCGGCAACGACACGCTGGAGGGCGGCGCGGGGACCGACCGGTTGTACGAACGCGCCAACGTCGACATGACGCTGACCGATGCGAGCCTGAGCGGTGGGCTGGGCAGTAACACGGTGACAAGCATCGAATCGGCGTATCTCAAGGGTGGCAACGGCAACAACCGGCTGGACGCCTCGGCGTTCAGCGGTGACGTGACGCTGATCGGCGTGGGTGGTGCCGATACGCTCAGGGGCGGAGCGGGCAACGACATGCTCAACGGCCGCTCGGGTGCCGACTTGATCACCGGCGGCGCCGGCAACGACACGCTGCTGGGGATGCGTGACAACGATACGCTCAACGGCGGGGTTGGCGACGACTGGCTCGACGGCGGGACACAGGACGACGCGATCAGCGGCTGGACCGGCGACGACTACCTGTACGGCCGCAGCGGCGACGACATCCTGGTCGGCGGCGAGGGACACGACACGCTCTACGGGGCCGCCGGCAACGACATCCTGCAGGGTGACGACGGCAGGACGGACACCGACCACGCACGTGACGACGACCGGTTGGACGGGGGGACCGGCGATGACACGGTCCGCGGCGGTGGTGGCAGCGACACGATGATGGACGACGCCTCCGAGATCGACGAGAGCTTCGCCTACTGGGCCGAGTGGGTCGACGCGGTGTAGGTGAGGCCAGCCCCGGCGTTCAACCCGCCAGGTCCGAACTACGCCCCTCGGGCCTCGCTCGACGGGGCCGGCGGAGATACACGCGGGTGTCAAAACGGGTGTCAAAACGATAGAAGGATACCCGGCGACCGAGGGCAATCGCCGGTCACCACAGCAGTTGCCCTCGTAGCTCAGGGCGGCCCAGTGAGCCAACCGGCGGCCTCATGCACTCGTGGGGCCCCTCCAGTCGCCCAGAAACCGAACCACCCCCCTCCACCTCGTTTGGGAGGGAGCCCCTGACTTATCCCGTGTTCGCCGGCGCTTGTTGAACGCTCTCGACTTGGGCATGCTGTGCCGAGCGAAGTGTTCGCCGAAACCGATGTTCCAGGGGAGGCAGTGTCGTGCGACTGAACCACCGGCTGAGATCGCTCTTCGAGGTTCCGCCCAGGCGTCGAATCAGGACCGCCGCTTCTGTCGTTGAGGCCCTCGAAGACCAGACGTGGCTGTCGACGTTCACTGTCAACACCACAGCCGACACGATGGATGCCAACCCCGGTGACGGAATTGCTGCCGATGCCGACGGCAACACGTCACTGCGAGCGGCCGTGATGGAGGCCAACAGCCTGGCCGATGACGACACGATCAATCTGCCGGCGGGTCCCTGCACGCGGACGTGTATGGCGATATCGTGACCGAGTTCATTGCCTGAGACCGAAATCAGGCCGTAAGGAAACTCAACTCCACCAACTACGAACCTGGGAACCACCACCATGATTCCATTCAGATTCTCCCGACTGTTCGCTTTCCTTCTGATTGTTCTGATCTGGCTGCAGTTGGCGGCCGCGCCGTCGTTTGCCTCAGATTTGCCCAACTCGAAATCGGCCGACGCGGTGTTGCCGCTTAAGGCGAAGGCCGCATTTCCCGACCTGGAATGGTCCGGCTGGTCGCCCGTTTCCGATGGCGGCAAGGCCCAGCCATTGCGGCCGATTGTGCTGACGCATGCCGGCGACGGGTCGAACCGGATTCATGTCGCCACGCAGCGCGGTGTGATTCACGTTTTCGAGAATCGCCAATCGGCGAAAAAGACAATGGTCTTTTTGGATCTCGAACCGAAGGTTGCCTACAACGACAAGCAAAACGAAGAAGGCTTGTTGGGTTTTGCGTTCCATCCGAAGTACAAGCGAAACGGCTATTTCTTCGTTTATTACAGCACGCGAGACGCGTCGCACACGTCGGTCATTTCGCGGTTTCGCGTTTCGAAGGACGATCCGAATCGAGCGGACGCTGAGTTTGAAGAAGAGGTCATGCGGATCAAGCAACCGTTTTGGAACCACAACGGCGGCACGATCGCTTTCGGTCCCGACGGCTTTCTTTACGTCGGCCTGGGCGATGGCGGCAGCGCGAAAGACCCGCACGGCAACGGCCAGAACAAAGCCACGTTGCTGGGTTCGATCTTGCGGATCGACGTGGATCGGAAGGACAAAGGGCTGAGCTACGCGATTCCCCGCGACAACCCCTTTGTCGGTCAGCCGAAGGCACGTGGCGAGATCTGGGCCTACGGGCTGCGCAACGTCTGGCGGATGTCGTTCGATCGAAAAACGGGCACGCTGTGGGCGGGTGATGTCGGGCAAGACTTGTGGGAAGAAATCAACCTGATCACCCGCGGCGGCAACTACGGCTGGAACCTGCGCGAGGCCAGGCACAAGTTCGGCAAAAACGGCAGCGGGCCGAGTCCCGACCTGATCGAACCCATTTGGGAGTACGATCACGTGGTCGGCAAGTCGATTACCGGCGGCCACGTTTATCGCGGCAAACGATTGCCCGAACTGGTCGGCGCGTATCTTTACGCGGATTACGTTACGGGCAAGATCTGGGCGCTGCGTTACGACAAATCGAAAAAGAAGGTGATCTCCAATCACTTGATCCCGGGCAATAAAATGCCGGTCATTTCGTTTGGCGAAGACGAAATGGGGGAAGTCTACTTCGCCATCGTCAGCGCGAACGGGCGCGGCCTGTTTCGATTCGAGCGAAACGAGCCTTCGAAGTGATGGTGATGTGGCAGGGAACGAAACCGGTTCGGGAGGTGCCGGCCTGGGTGCAACGGCCTCGCGGCGGATCACGCAGATGCGCCGCGAATCAGCGAGGGCTGATGCTGCGGGACGTCCACGCCACGACCTTCCCATCGGCACCGGCAGCGACCAGGATTTCAGACCCGTCGCTGGATTGCAGGGTTGCGAGGCGTTCGGCGCGACCTGAGACCCGACCGATTTCTTTTCCGCCGCGTCCGTAGAAACGCACAGAGTCGCCCACAGCCGCAGCGATCACCACATCGCCCGCGTGCCAGGCACGGATGTCCTTGACCGGCCCCTGTGTCGCCCAGGTGTGGATCATCTTGCCATTACGATCGAGAACATGGATGAAGCCATCGAGCCGGGCGAGTACCAATTCCATGCCGGGACCGTTGGCGACGTCTGCAAACGCATACGCACTGATCGGGCCGGCGGCGGGGGCATCCCAACGCGTGGATGGGGCTTTGTCGCCAAGGCCATAAGCATTCAGGCCAGCCCGTGCCACGAATACCGCCAGTCCGTCGCGCCATGTGCTGTCGTCCGGTGCTGCGGTTTCCGGCCAGAATTCAAAGCCGAGTCCCAGCCACCAGAAACAGCGGAAACCACCGCTGGGAAGCAGCGTTGCTTTCGCCTGTGGTGAGCTATCGGGCTTCAGCAATCGAATATCACGCCAGCCGCCAGCACCCCATGCGCTACGGAAGGCGGTCCGGTGTCTGGCCAGCGGCGCGGACGATGACCCCTGAAGCACGCTGTCACTGGCGATACCCGTCGCGGCAATACGGCAATACAGCTTACCGTCGCCATCCAGACAGGCTCCGCCAGCGCCCGTGGCCACCGTGATGTAGGGCCGCTTGCTGCCTTCCGGTACCACCGCGCCCAATGCGAATGCGCCTGCGAGGCCGATTTGCCTGCAATCGGTATCGTAAACGCGATTCCCGGCGTGGTCGTAGCCGCGGATGTACCATCCGTTGTCGGCTACCAGCAGCGTTTGGCGTCCGTCGCCGTCCAGGTCCAGAGCCAACAGGTCGGTGATCGTGTTGTCGAGCGTCTTACGCCATCGCAGTCTGCCTTTGCTGTCCAACACCACCAACTCACGGGCCTCGGTCGCGATCGCCAATTCATCAACGCCGTCGCCGTCGAGGTCCACCGGTTCCAGCCAGTCAAACTGCGCCGGGCGGGTTGTCGAGCGAAAGAAATGAGTATCCCAACACCCGCGAGCCGGCGTTCGAACGAACCTCGCTTTGATTTTCAGCGGAGATTCTCCCGCGGGCGGAAATTGTCGCCAGGACTTGGGCGCGTAGTGATACGGTTTGTAAATGTACGGAGGATCCTGGCGCCAGACGCGGTCATGGATCAGTGACATTGTCCGCTTGTCATCATGAAAATCGTCGTTACTGAAGCCGATCGTGATCGGCTTTTCGCTCCGTTTGACCCAGAAGGGATTCCGATTGTTTCCAGCGGGTTGTCCGTATTCGACGTCGAGATGCAGTTCGGACAGCGTTTCCAGGCGGCCGAGATCGTACGTCACCGATTCAGTCCCTTTCGGCCAGGTATAGGGAGGTGAATGGGCACGAATTTGCCGGTCGAACAGTTCGTCAGGCAGCTTGACCCCGGTTGGGTCAACGATCGTGACGCCACCGATTTCCTCGTGGAGGCGAGTGAATGTGTCGTACGACCATGCGCGTTTCGGCAGCCTGGCGTCTGCCACATGACGGGCCTGTCGACGAGCGTCGCGGTTCCGAAATGGCTTTGCCGATGCCGTGTCACGCCACAGCTTCTTGAGAGTGTCGTTGACCTCAGGCACCGCACGGCCTGAGGGCACGGGTTTCTGGTCGAGCCATAAACGGGAGCCTGGGGGTGTCAAGCGAATGGAGTCGGTGCTGATCAGAAACGCGTGCGCGTCGGTGGTAAACGGCCCGAATCGCCGTTTTCCTCCCATGCCTGCGCCGGCCATGGCGAAGTAACCGCCGTTATCGGAGATCACGACCGCGTCTGTGCCCACCGGCTTGAGGCGATAACCCCGTTTTGAATCACTCGGCCCGGTGAAGAACAAATTGCGAATGCTGAAGTGTTCGCCCTTTCGTCCCTTCACCGCGGCGTGTTGGCGAAGCAGATAGGGATTCACGGACATCTGTTCGGATGAACGAGCGCGTTCGTAATGGCTCGATTGCTCAATCCCGTCGGCATTGTGCAATTCGAATCGACTGCCCATCTGTCGCGCCACCCACACGTCATTTTCCATTGCTGCAATCGGAAGGCTGCGCCAGGTACACGTCAGATCGTAGTCACCGTTGTCAAGAAATCGGGCCGTGTCGATCACGACGAAGTACTTGTCGCGGGCCCGGATGATATGCCGAGTCCAGTCCGCCCCGTTGAAGCTTGGCAGCGTCGTAACCGTTATCCCCGTGTCCGTCTCATCGAGCGAAGCCTCTAACCGGATGGTGCCGGGCATCGAGAAGTAGTCGCTACGATAGCCGTGGCCGATATGCAGCGCGTTGCGAAAGTAGTGCCCCAGTTGTTCGGTCTGGGAAATCAGCCAGATCGCGCCGCGATCCGAGTAACGCAGGATGGCATTGGCATCCATGCTGTTGTAGCGGCCGCCCTGGAAGCCGTTGAGAAACAGATAGGCTGCGTCGGGGGCGAAACGATCGCGGAAGGTCACCATTTCGACCGCTCGATCCTTGGGAATCAGCGCTTTCCATTCGAGCCGGCCGCGTCGAGTTCCACTGTGAGTCATGTATTTCCCGCAGCGGTCGAAGTAGTAGGACGTCAGCGGCTGGATAGTCACACCGAGCCATGCCTTGGGTTTGACCGCTTTCACATCGGGGCCGAATGGATAACGGTTGCCGGCGATTCCGCTGCCAAAGGCCCATCCGCCATCGTTCATGGGGTTGATGCCACGGGCGTTCTCGATGATCCAGCGAAGCTCGCCGTCGCGATGAACGAACGCCGGCAGATGGACCGAATGGGTGGTGTCCACACCGCCGTTCATGCTTCCCTGACGCACGTCCTCGTAATTCCCCGGTGCAACGAACCAACCCCGGTTGTCGATCATCATGATCGCACGTTGCGCCATCAGCTTCGCCGCGCCGCTGGCAAAGAACTTCGAGTTGCCGAAGGCCATCATGTAACGGCCGATCGGACCGGTGCTGTCGAACGACGTGTTGTCGTTGCCCTCGTCACGATAGTTCGAGTTGAACTGCTGGAAGTAGGCGTGCGACTGGTCCACGCATTTCTTGAGGAAGGCTGTCGCTTCCGTGTTGGGATTCGCCCGGTTCAACAGGTAATCGGCGGTGACCAGAAATCCCATCATGCCCATGGTCTGATGCCGGGTGCCCACCCAATTGGGTGTGTGGACGATCCAGGCTTTGTCGTATTCCTCATGCAGGCCGGCCAGCAGGATGTTCTCTACGTGTTGGACCTCGTCGGACTGCAGGCCCCCCGATTGGACCAGTGCGATCAGTTCACGGACGACGGCCTCCTTCCCGTAGTGTCCGGGGTTGTACGATTTGGTTTTTCGGTTCATGTACGTCGCTGCCCGCGCTTTCTCGACGACCGTTTGCAGCATTTTCTGGCGACCGGTCCACTGCGAGTTCAGCGCTGTCGCAGAAGCCCGATCGACGATCTCGACGTATTTCCCACCGGGCACGACCTTCAGCAGGCGAGGCAGCGTCAAGGTTCCACGTCGGCCCGAGTTTTTGACGATGCCCGCAAATGCCTGGACGGCTTTGTTCATCCCGGTCACGCTGCTGCCGCCGAGTACGATCTCGTTCACGCCGGTGCCATACGGATTCACAACGGTTCTCAGCGTGAATCCGTCCCCTCCGGGATAACCCAGGTCGGCCCCGGCCAGGAGATTCCCATACAGCGGGATGATCGCCCGGTTGGTGCTGATGTTGCCAACCAGAATCAGCGGTCGGTTTCGGAATGCCTCACGGGGCCAGCGGGGAATCCGGTCCACGACTTTTGAGTCCGCCACCAGTTCCAGTTCAACTCCGGTGGCTTGCGCGACGGCTTGTTGCACGGCCCGTCCGAGCGCCCGGCCGCCTGCCACGTCTGGATAGACGATCGCGGCCTCGCTTTGGCCGTCGTGAACGAGCCGTGTTGTACGGTCAACCGTGCGGGGCAACATCCGCTCGGCCGCCGCAACTGGTGTGACATCCGTTACGACAAGCAACAGCACGGCCAGCAGAACTCGCATCACATCTCCCCAGGCTCGGAAACGGAGCCCCAGTCTCCCAACCCCAGCCCCAGCGTTCAACCCGCCAGATCCGAACCACGGTCCCCGGCGTCGCTCCGTGGGGCCGGCGGAGATACACGCGGGTGTCAAACCGGGTGTCAAACCGGTAAAACCGTATTTGGCGATCGGCTGTAATTGCCGGTCACCACAGCACTTGCCCTCGTAGCTCAGGGGATAGAGCGACGGTTTCCTAAACCGTAGGTCGCAGGTTCGATCCCTGCCGGGGGTACTCGACCATCCCACAGGTGGTCGCACCCACTCGCATCCCCCTGCAAAACAGGGGCTTTCTCGTCTTCGGCCAACCCGGCTTGCGACCCCGTGCGAGGCAATTCGGCAGGTTGCTGCACCCTTAACAGGCCGTTGAAAAACAGAGATCCCACACCGAGACAGGCGCGCGACACCCATTTGGCCTGCTAGGCGTCAAACAGCGACGTCAGTGGGAAGCCCTCGTCCAGCAGGTGGTAGGGACGCTGCTGGTTGTCGTGGGCGATCAGGTTCCTGATGCCCATGGCGTGGTAGATGGTGTGGGCGATGTGTTCGTGGCCGACCGGCTTGTCCTTGGGATAGGCACCGATCCGGTCGCTGGTGCCGTGGACCTGTCCGCCGGCGATCCCGCCGCCGGCCAGCAGGGCCGTCTGGCAATGAGTCCAATGGTCGCGTCCCGGCTCGGAGGCCTTATTGCCGCCGGAACGG
>Ga0310122_10001091_pt1 | contig 17344 bp, 14 predicted proteins | sample CB6_Bottom_1051__FD_203503 | JGI IMG/M metagenome (GOLD analysis project Ga0310122, IMG submission 203503) | Marine microbial communities from Western Arctic Ocean, Canada - CB6_Bottom_1051 | ecosystem: Environmental > Aquatic > Marine > Oceanic | place: Canada: Western Arctic Ocean | collected...
AGCTGATTTGGTAATTGCAGATTGGCATATGCCGAATATGAATGGTCTGAATCTTTTTAGAGCTCTTCGGGAAGAGGAATTATGGCAGGATATTCCCTTCCTGATGATCACGGTGGAGAAAGACCATAAAAAGGTGCAGGAAGCTATCCAGGCAGGGGTCCGCGATTATATTGTGAAACCCATTAATGTTGAAAAGTTTAAACGGAAGATCCATGAGTTGTTAAGGCTTAATGAGGCTTAAATCGAAAATGGGAGAATGAGTTTTCGTAGGATTTTGTTAGAACCAAAAAATAAGGCGGCCTGTTGACCGCCGTTTAAATAAGCAGATTTTTTAAATGCTATTGGGATTTTACAAGGCACTCCTTTTCAAGTCCCTTACTTACAATATTGTCGCATTTTTTGGGATCGCCCTGAACCACCCCATAGCAAAATGACTGGCTATCCCGGTTTAGGATCAGGGTACAGTAATATATGCTGTGGTCCTTATGTTTGTACCGACTTTCGGGGTCTGAGATTGGGGTCAGGGCGAGACAAAGATTTCGCTCGTCTTCTTTTGAAAGCTTTCCTGTTGGTTTTGCCACAGACCTAAACCCCGTCATCTTCATTTTTGTCATGGGTCCATGTCCATCAACAACTGTTACCGGAGCTACACCGGGGCGTCCCTTTCGAACATCCTGGGTTATTTCATCACAAGCTTTCGTGTCCGCAACCTCAGCCGCCATGGAGAGTGGAGCTCCAATAAAAAAAGCTAACGACACTAATAACCATCCCATAGCCCTGTAAATCGACATATCCATTCTCCTCAAAAATGACCAGCTTAATGATGTAAAACACTAAAATAAATCATGCGATGGTCGTAAGGATACCCTATTTTGGCGGGAAAAACCATGGATTGTGTTCAAAGTATTGAAAATATAGGAACTTGCGAAAGTGAGTCGGGCAAGTGCTGACGAACCGACTAAGAGGCATTTTTCGGGAATAAATTTGGCAGTTGGTTGAACAATGGATTTAATTTTATTACTTTGTTTTTGTTGGTTTTTTACTGCGAATAGCTCCGACAACCACTTTTACGAAAGTGGCGACCATCAATACTAATAAAACAATTAAAATTTTATCATTCATGTTTCATGTTCCTCTGTTTGAATATTTCAGGGGACCTCTAAAAATCGCCAGTGACTAAAAATATACCCAAACTGACAGCACATAAATTTAAAACCAAAATTTTTTTTAGTGCTCTCCAATATTGAGTGTGATTTTATTGTGCCTGTAAAAACCTTTAAAAATGTTACATTTATGTTAAGTTTTTATCAATATTTTGAAAACTGGAGCTCCCAAAACCTCAAATTTGGAAGGTGGTTTTATGAATTCATGGACAAAGCCGGAGATAAGAAAATATCTTGGACCTATTCTGGTAGTGGTGGGGCTGGCCTACACCTATCATGCTCATGTTACCGGTTGTCCCCGTCATGTGATTTTTTCGGGGTGGGCACTTGGCCCGCCGGTTTGGTTCATTCTGGAATACGGCCTGCTGTTTGATGCTGAAAAGGAGGATTTGAAAATCTTCAGACATTACCAAAGCCTGTGCAGAAATCTTTGGCTGGGGTTTTTAGCATACCTTGCGATTTTTTACTTTGGTCAGTTGCCAGCGTAATACCTCATTCGGGGCGTGCGTGATATCTTTTTCATTAACCTTCATGCCCCGTGGTAATTCACCTTAACTTTCGTGCCCCGCAGGGGTCGAAAGGGTAAAGGCAAATGATAAGCATATCGCGCTGGACCCAATGGGCAAACTCTTGACTACTCTATAAAACAGGATGTAGATTTTTTCCGGTAAACCTCCCCTGATTTGTTTATACTAACCAGCTTTATAAAGCTGGAATAGGGACGTAAGAATTCTAAGAGTAGTACCCAGCGAAAACCCAGGATATTGTAAAATCATATGCGAATTTTTAGTTGGAATGTTAATGGGTTACGGGCAGTGGTCAAAAAAGGATTTTTTGACTGGTTGGACTCCGAAGCTCCTGATGCGGTGTGTCTGCAGGAGATAAAAGCACGAGCCGAAGACCTTACAGAATCCATACGAAATCCAGAGGGGTATTACGCGACTTGGAATCCCGCCCAGCGTAAGGGATACAGCGGCGTGGCGGTGTTTACGAAAAAGAAACCAAAATTGGTTCATTTTGGGATAGGGATTGAACGGTTCGATGTGGAAGGACGCGTTATCAGAATCGAGTTTAAAGATTTCGACCTTTTAAATGTGTATTTCCCCAACGGAACCAGTGGTTCGGAAAGGCTGGAATATAAAATGGCATTTTATGATGCGTTTCTGGATCATTGCGAACAATTGCGGGCAGAAGGAAAAGAGCTGGTGATTTCCGGAGATGTAAACACCGCCCACAAGGCCGTTGACTTGAAAAACCCAAAAGCCAATGCAAAAAACTCTGGTTTTTTACCGGAAGAGAGGGCTTGGGTCGATAAATTTATCTCGCATGGGTATGTGGACAGCTTCAGGGCGTTTCACCCGGAGCCGGATCAATACACCTGGTGGAGCTATCGATTTAATGTGCGGGCCAAAAATATTGGCTGGCGCATTGATTATTTTTTTGTTACAGAAAATCTCGCGGAAAAGGTTAAAGACTCTTTCATTCAACCCAGTGTCATGGGCTCGGACCACTGTCCCATAGGCCTGGACATCAAGGCCAAATAATCGGAATGTGCTCTCTGGAACGTTTCTGGATTGCCTGCATCTAATAATTTGCCCACTAGGCATGTGGCGGTGATATTCTCCCTCCGCTTTCCTGCCCCGAAGGAGTACAACTGGCAATTGTTCGTTGGGCCGAGTAAACGTTTTCGCGAAAAATAAAGATTTTGCTAGTCGGGTCCAGCATCACGCTGGCGAAAAGAATCATTTTTAATTGGAGTAGAGATTTTATGGGATTTGAACTCAACAAAAGTTATAGCGGATTCAGGTTGACCAAAAAGGAGGAAATTGCCGAAATCAAATCTCTCGGCCTGTTTTTTGAGCATGATGTCACGGGCGCTGAATTGCTGGTCCTGGAAAACGATGATGACAACAAGGTGTTCAGCGCCACGTTCAGGACTCCACCTGAAAACGATACCGGGATAGCCCATATTCTTGAACACAGTGTATTATGTGGCTCTAAAAATTTTCCGGTCAAGGAACCCTTTGTGGAACTCATGAAAGGCAGTTTGCAGACTTTTCTCAATGCGATGACCTTTCCCGATAAGACCATGTATCCCGTTGCCAGCAGGAACCGGAAGGATTTTTTCAACCTCATGAATGTCTATCTGGATGCGGTTTTTTATCCTAATATTTCAGAGGAAACCTTCAAGCAGGAAGGCTGGCATTATGAACTGAACAGCCCGGAAGGTAAAATTGTTTATAAAGGGGTGGTGTTGAATGAGATGAAAGGCGAGTTCTCCAGTCCGGAAAGTTGTATTGACCGCCATTTGGCTCATTCCCTTTTCCCTTCCACCCCATACGGGTATGAATCGGGGGGAGACCCTAAATCTATTCCCGACCTGACGTACACGGACTTCAAGAATTTTCATAAAAAGCATTATCATCCCTCCAATAGCAGATTGTTTTTGTATGGAGATGGGGACACCCAAAGCTACCTCGAATTTTTGCAGGAAAAATATTTGCAGGATTTTGGGCATATGGACGTTAACACTTCCATTGCTCACCAGAGGTCTTTCAGGAAACCGAAAAGAAAAAGTCTGACCTACCCGGTTTCCAGCCATGAGTCGCCTGAGAAGAAGACTTTTGTCCTGGTCGGCTACAAACTGGATAAGGCCATCAACCATGAACATTGTCTCGGATTCAGCATACTGAGCCATCTCCTGCTGGGGTCTTCCGCGTCTCCTTTAAGAAAAGCTCTCATCACCTCTGAACTCGGTAGTGAAGTCATTGGCGGAGGATTCGATGACAATCGTGCGGATACAATTTTTGCCGTGGGCTTGAAAGGAACAGAGGCCGAGCATGAAAATAAAGTTATTGCGCTCATAGATTCGACCCTCCGTGACCTGGCGGAAAATGGAATAGAAGAGGATATGGTCCGCTCGGCGGTCAATTCCATAGACTTCAGGCTTCGGGAAGCCAATTTTGGCGGGTTCCCGAAAGGCATTGTTTATAATATTCAGGCTTTGGGTTCCTGGCTATACGATAAAAACCCTTTTAGCCATCTCAGGTTTGAGAAGGTAATGCGGAAAATCAAAAAACGCATGCACGAAGGATATTTTGAGGATTTAATTCGCGATTACCTGATTGATAATAACCATCGCAGTATTCTGGTGGCAGTTCCCAAGCCAGGCCTGGGCAAGAAATTGGAAGCCCGGGAAAGAAAAATTTTGAAAACGGTTAAACAGAAACTGCTTGCCGGTGAGATTGACAATCTGATTGCGGAAACCCAAAAACTGCAGGAATTGCAATTGACTCCGGACTCCCCGGAGGCACTTTCCACGCTTCCCTCGCTGGAAATTCAGGATGTTCCCAAAGAAATAGAAAAGTATCCCCTGGAAATAAAAAATCAAGGCGATACAAAGATATTGTTCCATGATCTGTTTACCAATGATATCGCTTACACCCAGATAGGATTCAACACGCACTCAGTACCGGTTGAAATGATTCCTTATATCCCTTTGCTGGGAACTCTGGTGCTGGGGATGGGTACCGGCAGGCATAGCTACACAGAAATTTCAAAGTTGATTGGTATGCATACTGGCGGAATCCGTACTTCCCATTTTTCATCGGCGACCGTTCAAGATCGCCATCAAGTCCTCTCTTATATTTTTTTTAGTGGAAAGGCATTGATGGAAAAAGTGGACAGCCTGTTTGATATTTTTGATGAACTGCTCGGCGACACCAGTTTTGATGATCACAAGCGGCTGGTCGAAATCATTCGCAGCGCCAAGTCTGATATGGAAGATTCGATTGTCCCCCATGGAAATCATTATGTGCTGTCCAGGCTCCAGTCTTACCAGTCTCGACTCGGGCAGTTTGACGAGCTTACGGATGGAATCACGTATTACCGATTTTTGGAACAATTGCTGGAGCGTGTGGAGAAAGATCCTGGTGGGGTTGCAGGCCAGTTTCGACAGGTCGCGGAGCGAGTGTTTACCCGGAAGAATGCTTTCTTTAATATCACCTCAACACAAAAGGATTTTCGAAAGATAGAAAAAAGAATCGGTGGAACGGGTGACGTCCTTTCCGATAAGGACTGGAATGTTGAGGAATGGAACCTGAAAGCGGTGCCTCTGAATGAGGGATTTTTGACTGCAAGTAATGTTCAGCATGTTGGCAAAGGGGCCAACCTGTATGACTTGGGATTTGAATATTCCGGACAGTTTGAGGTACTCAAAGCCCTGCTTAGAACCGGATTTTTATGGGACAGGGTACGTGTTCACGGTGGTGCATATGGCAGTGGCAATTCATTCGATTTTTTTACCGGCGATTATAGTCTTCTCTCCTATCGGGATCCCAACCTTACCGAAACCTTGGAAATTTATGATGAGATTGCTGACTTCCTGAATCATTTGGAACTGCCCACTGAAGAACTGACCAAAATTATCATCGGCTGTGTCGGTAAAATGGACCCGCCTTTAACCCCGGATCTTAAAGGAAAGGCATCGATGATCGATCATCTCACCGGACGCACCCATGAAATGAAACAGAAACTTCGTGAAGAACTACTATCCACTCGGCTTGGCGATTTAAAAGGCTATGCCCCCTTGTTTGAAAAAATCAGGGATAGAGGCCATGTCTGTGCCTTGGGAAATGAAGATAAACTCAAGAAATCCAAGTCTGTATTCAGCCAACTGGTCAAAGTGTTTAACTAACCACTAGGCGTGGGGCCGACTAGAAATAACTTTCTACCCCTGCGGGGCACGAGAGCTAAGATTAAATATCACGTTGGCGAGCAAAGAGTTATCTCGGCTCAACAGGCCCTTACCCCGTTACCTCTTCTGCCAAGCAGTTGTCTTCAAATTGCGCGCAAAGATCTTTGGTTGCTTAACAGCTATTGCACGCTGGCCCCACGCCTAGTGGTGCTGGCCGGGCTTAAGTTTTCGGTGTTTCTTGTCGATGGGAGATAGAGAAGAGTCTCCTGTTGACAGGTGAGAAATGAAGATCAAGCGCAAAGAAATATTGGACCTTTTAAGGTCATTTGGGGTGAGCCAGATGTCCGAGTTAAAGAACGGTTGCCGCGATTACGAAACTAATTTCAAAAAGCGACAGAAGCGGGAAGACCAACAGTTTACACGCCATTCAATCCGTTTATAGAGATCGGGCAAACTGCGGAGAACCTCCGCGGGTAACTGGCAATAGCTTTTTAACGCAAGTAGCAATGTTATGGGTTCAATTTGTCCTTGCTTATTAGGCTCCACGCCGAGTGGAAGGCTTTTTCCATTTCAGGCAATTGGGCTAGTTCTGGAACCACTTCCAGATACCGGATGACCCCTTCACGGTCGAGCACAATAATAGCCCGGGCCAGCAGTCTATTTTCCTCAATCAAAAGACCGGTTGATTTACCAAACTCAGCGTCCCGGTAATCCGACAGAAACAGGATATTATTAATTTTAGCTTCCTTAGCGAAACGTTTTTGTGCAAAGGGCAGATCCCGACTGATCGTCACCAATTTTGCCGTTTTATCCAATCCTTTATTCTCTTCGCTAAGAAAATGAGTTTGTTTATCGCAGGTGGGAGTATCCAGCGAGGGGACGACACTCAGTATTGTCACCTTGCCTTTGAATGATTTTAGATCAATCATGTTTAACCCCAGGTCAGGGAGGCTGATGGTCGGAAGTGTTTTTCCCACCTGCACTGTTTTCCCAACCAGCGTAAGCGGTTGTCCATTTAAAGTGATTGTGGAAATTTGTGCTCCCCAACTCAATCCTGCAAAAGCCAGCACCCCGGCCAGAATTAAACTTCCCGCAAAAAATGTTTTCTGAAACATTAGCAATTCCCTCTTTTTAGGTTTTTACTTGCCTATCTTAGCATTTCAGCTTTAATTCAGAAATTAGACCCGGCCCTGCTAAGATAGGAAAGATTGCTCTTATTATGAATGAAACCATGGCAGAATTCAAAACAGTTGCGGAACTGAAGAAAAATATCAAAGCCTGTACCCTTTGCGAGGCCGATCTTCCCTTTCCACCAAAACCCACTTTCTCATTTTCTGCGAGATCAAAAATACTCATCGTCGGTCAGGCTCCGGGTATCAAAGTGCATGAATCCGGTATCCCCTGGAACGATGCCAGTGGCGATAGGCTACGCGTATGGATGAAGGTATCTAAAGAACAATTCTACAACACGAAATACTTTTCAATCGTGCCAATGGGATTCTGCTATCCCGGAAAAGGTAAATCAGGGGATTTGCCTCCTCGTCCCGAATGCGCGGAAAAATGGATGTCACCCATTCTTGATAAACTGCCCAAAAGGCAGATCACTCTTCTAATAGGCCAATATGCCCAGGCCTGGTTTTTACAATCCAGGAAGAAAGCGACACTGACAGAAACGGTGAAAAACTGGAAACTTTATCTCCCTCATTACTTTGTTTTGCCCCACCCATCACCTCGCAATAATATCTGGCTGAAGAAAAACCCGTGGTTTGAAAAACAGCTGGTGCCGAAATTGAAAAAAAAGATAGAAGAGTTTATGTTCTAAGGGGTATATTTAAAAATTATTTTAGGTCATGAGCGGCCCTTATAAATTTTGGGCACGAATAGTAGTCCAAAAGGCCTGCGAATTGCCTTAGATGAAAATATCGAAAAAATAGAGATTTCCTGGAAATCAAAATTCAACAACGGTGACGCCATCGCCGCCTTCGTGGCGCGAGCCAGGCGTGAACTGCTTGCAGAGTCCGGCTTTTTCCAGGTAGTTGCGCACTAGGGTCTTGATTGTTCCCATTCCGTGACCGTGAATGATGAGTACCCTCTGTGCTTTTTGCACGATGGCCCTGCTGATGAAAGCCTCTATAACTGCCTCCGCTTCTTCGGAGTTCATGCCTCTTAAATCGCAGGACGACACCGGTCCCCCTTCTGACTCAGTGTGGACATTCAATGAGAATTTCTTTTCCGGTATTTCCCCCTTTTGTCGCGGGTTACCGCGAAGGGCTTTGGCTTCAACAACCGTGGTGATGTTTCCCATCTGGACCCGCAATTTTTTCTTTCCCTGAGGAGGCTCTAAAAGGGTGGCGAGGGTTCCCAGATTCAAAATTAAAACCGGGTCGCCGGTTTTCAGGTTTTCCACCTGCAGGGTCCATTCTTCGAGATCTTCCACTTTGGAGGACAAGGGCATTTGGTTCATGGACTGCAATTGTTTTTCCACCTTGCGGAATTTGGGAAGGTCTTTCTCGCCTTTGATCTGCTGAATCATTTTTTGGATTTCAGCTTTTCCGGCGCGTACCTCTGCCTGCAGTTTTTTGGTTTTGTTTTTTTGAAAATCTTTTTCTTCGTCCCGTAATCTCTGAGTCAGGATTCTCTGCTCTCTCGCCAGGGCTTCTGTTTCTTCTTTCTGCTGTTTTATTTTTTCCTGGTCGCGGTGGAATTCCAGCCTCTGGCGGGACAAATCTTCCAGTAAATTTTCTGCGCGGTCCTCCTTGGCCTGATATAACTTTCGTGCCTGGTTGATGATGCTTTTTTGCAGGCCCAGCCGTTCGGCGGTATCGAGGGCGGCGCTTTGTCCCGGCACCCCAAAAATCAAACGGTAGGTAGGACTCAACGTATCGAGATCGAACTCGGTACAGGCATTGAGGAAACCTGCATGCGTTTGCGCTAAAATTTTCAAGGTGAAATAGTGGGTGGAGACCAATGTCATCACATTTTTGCTTTTAAGGTCAAGGAGGATGGCTTCTGCCAACGCCGCGCCTTCTTGCGGATCGGTGGCAATTCCCAACTCGTCCAGAAGCACCAGGGAGCCCGCATCGACATGATCCAGGATATGAATTATTTTTTTCAAGTGCCCCGAAAAGGTCGACAACTTCAATTGAATATTCTGGTCATCACCGATGTCGGAATAAACCTTCGGGAAAAACGGAATCCTGGAATTTTCTTTAACCGGTAGATGCAGTCCTGCCCTGACCATCAGGGCCAGTAAGCCCAGGGTTTTAAGCGTTACCGTTTTGCCTCCGGTATTGGGGCCGGAAATGATCACCACCTTGACTGAGTTGTCCCACTCAATGGTATTAGGAACCACCGTTTCTCCATCCAGAACCAGTTCAGGGTTTCGGGCTTCTTTAAGTTCCATGATCGAATCGCGGTTCATGGGACAGTGTACAGCCGCCATGGTTTTAGCCAGGCGGGCTTTAGCGAAAATGAGATCCAGAGATATTAGTGTCTCCAGATTTCTTTCCAACGGTTCTTGGAACTGCCGGGTCTTTAGAGCAAGCGATTGCAGGATTTTTATTTTTTCCTGTTCGATCTGAAGCCGGGCTATTTTCAATTGATTATTCAAGGGCACGATGGAAGTGGGTTCTATGAATAGAGTTTGTCCCGATCCGGAACTGTCATGTACGATGCCATCGACCCGGGACTTGAATTCCGCCCGTACCGGGATAACCATTCGCTCCTCACGTTCGGTGATGTAGGAATCTTGAAGCGCCTCGCGGATTCTTTCCGTCTTGAAGAGCCGTTGCAGGCGATCTTCCAGCTTGCTTTTAGCGGTATCGGCATTGCGAAGGGCCTGCCGTAGTTCCGGCGTGGCGTTTTCCCGGATGTTTCCCTCATCATCCACGCAACGGATCAGTTCCTCCAAAAACTCCTTGAGTAGATCAAGCTTTTCCAGCCAGGCATGCAAGTGGGGATAAACGGATTTTTTATTCTTTTCCCGGCATAGGTTTCGGCACAGGCGCAAAAGTTTGATGAGAGACAGGCATTGGCCTGGATCGATTATTTCGTGCTCTTCAGCGTTCCGGAAAACGGGGCGAATATCCTCAACTCGATCCATTGGAAAGGAATCCAAAGAACCCAGCAAGGCAACCATTTCGGCAGTTTCTTCAAGCAGGGTCTGTGCGCAATCAAAATCGATTTCGGGTTTTAACTGACGGCATTGATCCTGAGTAATAGGAGAACAGGCATGGTTTGCCAGCGCCGTGACCACCCTGTCCCAGCCCAGAAGATGCATGGATTTTTCAATCAAGTGAACGGTCGTATTGCTCATAATAAGGATTGCGGGCGAGGGAAGGAACCTTGAATCCAACTCAAAAAATTCTTCCCGGCGTCAGCCAGTTCCCCCCACCTACTCCCGTGGGAGGGAACTTGCAAAGGCTCATTCAGCCGAGACAACTCTTTCCTGGCAGACACGGCTGTTGCTCGTTGCCCCTCCGGCGAGGAGTGGACGAGGGTGGACTCGAGAAGAATGCTCACCCTGGCATCATAAAGACGGTTGGGATCGCGGAAGTTTTTATATCCATACAAGAGGACAGCCAGGTCTTTTTCCACTTTCTTTTTATAGCTGGTTTTTTTTTCTCCGGGAACCAGCTTATTGCCTTGAACCTGGATTTTTTGGGTGGTGACAGTGACTGGTTTATCGAAGTCAACGGTTTCGGTGTTGAAATATAAATCATATTCAATGATATGCTGTCCCATTACTTCAAAAATATTACGACCTTTGCGGGTGGCGAACAGAGTGGCGATTTTACCATCCCGTTTCTCCGGGTTCGGGCTTTCCGGCCCGGGCAATTCTAGCAAGGCGAGGTTTCTTCCTTGAACCAGCCGGGCCCAGTGGATCGCGCCCAGGTGGTTGCCTTCCCGGGTCATGCGGACGACGTCAGGATTCAGCCGACGTTTTTGCTTACGAATCCATTCCAACATGGCGGGCACTTCCGATTCGGGCAGAAAATGGCCTCCGTGAGCCTTTCCTCTTTCCCCATGTTCCCGGTAGGTGACAGGATATTTCATGTCGAAGAGAATTTTATGAATCCGCCGGCTGAGTTGGATGGGGAAAATTGGATCGTGCGCACCCTGGATCATATAAATCGGCGTGTTGCGAAGATTAACCAGGAAATGCATGTATCGGGGAGTGATGCTTCCGGCGATGGGAATCAGCCCGGCGAACCGGTCTGGATAAAACATGCCGATCATGTAAGTGCCGATAGCACCATTGGACAACCCGGCAAGAAAAATCCGATCCGAATCTATATTGTTTTGTTTGCGAACCTGATCAATGAGACCGAGCACCATTTCCTCGGCGGGCCGTGCCCACCAGGCCCCCATCGGATATGTGGGACACAACACCGCAAACTCTTTTTGCAAACGCTCGACCCAGGCCGGAATGGTGTTGGCTCCGCTACCACCCAGCCCATGCAGGACAACGATGAGTGGGATATTTTCATCAAGTCTCAATGACTCGGGAAGAAACAAGGCATAGGGGTAATCTTTTCCATTATGCCTGTACTGTAAATTTTTTTGAAGTCCGACAGAGCCTGTACTTTTTTTTACCCGTGCACGGAGAAGGGATTTAACCGTTTCGTTTGAGACTTGAATCGACTTTAAACGTTCCAGCACCCGATTTTCCACCTTGGGGTCTTGAGTAGAAAGAAACAAGTCTACTTCGGACTTAACGTCTGTAACTTCTTGCACTGTGCCAGACTCTTGCACCATAGAGCACGACACCGCAAACAGGAAAACCAAAAAAATTTTCAGGGTATTCATAACTTACACAGTATCGGACTTTAAAATCTTTGTAAAGGTTTTAGGATTACTCTAAGTGACTAATTTTATTGGCATTTTCTGTTGCCATGCGGTAAAATCCCTTTCTGTTTAACGACGTAGCACGATTCTTAAGGAGTCCTCCAGAAATTTCCCACAGCCATGAGCGCACCCTTTAGAAAAGGAACGCGAATTGCTGGTCGAAAAATATTGAAAAGTAAACAAACACCTTAAATCTTCTTATGGCCCGCCTGATGAATTCAATCAAAGTACCTGTTCAAACTCTGGTTAAAATCCTCAATCTAGGAACCCTCTCGCTTGGAAAATGCCGAATGGACGTGGGAGAATCTGCCGGTTTGACCCGGATGTTCACATTAAAGAAAAACGGAATGGATTTTGTAGGGCAGGTCCGGGTAGGCCTTGGGGACCCCGCCATCCGAATCGAGGTCTTCAATGAAAATTATTTTGAGGAGTTTGATAAATCCGAATCTGTTGTGCTGGACAACCTGGCCCGGAAGGTTCTCGGGCAAGTGTCAAAGGATAAGGAATTACCGGAGACGCTGAAAACCCTGATCCGCGAACATTTTGCAGAGCAAAAAATGCGGGAGGAAGAAAAGGAAGAAGAGGAAGGGGAAGTTGCGGAGACCGTCAACGAGCGGAACCTGGATAAAATTTTTGCGTGTTTGAATAAGGAGTATTTCAATAACCGGGTGCAAGCGCAGATCATGTGGGGGCGCGATGTGAAATCGCGCAATAAAAGCGGTTTTCGCTACGGCTCCTATGATGAGGGAAAAAAACTCATCCGGGTTCATCCGCGGCTGAAGCAGAACTTTGTACCCTTGTGCGTCCTGGAACTCACCGTCTATCATGAAATGTGCCACCAGTTTGTCCCGTCCTATAAAAGGAACGGAACCTGGCAGAGCCATCACTCGGAATTTAAAAAGAAGGAGCGGGAGTATAAAAATTTTAAGGAAGCCCGCAACTGGGAAAAGCACAACTGGCACCGTTTGCTCCTTCCCTCTATCGACCCCCTGACGGGGAAGGCAGATAGCAGGAGCTCGTTAAGCCGAGATAAATCTTTGCCAGCCTGACCCTCTGGCGAGGGAAATAACTGGCAAGGACTTGTTAAGCCGAGATAACTCTTTGCTCGCCAGATTAAGCTATTGCGAGTTGGCCCCGTGATATTCCACCTTTGCCTTCATACCCCGAAGGGGTACACGCCTAGTGGCCGCTTGCAAATGTTATAGATTTGGCCTAAATTGGTTCCACGCCATGAAAATGATCAAATGCTACATTCAGTATGAAAAGTTGGAAGTGGTTCGGGAAAAGCTTTTTGAACTAGGAGTGCCCGGAATATCGGTGGTCGATGTCAAAGGCATTGGCAAACCGATGAGCCATTTGAAATCTGACCCCGACTCGAAAGTTCCGCAATTCCATCCCTGCGTGGAAATTTCCGTGGTTCTGGAAGCCGAAGCAGTGGATGAAGTGCTGGATATGATCGTGAAGACGGTGCAGACCGGCAACTTGAGCGATGGAAAGATTTTTGTCCTGCCGGTTGAAGAGGCGGTCCGAATTCGTACCGGGGAGCGGGGCAAGCAAGCCCTCTACTGACCGGCGAGCCGCTGGACCCAACTAACAATAACTTTATTGGCGAGCAAAGAGTTGTCTTGGCTTAATGAACCATTGCTGTAGAGAAAATTTTCCGCTTGAGGCAAGCTTCCGTTGATCGCTGAAAATCTCGCTGAGGTCCGGGAACGGATTTTCCAGGCCATCCAAAAGTCGGGGAGAAATCCGGATAGTGTCCAACTGGTTTCTGTTTCTAAACAAGTGGACATTGCCCAAATTGAAGAAGCCCGGATAGCAGGTGCCGTGATTTTCGGGGAGAATAAAATCCAGGATGCGGTTCCCAAGATAGATCAAATGGGATCGGAAGGGATTTCCTGGCATTTCATCGGTCATTTGCAAAAGAACAAGGTCAAGTTTCTCGATGAACGCTTCGACTTGATTCATTCAGTGGATAGTTTGGAACTGGCGGAGAAAATTGCCAACCAATGCCAGTCAGAAAACCGGGTGCAGTCGGTTTTATTGCAGATCAATGTTTCGGGCGAAACCGCAAAGTTTGGAATGGAACCGGGTGAACTGGTAAATCAGATGCTGGCTTTTTCCCGGTTGAAAGGAATTCGGGTTGAGGGGCTGATGACCATTCCGCCTTACCATCCCGACTCGGAAAATTCCCGCAGCCATTTTTCACGATTACGGGAACTTCGCGACCAATGTGAAAAACAGAACCGGCTTTCCCTTCACGAGCTTTCCATGGGCATGACCAATGATTTTGAGGTTGCGGTAGAAGAGGGAGCTACGTTGGTTCGTGTCGGCACCGCTATTTTTGGTTCCCGTCCAAGAGGTGAAGGAAATTAAAATGGAAAAGACTTTCTTAAATCCCGGTTATTCGAGGAGATCATCGTTGTGCTGAAAAACAAAAAACTCGGATTCATTGGCGGCGGCAACATGGCAGAAGCCATGATCAAGGGCCTGCTTTCCGCCTCGTTCATTGAAGCTAAAAACATTTTTGTTTCGGAACCGGCAGAAGCGAAACGAAATACCTTGCACGCGGAGTACAAAATCAAGGTTAGCGCCGACAACCGTGAACTGGTGAAGAAATGCGACATCCTCATTCTCGCGGTCAAACCGCAGATTTTGCAAGAGGTTCTGGTTGACATACGTTCGTTGGTGGATAGTGACAAGCTGGTTATATCCATTGCTGCGGGAGTTCCCATTGCCATCATAGATGATGCTCTGCGTGGAGACAAAAATAAGAAGTTCAGTATTGTGCGCACCATGCCCAATACCCCGGCGTTGGTTCAGGAAGGGGTGACAGCCATCGCTTCCGGCCAACATGTCAGCAAAACGGATGTGAAAATCGCCCACCGTATTTTTGAAGCGGTAGGCCGCACCGTCGATGTTGAAGAGGACCAACTCGATGCCGTGACAGGTTTGAGCGGTAGTGGGCCGGCTTACATCTTCATGTTGATCGAAGCGCTTTCTGACGCGGGAGTCAAAATGGGCCTTTCGCGCGAAGTGGCCAATATCCTGACCATCCAGACGGTGCTGGGTTCGGCCAAACTCGCTCGCGAAAGCGGAAAACATCCGGGCGAACTCAAAGACATGGTCACCTCACCCGCCGGCACCACCATCTCCGGACTGCATGCCCTGGAAGAAGGGAGTTTTCACACCACCCTGATGAATGCTGTGGAAGATGCCACCCTGCGTTCCCGCGAGTTGGGCAAAATCGCCCTCAACAAAAACTCCACTAGGCGTGGGGCCAAATGAGCAACTACTCGCCATAGGGCCAGATTGAAATGGCCCATTGGGCCCGCCTTCCGGACAGTTTGTCGTCCTTCGCGGTGGCTCCTTTGAGGATGAAGCTTTTTTTCTCCGGTCCGCTTCGCGCTACTGGTATCCACCCACCCTGAAACACCACAACCTGGGATTTCGTTGCGCCATCAATCCGCAAGATATAAAGAAAGGGAATCCGTAATGATCAGAAACGTATTGTTCCTGACCGGAATTCTGTTATTCCTCTTTTTGGGTTCGCAAGAAGGCTGGTCGGAAACGGTGGAAGTAAAAATCATCAAGTCGACTTTTATTCCCACGGTTATAAAAATCAAGAAAGGCGATACCATCCGCTGGGTCAATACGGAAGAACTTCTGCACACGGTAACGAGCGGAAAGGCTCCTGATCCCGATAAGAAGTTCCACGCCGCTTACGTAAAAAAGGAGTTTGAAGTGACCCTGGACAAAGAAGGCTTCTACGATTATTTTTGCGAACTGCACCAGGCCGTCATGCGCGGAGTGGTCATCGTCCGGCCAGCAGCCAGTGGCGACTAGCAATCCCACTAGGCGTGTACCCCTTCTACCCCATTCGGGGCATGAAAGTTAATGAAGAGGATATAACTGGGGCATGAAGGCAAAGGTGGAATATCACGGGGCCAGCGTGTAATTGCTTTTTCAACCGAGATAAACCTTTATTGTTCAGATAAAGCTATTGCTCACTGGTTGCGGCGCCATCGCCGCTTATTTGCAACGGTATTTTTTGTATTCGCCGTAGCCGACGATGGCGAAACCGAGAAACAGAATCCAGGTGGGATGCAGGACATCCTCCGGTTTATTGAAGAAGAGGAACAGCATTATTGCCACGCCCCCCATAGTGACGGTCAGCCCGAGGAAGACGGCGGTCAATCCTTTTTCAAATCCATCCGGGTCTTTAAGTTGTTTTCTTATTTCCGGCCGCAGTTGATATTTAAACACGGTCTTTGTATTCCAGTAGGGCTGAATTTAAACTTCCCATTCGATATCCCTCCGGGTCCAAGACCACGGTTAAAAATCCTAGAACCTTAAATTTTTCCTGAACAATTTTTTGTATTTTTTCATTGTTTAAATAGTGCGGCATTTCGTTTTTGCCCAATTCGATGCGGGCGAGATCTCCATGATGCCTTACTCTGATTTGTTCAAACCCAAGTGATAGCAAGACATCTTCGGCCTGCTCGATCATGGCAAGTTTTTCCTCCGTGACGGGCTGACCGTAAGGAATGCGAGAAGACAGGCAGGCCATCGCTGGTTTGTCCCAGACGGAAATCTCCATTTTCCGGGACAATTCCCGGACCTCTTGTTTGTTGAATTCCGCTTCCACCAGGGGACTGCGCACCCCTTGTTCTCGGGCGGAGTCGAGTCCGGGCCGGTAATCACCCAGATCATCGGTGTTGGTACCATTTAAAATATTAAGAATATTTTCCTGCTGTGCCACCTTTTTGAGGCTCGAATAAAGTTCTGTTTTGCAGTGGTAGCATCGGTTGGCCGGGTTGGCCCGGTAATTCGGATTAGACATTTCCTCTGTTTTGACGACTAGATGTTTTACCCCGATTTCCTTGGCCAATTGGTGGCAGGCTTTCATTTCCCTGTCTGGCATGCTGGCGGATTGCGCGGTAACCGCCAACGCTTTTTTCCCCAGAACCTCATGGGCAAGGGCGAGGACCAGAGTGCTGTCCACCCCGCCAGAAAACGCGACCAGGGCGCTATCCATTTCCAGGATCAATGATTTTATTTTTTTCGTTTTTTGTTCTAGCGTCATGATTGGTTTTAGAGTTGATTTTGGCTAAGGGTAACATACCACTGGGCGTGGGGCCAGTGTGCCATCGCTTTCAATGGCTAGCAAAGAGTTATCTCGGCTCAGCGAGTCATTGCTGTCTGCCTCCGGTGGCTCACCGGCAAAAAAAATCCGGGAACAGAGGACGCTCTGTTCCCGGACTCCGAGGAGGAGGTGCTCCTTGAGAAAGTAAAAAGCGCTACTCTCTTTACCCTCTCTACTGCTAAACAGTCTAACGGAAGCTTCCGGGAGAATCCTACATTTTCAAACAAAAGTTTTGCTTTTATTTGTGTGGCTTACCCGAATTGGAGCATCAATGGAGACAAGTTCATGAAAGTTAATGGATACAAGGAGATCGGCCTCCGGTCCTTTGGCAGATTTTTCACTATTACGCATTTCATGCAGGATAAAACTCACCTGCAGATCGGGTCAAAGATGCTGCCAAATGCGGTCAGGATAAATCAGCTTTAAGCCTCAGCTCTCGCAGTTGTTTTGGGTCCACTTTCGAGGGGGCCTGGGTCATCAGGCAGGTGGCTT
>Ga0310122_10001092_pt1 | contig 17344 bp, 14 predicted proteins | sample CB6_Bottom_1051__FD_203503 | JGI IMG/M metagenome (GOLD analysis project Ga0310122, IMG submission 203503) | Marine microbial communities from Western Arctic Ocean, Canada - CB6_Bottom_1051 | ecosystem: Environmental > Aquatic > Marine > Oceanic | place: Canada: Western Arctic Ocean | collected...
GGACGGAGTTGACGTTTATTTCGACGATGTCGGCGGCGACATTCTCGACGCGGCGCTGCCGCGGCTGTTCTCGGGCGGCAATTTCGGCAAACTGATGATCAAGACGGCCGACTGATTCCGCGACGCGGCTATTCCGCCATCAGCACATCATGCGCGAGGCGCGACACCACCTCGTCCAGCCCCTCGCCCGTCCGGCAATTGGTGAGGATCACCGGCTTGCCGCCGCGCACCGCATCGGCGTCGGCGCGCATGGCCGCCACGTCGGCCCCGACATGGGGGGCCAGATCGGTTTTGTTGATGATCAACAGATCGGCCTGGACGATGCCCGGGCCTTTCTTGCGCGGGATATCGTCGCCGCCGGCCACGTCGATAACGAAAATCCAATAATCCACCAAGTCGAGCGAAAAGGTGGAGGCGAGATTGTCGCCGCCGCTTTCGATGATGATCAGATCGAGCGGCGCGAAAGTCCGCTCCAACAGATCGGCCGCTTCGATATTGAGCGTCGGGTCTTCGCGGATCACCGTGTGCGGACACGCTCCGGCCTCGACCCCCACGACGCGCTCGGGCGCGATCAGACCGCCCTTTTGCAGGCGCCGAGCATCCTCCTTGGTCACCAGATCATTGGTCACCACGGCAATCGAGACGCCGCGCGCCGCCAACAGCGGCAGCAAGCGCTCGATCAGCGCCGTCTTGCCCGACCCCACCGGCCCGCCGATTCCCAAGCGGGCCGATGAAGGGGAGCCTAATATTTCTGGATTGGCCATGCCATCGTCTCTCCTTTTTTCAATTGTCCCTCAAACGCCGGGCGGCCGCGTCCGCGGCACGTGACTCCCTGGGGACTACCTCGTATTAACTCGGGCGCGTGGTCACGCTTGCCGGAATGCGGTAGGCATTCCGGTTGGTGGTGCCTTCCGGCACTATTTGGGCCGGAGCGCGGGTTTGGCACCGGTTATGATGACGCGCGCCGCTATCCAGGCGGCTTTTAGCGCGGCGCGCAGCGCCAGGCCGTCCTTGGCCAGAATACGCGCCCAGGCGCCGCAGTCCCTTGGCATGGTCGAGGCGCCGGCATAAATGCCGTCGCATTCGGCCAACGCGGCGCGGAGTGCAGCCGCCAATTCGTCCGGCGGGCAGCCCGTATGCACGGCCATCAAAGTGCCATGCGCCGGATAAGCGCCCGCCGCGCCATCGAAATGCGCCTCGCCCAATTCGCCATCGATATCGAAGCGGTCGAAGGCGAGCAGGGTTCCGTCCGGGCGCTCGATTCTGGTGTCGCTGGCGAGGCGCGCAAAACACCCGCCCTGTTCGCGCGAATCATGCTGGGTGAAGGCGTCCGAGAGAATGACCGTGGCGCCCGGCGCGGCCACCACACGGAGCGTGCTGGCGAAACGCGCGCCGGGAAAAAGAATGAGCGGGTCGGGCAGATATTCCAGCAAGGCGCCCTCGGCGACGTGGATGACCATGTCCTGACGCGCCGCGCCGTCGGTTTCCATGCGATGCACGATGGTCGCCGATTGGGTCGTCACCTGGGCCTGCGCGCCGGCCTCGGCCCGCAGGTTGAGCGCCAATTGCTCGCCGCGATAAATGCCGCCGGAAACGGATTGCAAATAGAGCGTCAGCAAGCCTTCGGGCGCCCGGTCGAGATGGAACGGCCGGGTGATGTGAAGGGGATAGCCGACCCGCTGATGCGAGATATAGGTGCGGCCGTCCGGCGCGCGGGTGAAGACCAGATCGGCCTGGGGCGCGGAGTCGGGCGCCACCGAAAATGCTGTGCTTGGCAATCCCCGCTCCTCAGCGCATCAGATAACTTTGCCCGAGGGAGACTTCCGCGATCGGCTCGCACTGCGCCAACTCGCCATCGACAAAGACATCGAACGTTGCTGGATCAACGCGGATATCGGGGCAAAAATCATTGTGCAGCATGTCTTTCTTGCCGAGATGGATGAAGCCGGAAATCGGCAGCATCGGTTTGGACAGGCCGAGGCGCCCGGCGACATCAATATCGAGGGCGCGCTGATGCACGAAGGTGGCGCTGAGCGATTGCGGCGCCTTGCCGCAGGCGCCGAACTGGGCGCGCTGCAGGACCGGCTCGGTCTGCCAATAACTGCCGGCGCTGTCGCCGGTGGCGCCATGGGCGACAAAGCCGCCCTTGATCACGCCCACGGGCTTGATGCCGAAAAAGGCCGGTTTCCAGGTCACCAGATCGGCCATCTTGCCGGGCTCGAGGGAGCCGATATATTGGTCGATGCCGAAGGCGCGCGCCGCGTTGATGGTGTATTTGGCGATATAGCGCTTGATCCGCTCATTGTCGGAATCCTTGGTTTTTTCGTGCGCGAGACGGCCGCGCTGGGTGCGCATCTTGCTGGCCAATTGCCAGCAGCGTGAAATCACTTCATTGACCCGGCCCATGCCCTGGCTGTCCGAGCCGAACATGGAAATCGCCCCCATGTCATGCAGAATATCCTCGGCCATCATGGTTTGCGGCCGCACCCGGCTTTCCGCGAAAGCGACATCCTCGGGCAAATCATAGCGCAGCAGATGGCACGACATGGTCATGTCGAGGCCCTCGTCGAAGGCATTGACGGCGTAGGGATTGGTCGGGTTGGTGGTCGAGGGCAGAAGGTGCGGCTCGCCATTGCAGCGGATGATGTCCGGCGCATGGCCGCCGCCACTGCCTTCGGTGTGATACATGTGCATGGCGCGCCCGGCGATGGCGGCCAGGGTATCCTCGTAGAAGCCGGATTCGTTCAGCGTGTCGGTGTGGATCATCACCGGAAAATCATATTCCTGAGAGGCGGTGAGCGCGCCGTCGATGGTCGCCGGCATGGCGCCGTAATCCTCGTGAATCTTGACGCCGATGATGCCGCCGTCGAGATGCTCTGCCACGGTGGCGGGATCATGCGACGAGCCGCGCCCGAAGAAACCGAAATTGATCGGCCATTTCTCGGCCGCCTCGAGCATGCGGGCGGTGTTCCACGGGCCGCCGCAATCGATGGCGAACAGCGGCCCCATGCTGCCGCCGATCATCGTTGTCAGGCCGGTCGAGATGGCGTTTTCGCATTGCTCGGTGGAAAGAAAATGGATGTGCACGTCGATGCCGCCCGGGGTCACGATGAGGCCGCCGGCCGGGTAATAGGTGGTGTTCGGCCCGCACACCATATTCTCGGATACGCCGTCCTGGATATTGGGATTGCCGGCCTTGCCGATGCCGGCGATCTTGCCGTCGCGCACGCCGATATCGGCCTTGATGATGCCGAGCACCGGATCGATGATGGTGGCGTTCTCGATCAGCATGTCGAGCGCCCCATCGGCGCGCGAGGTATGCGCGTCATAGGCCATGCCGTCGCGCATCACCCGCCCGGCGCCGGTCCAGCATTCCTCGCCATAGACCGTGTGGTCGTGCTCGATCTCGGCAAACAGCGTGGTATCGCCGAGGCGGATTTTATCGCCCTTGGTCGGGCCGTACAGGCTGGCATATCTCTGTCTGCTGATTTTCGCCATGGTCCTATGCCCCCCGGAAGCCGCGTTCGCGGGCGCGCGTCAGCGCCGCCTGTTTGATGTCGTCTGAATCGATAGAGCCCTCGGTCAGACCGCTGAAGCCGGTTATGGTGCGCCGCCCGCCGACCTCCACCAGGGTGACTTCCAGGGTCTGGCCGGGCTCGAAACGGACCGCCGTGCCCGAGGGAATGTCGAGGCGCATGCCGAAGCTCGCCGCGCGGTCGAAGTCGAGCGCCTTGTTGACCTCGAAGAAATGATAATGGCTGCCCACCTGCACCGGCCGATCGCCGCTATTGGTCGCCGTCAGGGTGGCCGTGCGGCGCCCGGCATTGAGTTCAATCTCACCTTCCGGCGTCACCACCTCGCCGGCCACCGGGTGCGCCGGCCGCGGCTTGACGCCGGGGCGGATGGGCTCGTGCACGGTGACCAGCTTGGTGCCGTCGAGGAACATCGCCTCGACGTGAATGACCGGCAACAGTTCCGCCACGCCGGGCAGGACATCATCCGTGGTCAGCAATTGCGAGCCCAGACCCACCACCTCTTTCAGCGATTTTCCCTGGCGCGCGCCATACAGCAGCTCGTCGCAAATATAGGCCACGGCCTCGGGATGGCTCAGCGCGATGGCGCGCCCTTTATGCTCGCGCGCCAGTTGGGCGGCGGTGAAAATCGTCAGGCGTTCCAGTTCCGTGGGGGTTAAATTCATCGCTTGTCTCCCGGCAATATGATCAATTGGAGAAGAGTCGGCTTTCCTGGATTTCGTGGCGCATCATGGCGATATCGGCCGCCGGCGCATAGGCGTGCAAATCCGCCAGCGGCGGCGTCGGCGAGCGCAATATATCGGCGATGGTTTGGTGCAGGCGGGTGAGAATGGCCTGGCCATCGACATGGCCGATCAGGCCGAGCCGGAGCGCCGCCGCCAACAGGGCGGCCGAAAGACCATGCGCGGCCATATGGCAGGCGCTATCCGCATCCAGACCTAGGGCGCGCCAGAGCACGCCCTGAACCGCCGCGACATGGCCGGGCGCGGCGCCGGCGCGCACCCGCGTCTGATAATCCGCAGCGCCCTCGGTTCCAAGGCGCGTATGAATGTTCAGGAGCGCCGCGCCCATGCGCGTGGAGCCGTCGCGCTGCTCGCGGGCCAGGCTATTCGCCTCCATCAGCCGATCGGCGGCCACCGCCTGGTCGAGATCGCCGCCAGCGGCGTGCGCCGCGCATAACACCGGACGATCCGAGGAGGCCCAGCGCCCGCGCAATTGATGGGCCACGAAGCGCGCCACATCCGGCGCCTTGACCATCCTGCCATCGGCGCCGAGCGTCTCGATCCCCCAGGAAAACGAGACCGCGCCCGAGGGGAAAGAACTGTCGCCATGCTGCAGCAGGGTGAGCAGGGCGCGCCCGTCACGCATCGTCCACCCGCCGGGCCCGGCCGCTGTTAATATGCGCGGCCAGACGATCGAGATAATTCTGTTCGGGGCCGTCCAGGGCAATTTCCAAATTCGCGCCGTCAAAGCGCACGCGCCAATGCAAATTGCCGACGAAATATCCGAGCTCCAGCGCCGCCGCTTCGTTTGCCGGGGCGATACGCAGCCACTCGGTCTCGATCATCCGCACCACGATGGCGCGATCGTCGTCGAGCCAGAGCACCGAGCCATTCTCCAGGCGGGCCTGGCGATTGAGCGCGATGGCGCAATCGGTGCCCTTATCGGTGGTCACGCGCAGACGCTTGCGCGAGGTATCGGCGGCGCTCAAGCGGATTTTCTCAAGCCGGCCGGCATGCGACAGGCGGTGAATCTTCTCCGCCATCTCGCCACTGCTGGCATTGCCGAATATTTGATTTAGACGCAGCACACGCGCAGCATACACATTCCCGCCTTGGATTGCGCCTTCGCCGGGCGGCGGCGCTATTTGAAGGCGTCGAATTCTGCGTCGAGGGAAGCGTTTCCCGGCGCCGTTGCCCGGCCCAGCGCCACCGCGCGATCCTGATAATAGAGGCTGCGCAACGCCGCGTAGTAATCCACCGAGGTTTCGCGCAGCGCATCGAGCGGCGCCAACAGCGCCTCGCGCCGCACCAATCCCTTGGCGGCCGCAAGGATCAAATTTTCCTCCGGCTCCAACAGCCAGGTCAGGGGATTCAACAGGCTGTCCACCGCCAGTCCCACGCCGTCGCGAAGATTGCTCGGCCCGAACAACGGCAGGACGAGATAGGGGCCGGGACCGGAACCATAAGAATACAGCGTCTGGCCAAAATCCGCCTTGTGCGGCGCCAAGCCGATTTCGGAAGCCACGTCGAAAAGCCCGGCCAGCCCGACGGTCGAGTTGATCACAAAGCGCGCGCCGGTGGCGCCGGCATCTTCAAATTCGAATTGCAAGATATCGTTGGCGAAGACCACCGGCGCGTTGATATTGGCGAAGAAGTTACGCACCCGCTGTTTGCCGAATGGGGGGACGATCGTGCCGTAGAGCCAGGCAAGGGGGCGCAGCAGAATCCTATCCAGCCCCTCATTTATGAAAAAGACCGCGCGGTTGAAACCTTCCAGGGGATCGCTGATTTCCTCCGGCCCCTGCCCCTCCGGCCCCTGCCCAGTGGCGGCGATTGCCGGCTCCGCAGCCGTCCCGAGTGGGACCGGTGGCACGGTCCGGGCGCGCGCCGCGGCCGCCAAAATCGATTCCCGGAAGCCCGGAAAGGCGCCGAGCGTGCGGTCCACGATAGCCGCTTCGAGCCGCGGCGCGGCGCGTATGGCCGCTTCGACGATTTCTCCCGTTAATCGCGGCGTTTCGGCGATGGCGCCGATGACAGCCGCCGCCATTTCGCTTTCAGCGCCGCGCCGCGCCGCGCGCCGCGTCAGACTTGCAAGATCATCGCCCGAGGCATCGCCTTCCGGCGCCGATACATGTCGATTTTCGAAAGCAATGCGTTCGAATTCGGCCACCAGACCGGCCGGCGCCGCCGCCGCCGCCGCACCAGCCGGCACGGCCATCGCCAGCAACAGAAGAAGCGCCGCCGCCAATCCGGCGCGCAAAGCTGTCGGCGGGGCAGACATTGAATGCGCCAGATTGGGAATGCGCCAGATTGGGAATGCGCCAGATTGGGAATGCGCCAGATTGGCAATGCGCCAGATTAGTTGGCGTCGGCCTTCCACTCGGAAACCCGTTGGCGGGCGGCTTCGATTTCCGCCGCGCTCATTTCCGTTTGCAGCTCCCGGCGCCCGCCCAGGGCGCGCGGCAGCCCTTGATCGGCGGCCATGGTCATCCAGAATAAAGCTTCCACCATGTCCCGCGCGACGCCTTCGCCCTTGGCATAACGCCGCGCCAGGCCGGCTTGCGCCTTGGCGTAGTCCTGCTGGGCCGCGCGCCGGTACCACTCCACCGCCTTCTTCAGGTCCGCTTCGACGCCAACGCCGTCACGGTACATCTTACCGATATTATATTCGGCGCGCGGATTGCCGCTATTGGCTGCTTTTTGAATCCAATCGAAGGCGCGGACCTGATCGCGTGGTACGCCGAGCCCGTAGCTGAACATTTTTCCCAGCGTATATTGCGATTTAGCGAAGCCCTGATACGCGGCCTCGTGCAGCCAATGCACTGCGCGCTCCAGATTGCGCTCGGCGCCGCCGCCTGAAATGAGGGCGTGGGCAAGATTATGCTGCGCCCGCGCATAGCCGCTATAGGCCGCCTCCCCCCACAATTCCACGGCACGCTTTTGATCGCGGGCGACGCCCTTGCCCTCATCGAACATGGTGCCCAAATTGAACATGGCGCGGGTGTCCCCGACCTCGGCCAAGGGCCGCCATTCTTCCATGGCGGTAAAAAAATCTCCCCGTTGATAGGCCTGCCAGCCGCTGTTGAAATCGGCGCGCGCATCGCCGGCCGAGAAGGCGAGCAGGAGACAGCCGAATGCGGCGCACAGACGGGGTAAGAAGCGTTTTCTGTCGCTCATGAGATTGCCTCCGGTATTAATTCGCCGCCGCGGTCGCGCTCAATTTATTGGATTGCGCATCGAGAATTTGAATGAGCCCATCGATGCCATGGCGCTTCACCACCGATTTGAACTCGGCGCGCTGGGTCACGGCCATGCTGATGCCCTCGATCACGACATCGATGATGCGCTGCTCGTCGCCACTCCCGCGCACCCGCCAATGGGTCACGATCGGCGGCCCGCTCGGCCGGTCGATGCGGGTATGGACCAGAACATCCTTGTCTCCCGACCGCTGCTCGGAAACAACCGTCATCACCTCGCCCGAATAGCCACCCAGCATGGCGGAATATTTGTGCACAATAAACTCACCGAAGGCGCGCAGATAATTGGCCCGCTGGTCGTCATCCGCGGACTTCCAATAACGCGCCAGCACGAAGCGGCCGATCAAATCAAGATCAAAGCCTTTAACCAGAATTTCGCGAAACCGGGCTTCCCGTTGTTCAAGGGTGTGGCTGTCATCCTGCAGCACGCCGATTGCCTGACTGCCCAATTCCTGCACGAAGCTGGACGCTTCCCCGCTGGCCCGCGCCGGGTTGGAGCAAACGGTGGGCAGCATAACAATTAGCGCCAAACCAAATGCCAGTATGGTGCGGCGATAGAACATGCGGCGCTGGCCAATTTTATGGCGACAACTCATTCAATTCCCAACCCATTCTATTTACAGCGAAATTTGCCACGCGCCCGGCTCCCAGGCAAGCCCGGACTCAGCCCGCTTTTTCCAGCCCTTGCGCCGGCGCATGCGCCCGGCCAGCCCGCAGAGCCGACATGATCTTGCCGCACGGCAGTACATCGCCCATCGCCTGAAGAAATGTCGAGAGCGTGGCCATATGTTCTTCGTCGTTGCGCCCGGCATTGGCGTCTTCGACCATAACGGTCTTGAAAGCCAGCGCCGCCGCCTCCCGCGCGGTGGTCTCGCAACAAATGTTTGTTACTGTTCCGGCGATCAGCACGGTGTCTATGCCGCGATCGCGCAAGGCGGCTTCCAGGCGGCCCTGGCTGCCGATAAATCCGCCAAAGCGGTTTTTTTCGACGATCACGTCCCCGGAGCGGTAATCCATGTCGGAATGGATGGCATGGCCGGGCGCGCCGGTGCTGAGCGCGTCACGAAAGCGCTTTCCCGGCCCGGGGTCCATGACATGGTCAAAAAAGCTCGGCCAGCGGTCCGATTCGGCGGGGCCGTAGGTCGAGACCAGCCACACCACGGCGCCGCCCGTCTCGCGGACGCATGAAGCTAACCTATTGATATTAGGAATAATTTCACGGGCAACCGGAATCTCGGCGGCGGCGTCCACGGAGACAAACGCCGATTGCATATCGACCACCACCAGCGCCGTGCGGGCGGCGTCCAATTCCGCGTACATATGCAGCTTCGTCCGCCGCCGGGCAATTCGCGCCAGAACCTGCTCGGAAAATTCGATTTTATGCATGGCTATCTCCCTAAAATGCAACCCGCGAAAATTAACCCGCATTTTTTCACTTAGCGGGAAAACTGTCCATGATGGCGGCCGGATTGCCGCCCGCCAAACCTCCCGGGCGTCCGGCGCGGGCCAAAATAAGCCGATTGGCCGAAGACATTAGTAAAGCCTTAATCGTAGCTGTGGGTAAATAGGCGGTGAATATTGGCTGGATGGGGCACAAACCACCCAATCGGCTGGCCGGGACGCGCCGAAAACCATTCCCAAGATGCGTGCCGACAGCCAGACTTGCGTGATTGATAACCGATCGCGTGCCGAAAATTGGAGCGATTTATGCCGGCTACGAGTACAGCGAAACTACCAGACCAGGACGATATTTCATTGGAGTATCTGTATGCGCTCGCGCAAGACAAATCCTCCGAGGGTCGCCAGACATTGTTCGAAAACATGCGCGATATGTTTTTGGACAATGGCCGCAGCGTGAGCGACCGCGAGCGGGCGCTGATGAGCGAGATTCTGCGCCAGCTGGTGCATGAGGTTGAAAAAAAATTGCGTAAGGGCCTGGCCGAAAATTTATCAAAGCGCCCCGATACGCCGCACGCCCTGATCCTCGAACTGGCCAATGATGATTTCGAGGTCGCCCATCCAATTCTGATCGAAAGCAACGTGTTGCAGGACCAGGATTTGATCGAAACCATCAAACACCGCACGATGGAGCATCAACTTTCCATCTCGATGCGTAAAGTTCTGAGTGAAGATGTGTCCGAAGCCTTGGTGGACACAGGCGAACAGGATGTCATCGCCAGCCTGCTCAACAATCACGGCGCCAAGATTTCCCACCACGTCATGGACTATCTGGTCAGCGAATCCAAGCGCGTCGATTCCTACCAAAATCCTCTCGTGCAGCGCCCCGATCTGCCGCCGGAACTGGCCGAGCGCATGTCATGGTGGGTATCCGCCGCCTTGCGCGAGCATATTTCCAAAAAATTCAACCTTGACCTCGGCGAGTTGGACGATGCCATCGAAACGGTGACCGCGGAGCAGTTCGGCATCGCTCCGAAGAACGCGCCGACCGCATCAAAAGCGGAGGATTTGATCGAGCGTTTATCGGATTTGGGGGAATTGAATGCCCATTTTCTAGTCAAGGCCCTGCGTCAGGGCGAAATAACCCTGTTCGAGGCGGCGTTCTGTAAATTGACCGGGCTCAAGCTGAAACTGCTGCGGCGTATTCTGTTCGAGCCGGGCGGCGAGGCGCTCGTCCTCTTATGCCGGGCGGTAGATGTGGGCGCCGATACCTTCATGGAATTGTTCGAATTGTCGCGCCAGGCCAGGGACCGCAAAGAGGAAGTAACCGCCGATCAAAGAGAGCGCTTGTCGACGCTTTATGAAAAAACAAAGCCGGAAGACGCGAAACGCATTCTCAAGCGCTGGCGCCGCAGTTCGGACTTTTTGTTCGCGGTAAAGCAGGTCTCGAAGGCCACTTAGGCACCAGACAATCAAGTGGTAGAGCAAATATTTCCACGCACCGATATCAAGGCGCATGTTCCTCCACCCCGCCCGGAACTCGCGCCGCGCCTGTGGTTGGATGCGTTCGCGGACAGCGGCCCCGCCTCAATTATTATTGACGCCGGCGGGAAACTATTGTTCGCCAATCCGGCCTATCAGGCGCTCATCCAGCAGATCGATTCAAGCCGTCACGGCGAATTGGGCGAGACCGCCCTCATACCTAAAAAAACCCTGGCGCGTGTTTTGAACGGCAAGGGGCCGATCGAAGACAAACAATTGCTGCAAAACGCGCATGGCGTCACGGCGACGCGGAGCCGCTACTGGCTGCTCCCCGGCAGCAATGGCGATGGCCAGGAAATCGCCGGTCTTATATATGACGAAAGCCGCGAAGTTAACGCGCTCCGAATAGGGCATCAGGCGCAGACGCGATTCGACGATATCGCCCGCCTCACCTCCGACTGGGTATGGGAAGTCGGCGAAAAATTTTCCTTCACCTACGTGTCCCCCCGGGTCGCCAACGCGCTTGGTCTTCCGGCCCAGCTCTTGCTCGGCAAAAATCTGTTCCGCATCGGACGATTTGACGGTTTCGAGGACGCCAATCGGGGCGACCATCCCAAACCGGAGTCGAGAGTTCCCTTCTCCGGCGTCAATTGCGTCATGTCAGCAGCCGATGATACGCCGCGCATGTTTGAAATGAGCGGTGTCCCCATCTTCGATGACCGGTCGGGCCAGTTTCAAGGCTATCGCGGCACCGCCAGGGATATTACCGCCCGGTCCGAAGCGGAGGACCGGGTCACCCAGGCACAGCTTCACCTGGTCAACGCCGTCGAGTCCATGCCGCAGGGCTTCGTGCTCTGTGATTCACGGGATAAAATCCTGCTGTGCAACTCTCACTTCGAGGATTTCGTCGTCCCCGGCGGGGAAATGATTTCACCTGGAGCCGATTATCGCGCCTTGATCGAGAACGCCGCCCACAACGGTATTTTTAATTGCCCGGATGACGCCCGCGAGGCTTTTGTCGTGGAGCGTGTGGCAAGCCATAAATTGGTCGTGCACGAGACGGAATTTCAGTTGGCCGATGGCCGCTGGGTGCAATTGGTCTGCGAAATGACCGAGGACGGCGGGGCCATCGAAACCTGGATCGACATCACGCGGATGAAAGAGCGTGAAGCCGAGCTGCTCGAAGCCGAGGCCATCGCCCGCCATGGGCGCGAACAGGCCGAGCACGCCAATCGCACCAAATCGGAGTTTCTCGCCAGCATGAGCCACGAGCTGCGCACGCCGCTCAACGCCATTATCGGCTTTTCGGAGATCATCAAAGACGAAGTGCTGGGGCCGCTGGGCAACGAGAAATACAGTAATTACGCCGTCGATATTCATGACAGCGGCCTCCATTTGCTCAGCCTGATCAATGATATCCTGGATTTTTCCAAGGCCGAGGCGGGCAAAATCACCCTGGTCGAACAGATGCTGGATTTATCCGCCACCGTCGAGGCCTGCATGCGCCTGATGGCGCCGCGCGCGGCCGAGGTCGGCATCAAACTGGAATCGCATGTTCCGGACGATTTCCCGAAAATCACCGGCGATCAAATCAGGATAAAGCAAATCATCCTCAATCTGCTCTCCAACAGCGTGAAATTTACCGAACATGGGGCGGTCACCGTTGAAGCTGAAATCAATGCGGAACGGGGTATCGTCATTCGCGTGCGCGACACCGGGATCGGCATCGCCAAGGAGCATATCGAACAGGCGTTCTCCCTGTTCGGGCAAGTCGACAGCGCGCTCAGCCGAAAATTCGAGGGCACCGGGCTCGGTCTGCCGCTATCGCGCTCGCTGGCGCAATTGCATGGCGGCGACTTGATTCTGGAGAGCGAATTGGGCGAAGGCACCTGCGCCATCTTCACCCTGCCGGCAACGCGCATCGTCCAGCCCTGACGGCTCCTCTACGCGGCGCATACCTCGTCGAGCAATCGGCGCATGAATATTTCACAGGCGCGCACTTCGCCGAGGTCGATGAATTCGTTCGGCTTATGCGCCTGGGCGATGCTGCCCGGGCCGCACACCACGCACGGGTTGCCGGCTTCCTGAAACTGGCCGGCTTCGGTGCCGTACGCCACCACGCCGGTTGTATTTTTTCGCGCCAACGCCAGAACCAGCGCTTCCGCGGGCGAGCCTTCCTCGGGCATCAGGCCGGGCACGAACGCGCTGACCTCCGTTTCGATGCCTGTCGATTTATCGACCGCATGCATCTTGGGCAGCACCACCTCGTCCACGTGAGTCTGGAAGCGGCGGCGGATTTCGCTCGCATCCTCGCCCGGCATCAACCGGTATTCCCAACTGAATTTGCAATGTCGCGGCACTATATTCTGCGCGGTTCCGCCCTGGATCGTGCCCACATGCACGGTGGTATAGGGCGGATCAAAGCCGCTGTCCGGCTGGGCGTGACGGTCGCGCATGTCCGCGCCGATCATGCTCAAATGATGCACCAGTTCCGCCGCATAGGCGACGGCATTGACCCCCCGGTGGGGTTCGCTCGAATGCTGCTCGAGGCCCCGCACGGTGGTATGAAAGCTGCACACTCCCTTATGCGCGTTGACCACCGACATCATGGTCGGCTCGCCGACGATCACCGCCCGCGGCTTGGCCCCGAATTGATCCATTTTGCGGATCATCAGCGGCGCCCCCAAACAGCCCACCTCTTCATCGAACGAAAAGGCGAAATGAATCGGCGTGCGCAATTTTGCGCCGGCGAAATCAGGCGCCATCGCCAGGGCGATGGCGATAAAACTTTTCATATCCGAGGTGCCGCGTCCGAACAGCTTGCCGTCTTTCTCCACCACCTCGAAGGGGTCGCTGTCCCAGGCCTGTCCGTCCACCGGCACCACGTCGGTGTGCCCTGACAGGACAATTCCGGGGACGTCGCGGGGGCCGATGGTGGCGTATAAATTGGCTTTTTCGCCGCCCTTATCGTGGATCAAGTGGGCTTCCACGCCGAGGGGCGAAAGATAATCGGCGATGAAATGAATCAAGTCCAGATTGGACAGTCTGCTGGTGGTGTCGAAAGACACCAGCTTCTTGATCATCTCGATGGCGCTATAGGAATTGTCCGGCATGCGGCGGATTCCAGTGATGGCGATGCAGTCCCCGATAGTCGCTTCGCGGCGCCGATATTTCAAGACGGCAAACCACTTGGCGGAACGTTGCATTGACACAGCCGATCCCCCATATAGCGTTGATATAGACAACCCCGAAATTACTGAAAAGCTTATGTTTTGCGTCGCCGCCAGCGAATATTAAAAATTATTCTTCCCTTCCTCGCGCTGCTCGGGGCGGTGGCCGTGGCCGGCTATCTTCAGGCGACGAAGCCCGAGCTTGAACCCGAAGCGCCGATGGAACGCACCTGGCTGATTTCAACGGTTCCGGCGGTGATCGCCGACCATCAGCCGGAATTGCTGGCTTACGGCGAAATCGTCGCGCGGCGCGACGTTGAAATGCGGACTCTCGTGGCCGGCCAAATCACCGCCGTGGGCGAAAATTTCGTCGATGGCGGCAGGGTGCGCGCGGGCGACCTGCTGGTGCAAATTGATTCCTTCGAATTCGATGCCGCGGTCGCCGAGGGCGAGGCGCAGATCATGGAAACCGAGGCCCGGCTCGCGGAGATTCAGGCGCAGGTCGCGGCCGAAGAGAGCAATTTGATCTATGACCGCGAGCAATTGGAAATATCCGAGCGCGAATGGCAACGCCGGGACGTGCTCGCCAAGGACAAGGTCATTTCCGAAAAAGCGCTGGATGACTCCCGCCTGGCGCGCAATGAACGGGCGCGCACGGTAGCGCTTGGCGAGCGCAATCTGCTCGTGCTGCGCGCCAACGCGGATCGCCAGCGCGCGGTGATCCTGCAAGCGCGAGTCGGTCTCAAACGGGCGCGGCGCGATTTGCGCAACACCCGCCTGCTGGCGCCTTTCGACGGGTTATTGACCGAGACCGGCGCCGCCATCGGCAAGCGCCTGCCGATCAACGGCCACGTCGCCCGGTTGATCGACCTCAACCATCTCGAAGCGAAATTTCATCTCAGTGACGATGAATTCGGCCGCCTGGTCAAGGCGCCGGAGCGCTTGATCGGCCGCCCGGCGCGGGCGGTGTGGCGGGTCGGCGCCCAGAATTTCGAATATAGCGCCGAGATCACACGCGTCGGCGCCGAAATAGATGCCGCCAGCGGCGGTGTCCAGGCCTATGCCAATGTTGACACCGCTGGCGCGCGGACCTCCCTCAGGCCCGGCGCTTTCGTCGAAATATATTTTCTCGACCGGCGCTACCGCCAGGTCGCCCGCCTGCCCGAAAGCGCCCTGCATGACGGTGATAAAGTCTATGTGGTTGTCGCCGGCCGGCTGCAACAACGCCTGGTCGCGTTGGTCGCGCGCAACGGCAACGACGTTCTGGTGCACGGCGAGCTCGCGCATGGGGAGACCGTCGCGGCGACGCGGTTTCCCGGCATGGGTCCGGGAGTCAAGGTTAGCGCCAGATGAAAACGCCGCGGCGTGGTTTGATCGGCGTTTTCGTGCGCCACGGCACCGCCGCCAACCTGCTCATGGCGTTCCTCGTCATCATCGGCCTGTTTTCGTTGGGCCGGCTGAACACGCAATTTTTTCCGAGCTTCACCGTCGATTGGATCACCGTGTCGGTCGAATGGCCGGGCGCCAGCGCCGAGGATATCGACGCCAACATCGTCGGCGTCATCGAGCCCAAGGTGCGCTTTCTCAATAATGTCTACCGCGTCTCCTCGCAATCCTCCGAGGGGGTGGGCTTGGTCGCCATTCAATTCCAGCAAAATATCGACCTGCAGGCGGCGCTCGGCGATGTCGAATCGGAGATCGCGCAAATCACCACCTTGCCGGCGGACAGCGAAAAACCGGTGGTCCGGAGAATATTCAGCTATGAATCGATCGGCCGTTTGATGCTCTCCGGCCCCTATCCGGAAGCCTCGCTGAAATCATTGGCCAAGGATATACGCGAAGGCTTGCTCGCCAAAGGCGTTGACCGGGTCGAACTGGTGGGCGCCCGGCGCGAGGAAATCTGGGTCGAGTTACGCCCCCGCACCCTGCGCCGGCTCAATCTCGAGGCCGGGGAAATCGCCGCCAGCATCCGCCAGAGTTCCCTCGATCTGCCCTCGGGGATCATGGCGGGCGTCACCGACAAGCAAATTCGCAGTCTCGGCCTGGCGAAAACCGCCGAAGAAATCGGCCATATTGAAGTGCGGGCGCTGGACAATGGCGAAAAGATCCGCCTGCGCGATATTGCCGAGATTTCCAACCGCTTCAATAAGGATGATGCGCTGGTCTTTCGCCATGGCGAGCCCGCCATCGAGCTCCATGTGCAACGCGCGCCGAGCTCCGACGCCTTGGAGCAGGCCGCGCTGCTCGATGAATATGTGCGTGAAATCCGCCCCTCCCTGCCCGCCAATCTAAAACTTGAGCACTATAACAACGTGGCTGAATCGATTAACGACCGCATCAATTTGCTTCTCAAGAACGGCGCCAGCGGGTTGGTTTTGGTCGTCGCCGTGCTGTTTGTTTTTCTCAGCGGGCGGGTCGCCTTCTGGGTCGCGGTCGGCATTCCGGTCGCCATGCTGGCCACCCTGGCGGCGATGGCGCTGATGGGGCAGTCGATCAATATGGTCAGCCTGTTCGCCATGATCATGGCCATCGGTATTATCGTCGACGACGCCATCGTGGTCGGCGAGCATGCGGTGACCCGGCGCAGCCTCGGCGATTCTCCCACCCAGGCCGCGGAAACCGGCGCCAAACGCATGTTCGCGCCGGTGATCGCCGCAACGCTCACGACCCTCGCCGCCTTTCTGCCGCTGTTCATGGTTTCCGATATCATCGGCCAAATCATCTACGCCATTCCGATGGTCATCATCGCCATCCTGATCGCCAGCCTGATCGAATGTTTTTTGATTCTCCCCGGTCACTTGCGCGGCGCCCTGCGCACGGATCCGCGCGACGAAAATCGCTTTGCCCGCTGGTTCAATCCGCGCTTCGAGGCGTTTCGCGACGGTGCGTTTCAACGCTTCGTGCGGGTTTGCGTGGCGTGGCGCTATTTGACCCTGAGTATCGGCCTAAGCCTGCTTATTCTGGTGTTCGGATTGCTCGCCGGCGGGCGCATCGGCTTCGTGTTTTTCCCGTCGCCCGAATCCGATACGGTGTACGCCAATGTCACCTTCGTCGAGGGCACCAAGCGGGAAACCAGCATCGCCATGCTGGAAGAACTCGAACGCGCGCTTTATGTGACCGAGGCCAAGCTCACCGGCGGCGCCGGCGGCCTGGTGGTGATCAGCGTGACGCAGCTCGGAAAGCCGGTCGGCCGCGCCGACAGTTTATTCCTCGGCGGCGGAGATCATATTGCCGGCATGCGGGTTGAACTCGTGCCGGCCGATAGCCGCTCGGTGCGGACGGTGGAATTTCTCGAGGCCTGGCGCGGCGAAATCCACCTGATGGCGGGTACCGAAAACTTCACCGTGATCGAGCAGCAATCGGGGCCGCCGGGACGCGAAATCGATCTCCGCGTCAGCGGCCCGTCGCTCGGCGATCTCAAGTCTGCGGCGCTGGAGGCGCGCGCCCTTCTCGAACGCTTCCCCGGCGTCAGCAACGTGAACGATGATCTGCCCTACGGCAAGCAGGAGGCGATCATCGAAGTGACGCCGCGCGGCCGGGCGCTGGGTTTCACCACCGAAAGTGTCGGGCGCCAGGTCCGCAACGCTTTCGAAGGCGCGATCGCCAAGCGCTTTGCGCGCGGCGACGAAGAGATTACGGTGCGGGTGCTGTACGCCCGGGATTCCTTGAGCGAAGCCGATTTTCGCGGCCTCTATCTGTTGAGCCCGAGCGGCCGGGAAGTGGCGCTGGCGGAGGTCGTGAGCTTCCGCGAAAAAACCGGCTTCGCCCGGATCCGGCGCGAA
>Ga0310122_10001093_pt1 | contig 17343 bp, 17 predicted proteins | sample CB6_Bottom_1051__FD_203503 | JGI IMG/M metagenome (GOLD analysis project Ga0310122, IMG submission 203503) | Marine microbial communities from Western Arctic Ocean, Canada - CB6_Bottom_1051 | ecosystem: Environmental > Aquatic > Marine > Oceanic | place: Canada: Western Arctic Ocean | collected...
CGCCCCAGCTTCGGCGATTCGATTTCGTTCGAGCCCCTCGAACCCATAGAACTCGAGGATTCTGCCGGCGCGAGTGGAGCCATCGGGACGAACGATGACGATCGGGATATTGGTGTCGGCTCTGCCGCGCGTGATACGTCCGATTCCGAGTACGCCGACATAAGGGTCATAGTCCAGACTCGAGACCTGCAGCTGCAGGGGGCCCTCGCTGTCCACGTCTGGCGCAGGCACGTGCGAGATAATCGCTTCGAATAACGGGTTCATGTTTCCGCTGCGCGCTTCGGAATCGACGCTCGCATAACCGGCCAGGGCGGACGCGTAGATCACGGGAAAGTCGAGTTGCTCGTTACTGGCGCCGAGACGATCGAATAGATCGAATGTTCGGTCCAAGACCCAATCCGGTCGGGCGCCATCCCGATCCATCTTGTTGATGACCACTAGCGGCATGAGGCCGAAGGCGAACGCCTTCTGCGTCACGAATCGCGTTTGCGGCATCGGCCCTTCTACTGCATCGACGAGCAGCAGCACGCTGTCTACCATAGAGAGCACGCGCTCGACTTCGCCGCCAAAGTCCGCATGCCCGGGCGTATCGACGATATTAATTCGCCAATCGCGCCAATTGATGGCCGTGTTTTTGGCGAGGATCGTGATGCCTCGTTCGCGCTCCAGGTCACTCGAGTCCATCGCGCGCTCGGGCAGGACGACTCGTGGGTCCAACGTACCCGACTGTTGCAGAAGTCTGTCGACAAGCGTCGTCTTGCCGTGATCCACGTGGGCGATGATGGCGATATTTCTAAGTTGGTCTTGGCGGAGCATTACGGTCTGGGCTAAAGGGCGGCACGACGTGTTGTGCACACGCAAGCGACCGCGAGGATGCGCGGCGATAGGTTTTCGATGGTGTAGGTGATCTGTCGGTGGCTAGCTTAACAGCGCCCGCCGCTGTTAGGTAGTGAGTCTACCAGCCTCCGCTGTCGCGCTTCTTCATCGGCTTGGCTTCATTGACGGTGACCGGGCGGCCATCGTAGTCCGTGCCGTTGACTTCTGCGATCGCGGCTTGCGCTTCTGACTCGGTCCCCATCTCGACAAAACCGAAGCCCTTGCTACGGCCCGTATCGCGGTCGGTGATGAGGGTGGCGGTTTCGACTGTGCCGAAGGCGCCAAACTTCTCGGTCAGGCTCTGCTCGTTAACGGAATACGGCAGATTGCCGACGTATAGTCTCTTACCCATGATGCCCCCTGAGGTCATTTAAAACCGCTCAAGAAGATCCAGGATTCCCCCCGTACACTCCGATGAAAGCGGTGACGATCGAACGAGGACATTTTAATCCTAAAGCACCCGCTGGATAAGCGCTATCCGCCTCAATCTCGCTTTCTTAAGAAAACTTAATATTGTTGCGCTCAGCGTCCGGACGCATGTAATGCGTCAAACGGTTCTTGTTGCTGTGCTTCTTTATCATCTCGCGCCGGTAGCAGGTCGTTCAGTATCATCACCAGGCTCGGCACCAGGAACAGCGTAATGGCCGTCGAGAATACCACGCCCCAACCCAGAGAAATGGCCATGGGCACGATGAACGCGGTGGCGGGATTGTCGGCCAGCATCAACGGCGTGAGTCCAGCGAAGGTCGTGGCCGAGGTCAGCAGAATCGGTCGGAAGCGCACGACACCGGCACTCCGTACGGCGGTCAGAAGCGGAACGCCGATACGCCGCTGACGGTTGATGTAATCAACCAGGACCAGACTCGAGTTCACGACGACGCCCGACAACGCGATCATGCCGAGAATCGATGTCAGGACGAGCGGCCAACCCATCACGAGATGACCAATAATTGCTCCGACCGCGCCAAACGGGATCACGCTCATGATGATCAGCGGCTGGAAGTAGGAGCGCAGCGGTATCGCGAGGATCGCGAACATGATCAGCAAGGCGATCGGGAACAATCGCGTCAAGCCGCCGAATGACTCCGAGCGCTCTTCCTGTTCGCCGGTCAATCGGTAGCTCACGCCGCGATAGTTGGCGACGATTTGCGGCAGGGGCCCTGCCGCGAGCGACCTGAGCACAGCTTCGGGCGTTGTCACATTTCGATTGACGTCGGCCCGCACCGTCACGACGCGTTGCCGGTCAATTCGCGTGATCGTCGAATAGCCCTGGCCGAGCGTGAATTCAGCCGCCGCGGCGAACGGCACTTCAGTGCCGTCGGTAGTCCGGATACGCATATCCTCGAGGTCGCCGAGCGAACGTCGTTCTGCTTCCGGATAACGGACCATGACGCGCACGTCTTCGGTGCCACGCTGAACGCGTTGCGCTTCCTCGCCGTAGAACGCTTGGCGCACCTGGCGCGCAAGATCGTTTAATGTGAGTCCGAGGTGCTGTGCCTCCGGCCGCAGTGACAACCGAACTTCCTGTTTACCCGAACGAAACGAGTCGGAGATATCGGTTACGCCATCGAACCGAGCGAGTTCCGCACGCACGTCAGCGGCCGCCGCCGCCAGGTCGGCCACATCTCTGCCGCGCAGTTGTATGGAGATGGCATCACCGGCTGTCAGCTGGCTCGCCGAGAACGTCAGTTCCACAGCGTCGGTAACCGAGCCCGTGAGCTCACGCCAACGTTCGGCGACATCGTTGGACGAGACATCGTCTCTCTCCGCGGCCGGCAGGAGCGAGATTGCAATGTCGGCGCGGTGGCTGACAGGGGTAGCGAAGCGGGCGCTGCCGCCGGGCTGACCGCCTGCCAGACCCTGGCCGATCGCCGTGAGTACGTGTTGAATCACGCTCGGCTGTCCCGGCCGGGCGAGTTCGAGTTCACGTTCTAGTGTATCTGCGGCTTGTTCAATCTGCGCCGCGGCCGCGATCGTCTGTTCGACCGGGATTCCTTCCGGCATCGTCAATCTCGCGACCACCCGATCGCCCGAAATTGCAGGCAGGAACTGGACGGCGATACCGCCGCTTGCGACCAGCGCGAGCGTCAACATCAGGACGCCTACGCCGGCCGATAGCGCCAGGTAACGCCATTCGAGGACCTTATCCAGTGCGCTGCCGTAGCGATGCTCTGCGAAATCTTCGATGCCGGAGGACAGACGCTCCTGGAAGTCCAGCCAGCGCCTGACGAGCGCATTCGATTGATCGGAGCGCGGCTTGATACGCCGATGTGCCAGATGCGAGGGCAAAATCAGCTGCGATTCGATGACGCTGAACACCAGACAAATCACGACGATATAGCCCATCACTGAGAACAAGGAGCCGATTCGGCCTGGGAGGAACATGACAGGAATAAACGCCGCTATCGTCGTCAGAACGCCGAAGATCACAGGAACCGCCACCTCGGCCGTGCCATCGATCGCCGCGGACCGTTGATCTTCTGCATGGCGCTCGTGTGCATATACGCGTTCGCCCACGACAATGGCGTCGTCGACGACGACACCGAGTACCAGGATAAATGCGATAACCGACATCGTGCTGAGCGTAAGGCCGAGTGGAGCGAAAAGAGCGAGCGTGCCCAGCATCGCTATCGGGATTCCGGCTGCCACCCACATGGCGAGACGGAAGTGTAGAGGCAGGGACAACAGCAGCAGCACGAGTGCGAGACCTCCGGCCGCCGCTCCCATGAGAATGCTGATACGCGCTTCGAGGTCCTCGGACTCGTCTTGCCAGATCGTCAATGTAATTCCGTCCGGCATGCGTGCTCGCGCCGTTTCGACATAGGCTCTGACCTTGTCGCGAATGTCGATGATGTCTTCGCTGCCCACCTGGTAAATGGCGACCATCGAGGCGGGTTGCCCGTCGAAGCGCACGCTCAGATGGCCTTCCTCGAGGCCGTCGATGATCGTTGCGATGTCGCGGAGTTTGATGATGGTGCCATCGCCTCCGGACACGACGACAATGTCTTCGAACTCGGCTCCGCGGTATGCTTGACCACTGGTTCTGACAAAAATTTCGCCGCCGCGGGCACGGATAGTACCGCCGGGTAGATCGAGCGACGAGCGGCGGACGGCATTGGCGACTTGATCGAGCGTCAGGCCGTAACGGCGCAGCGTCTGCTCCGACACTTCTATCGAGATCTCGTCTGCGCGAACGTAGGCGACCTCGACTTGTGAAATGCCGTCCATCGCGGCGATATCTTCGCGCATTTCCATGGCGATGTTTTTCAGGCTGCGCTCGTCCGTATCTCCCGAAATCGCGATCTCGAGCCCTTGATTGCGCGACGTCAACAACGAGACGATCGGCCGTTCCGTCTCCGCCGGGAATGTTGAGATGGCATCAACGCGGCCCTTGATGTCGTTGAGTGCCTCGATGTCGTTAGCGCTCGATTCGAGTTCCAGAGTGATGCTGCATGCGCCCTCACTGGAGTTGGACGTCATGCGGTAGATGCTCGGAGTTCCCTCAAGCACTTCTTCGATACGAATACAAACGCCGGATTCTACTTCCTCCGGCGCCGCACCGAGATACGGCACGATCACCTGTATGATTCCAAAATCGATCTCGGGGAACTCCTCCTGTTTCAGTTGTGACAACGAGATCAGACCACCCACGATCAGAATCGTCATCAACATATTCGCTGCGACCGGGTTGTCGACGAACCAGGAGATGATACGGGTCACGGCGTTGAGTGTTCGTCCCTGTTGAGTAGCGGCTCGACGCGCATGCCATCGACGACAGTCTGCAGCGGCGAGATGCTGACGAGGTCTCCCTTACTCAACCCGCCACTGATGAAAGCATCCTCGCCGTAAACGCGCAGCAGCTCGACGCTGCGGAACCGCAGGCGGTTGTCCTCATCTACGATCAGCACGTCGCTGGAATTGCGTATCGCGGCTCGCGGTACGACAACGATGTTATCGGCCGGACGGCCCTCGATCTCCGCGTGAACGAAGAGTCCTACGGGCGGCGGCAGGGCTCCGGGATCGTCTCCTGAGATATCGTCCGCGCTGATTCGCGCTACCACCTGGATCATGCGGCTACGGGAATCGATTTCAGCCTCGATACGTACCACACGACCGGCCCATCGATAACTTCGGCCGGCGAAATCTGCCGACAGCGTAACGGTAGGCGCCGTCGCCGCATCGAGCTCTCCACGCTCCGCCAACGGCAGATCGAGGTAGGCCAACTGTTGGTCCGCGATCGGCAGTCGCACCTCAACGTAGTCGATGGCATAGATATTTGCGATCGCCGTTCCGCGGCTGACAAACTGGCCGACGTCCGCCTGCTCATTCCTGACCAGGCCCTTGAACGGAGCCAGAATCTCCGTGCGCTCCAGATTGCGTTCAGCCTGCTCGAGCGCCACGCGCGCGTCCTGCAGGTTAGCTTCCGCCACACGCGCGGCACGCATGCCCGATTCGACGTCCGAGCGGCTGATGAGTTCACTGCTCTCGAGTTCCTGAAATCGTTGCAGTTCAAACGCGCTGAATTGTTGCTCGGCTTCCGTACGGTTGATCGTTGCGATCGCTCGCTCGACGGCCGCCATATAGTCTCGATCATCGATACGCAATAGCGGCTCGCCGGCCTCGAAGTATCCTCCGGCGACGAGATTCTCCGAGATCCAGATGATGTTGCCGGAGACCTCGGGTACTAACGCAGTCTCGGTTCTCGGCGTGACGGTTCCTTGCGCAAGAACGACTAGCCGTACGGCTTTCGGTTCCGCCTTCAGTACTCGAACGGTCGGTGGAACGGCATCGGATTGCGACGGCTGCAGTCGCTGTGAGGTTGCGACAATAGCGGCTGCGCCGAGTAGAGCGGCGACGATCACGACTAGCGGTGCGATGCGTTTCAGATTCATGTTACTGCCACCTCCTGGTCGTGCTCCACTTGGCTCAAGCTGCGTTGTACGCTGATGCGTATGAGGTCCAGGAGTTCTCTCATCACTTGGGCGATCCGATCCGCGTCGTGCGATTCGAGTGTGCGGTCGAGTTTCTCCGCGAGTCGGCGCAGCGCCTGCGGTTCATGACGAGGCGGGAAGCCGACGGCCTGTAATCGTTCGACAACCTGACTGCGCAGGCCGTTCATGATCAGCCGTAGTACGAGGTGACCGGACGATTCTGCGAACAGCCTGATCAGTCGGGGTGGCCCCATCACAGCCTGAATATTCTCCTCGTCTGCGTCGAGCATCTCCTGCACGATCATCCGCGCCTGTATCACCGCGGCGTCGGCGCCATTCTCCATGGCCTTCACGACCGCGAAGCCGACGAGTACGCCGCCGACCTCCAGAGCGTGATCGATAAGTTGCGGGTCGGGTACGTCGCCGAGATCCAGTAGCGGCCCGAGAATATCCAGTGTGCAATCCTCGACCGGAACGACCCGAGCGCCGCCGGGTTGGATCGAGACGACGCCGAGTTGCTCGAGCTTTTTAAACGCTTCCCGTACCGTGCCACGGCTGGTCTTGAAACGGGATACGAGGTCGCGTTCGGAAGGCAGACGCTCCCCGGGGCGATACTGGCCACGCAGGATCTCGTCGCGGAGGACATTCGAGATTTCCTGCGTTCTGGATGGGACTGACGGCGGCATAAATTGGTCCTACCAAATTGGTCAGACCAGAATGTAGCATAGAAGTCGGGGCGCTGCCAAGCGGATCGCAGACTCAAGGCATACTACCGTCTGGACACGTCTGCCATAAGGAGAATTCAAAATGAGAGTAGCGATTAGACACGGAATCGGCCGCATTGCGGTGCCAATGACGTTGATTCTAGTCACTGCGTTGGCGGCTGGCGCAGCGCAGGCCGGCAGCATCGACCCGGATCGATCCACGGTACTGATCACAGGCTCCAATCGTGGGATCGGTCTTGCTTTCGCGCAGCATTACGTTACCGCCGGCTGGAATGTGCTCGCTACCGTGCGGACGCCTAAGCGGGCAGCCGAGCTTACGGCGCTCGCCGAGGGCTACGAGCATCTCGTCATCGAGCAGTTGGACGTAACAGACAATCAGCGAATCGCGGAGCTTGCCGAGGAGTATCGTGATACTGAAATCGACGTACTAATCAATAACGCTGGCGTCTATGGCGGTATCGAGACGCAGAGTTGGGGGTCACTGGATGCAGCGACCTTCGAGCAGGTAATGGCCGTGAATGTCTTCGCACCGATGAAAATGGCCGAAGCATTTGCCGATCACATCGCGGCCAGCGAGCAGAAAAAAATCGTATCGATCACGAGCGGCGCAGGCACGGTGTCGCGTGAGGGTCGGCCGGGCGGGGGATTGATCTACGGCGTTAGTAAGGCGGCGTTGAATATGGCGATGGGTCAGATTCGCGCCGAAGTCGAAGAACGCGGCATCATCGTCGCGCTGATCGCGCCCGGACTCGTGGCGACCGATATGCTGGCGGTCGCACGCCCGACGTTAGTCGCCAACGCGCAGACGCCGGCGCAGAGTGTCGCCGGCATAGTCCAAGTAATAGAGAATCTCGATGAGAGTTATGATGGCCGACCGCGAAACTACGACGGCTCGGTCATGCCATGGTAGAGCATAGGAAGTAACGCCAAGCAGTTAATATGCCGCCGAGATAGATCTCGAGCAGACAAGGAATTCAGATGCCAAGCGTCATTTACGTGCAACCGGATGGCACGAAACAGGAGATCGAAGTTCCGGTAGGCTACTCCGTTATGGAAGGCGCCACGATGAACGGCGTTCCGGGAATCGAGGCGGAGTGCGGTGGGGCGTGCTCCTGCGCGACCTGCCACGCCTATGTCGATCCGGCATGGTCGGCGCGGCTGCCGGCGATGGAGGACCTGGAGGATGCCATGCTCGATTCGGCGAACGAGCGCCGCGAGACTAGCCGGTTGACTTGCCAGATCTCGGTCACCGAGGAATTGGACGGTCTCACGGTGACCGTCGTCCCGCCGTATTAAGCATGCGTTGTGGGAGCGACGGGAATACGGGGACGGTCTACCTAACTATCTAGACAGTTCGACAAGGTTCGTGAGTTAGGTAGACCGTCCCCGTATTCCCGTATCCGCGCCGAACGATCGCGATAGGTTAACCTTATGTGGAGATCGTCTGAAAACAAGAGGAATAGACAGATGTCAGAACCGACAATAATGGCGCAGGACATAAAAGACGCCTGCGAGGGCATGCTAAGGAAACAGTTCTACGCGGTGTTCACACGGCCGGCCGACGGACTCGGACCGGTAATGAAGGTTCTGGACGAGCATCTGAAGTTTCAGATCTCTCTGGAGGAGCGCGGAATCATGTTCGGTGCCGGTCCATTCTGGACCGACGATGAGCAGGAGTGGCGTGGCGAAGGCATGGTGATCATTCGCGCGAAGGACCTGGATGAGGCCAAGGCGGTCGCCGCTGAGGATCCGATGCATGCCTCAGGCGCGCGCGTCTACGACGTTCGCCCCTGGCTTCTATGCGAGGGTTCGGTCACCATTAAGCTCAGCCACTCCCAGCGCAGTTACGAAATATTATAAAAAGAAGAGGGATCATGCGCAGATATCACACTCTTGCAGCGATGGCGTTCATCAGTGTCGGCCTCGTAGCGTGCAACGCACCTCCAGAGTCGACCGAGACTGCACCGCCCGCCGGGGCGGCTGGCGTTGCCGTGGCCGATTGGGTCCTGACCAACGGTCAGATTCTGACGGTAGACGCGGACTTCAGCGTCGCAGAAGCCATCGCCATTCAGGATGAGCGGGTGCTCGCCGTCGGCTCGAACGAAGAGATCATGGCTTTAGCGGGAGCGGATACCGAGCGTACGGATCTGGCCGGGCAAACCGTCGTGCCGGGCCTGATCGATAATCACATGCACTTCGTCCGCGCCACACGCGATTGGTATCGCCACGTACGTTGGGACGGGATCAACTCCCGCACCCAGGCTTTGCAAATGGTCCAGAATCGCGCGGCTGCCCTGCCCGAGGGTGAGTGGGTTGTCGTCATCGGCGGTTGGAACTTCTCGCAGTTCCACGACAACGGCGAAGTTTTCAGCCTCGCCGAGCTCGATAGCATTGCGCGGACCGTTCCCATCTATATACAACAAGGTTACCGCCGCGGTTTCTCGAACTCGGCCGCTCTTGCGGCCGCCGGCATTTCTGCTGCCACCGTCTATGAGGGCGGTGGGCGCCTCGTGTGGGATGATGACGGAAATCCGACCGGAGAATTCGTCGGCGGCGCCGCCATGGCGTTCATCACGCAGCACATGCCCGACGTCTCCCCCGACGTCTGGGACCGGAGTCTGCAGCAGACGATTACGAGCCTGAACCGAATGGGACTCACAACCGTGTATGACGTCGGCGGCAACTCCGTAACGCCGGGTCACTACGACGCGGTCGGGCGGGCGCACGCGAACGATAACTTGAGCATGCGTGTGTTCTATACGATCAATGACAGGAATAATGACCTCGGCTCCGCGGAGAAGATTATCGCGGCACTGGAGACTCACAGCCCGGACAATGAAGGTCTGGAGTTCGCCCGGTTCGGTTACGGCGAATCAGTTTATCTTCCGATGCGCGCTCAGCCTTTTGAGGTCTCCCAGGAAGATCTCGATAAGTTTTACGCTATCGTCGTCGCTGCCGCAGAGAACGGGTGGCAGCTCAACGAACATTCGTCGCGAGATGTGAAGATTCGCGCGATGCTGGATGTGTTCGAGCGAGTGAACGAGACGCATCCGATTACCGATTTGCGTTGGACGATTGCGCACAACAACACGACTTCCCAGGAATCGGCCCAGCGCGCTATGGATCTCGGGATGATGTTCGCCGTGCACAGCTCGCGCCGCAACGTCAGCGCCGAGCAAGCTCAGAGCGGTGGCGAAGACGGGTTGCATCAGCCGCCGATTAGCACCATCGACGAGCTCGGCGGAATCTGGGGTTTGGGCTCCGACGCGACCACGGTAGCGAGCCCGAATCCGATGCACACGCTCGGCTGGGCCGTCAGCGGCCGATCGGGGTCAGGGCAGGTGACGCTGGTCGATACCGTATCTCGCGAAGCGGCGCTGATCGCGCACACGCGCACGAACGCCTACACGTTATTCCGCGAGGACGATCTCGGCAGCCTCGAGCCCGGAAAGCTTGCGGACTTCGTCGTTCTCGACCGCGACTATCTCACCGTGCCCGAGGAGGAGATCGAGGATCTGTACTCGGTCATGACCGTGGTAGGCGGCAAGGTCGCTTACTCGGAGTAGGAGCGGCCGCCACCTGGGCGTTGCGTGTTACCCCTGGAGGAGCGGCGACCTGGCCGCGATTCTTTAGTCCGGTACGACCGCGATACCGGATAGCTCCAGGACAAAACGCGGGCCGGTTGCGAGCCGCGGGATCTCCACCGACGTGCTCGCCGGACGGTGATCGCCGCCCCAGGCCTCGGCGATGGCGGCGTTAATCGCGTCCTGATCCGAGGTTTGGTCGACCATAAATCGATTCAGATGCACGATGTCCGTGAGCCGCCCGCCCGCGGCCTCGACGGCCATTCTCATATTCTCCATGGCCTGCGCTGCCTGCGCACCGGGACTGAAATCCAGATGATCGAATTCGGCCGGAACGTGCGGATGGCTGTGATAAACAGGTGCCGCTGTTACACCAGAGATAAACACGAGCTTGCCCGAGTTCACCTTGATAGCAGGCGTGTACGGCATGTTGTAACCGAGCTCGACGCCTTCCATGTGGATGTACTCGAAGCGTGGCGTGTCGTTACCACACCCCGTGAGGAGTACAAGCACTGCGGCCGACAAGCCGGCGCGTAGACATCGGGACAGGCAATTTTTTTTACTGGTCGTGTACATAGTCGAAACTCCCTTGATTGAGCTGGTGGCGCGGTTTCTCGTCTTGATTTCGGCACGCCGGATGAAACCTATACCATGGGGGATAGATAGGCTCAACCGCTTGTCCAAGGGGTCTCAGCTCAGAAGAACACCGAATAACGGTACGAGGAGAACATGCATGATGCATCGACTTGGCGCCACGTTTTACGTGATCTGGGGAGTGCTGCACGTCAACGCGGCCTACATGCTTTATCAGATGGGTGCGGCGATGGACCCGAGTGTGCTGGAAGCACGAATCTCCCAGGCCGCCTGGCATCTGCTATTCTTCGGCGTCGTCGCGATCGTCGTTGGCGTACGCATGAACTGGCGTAACAGCGCTCTCGGCTACTTGATCAACATGGTGATACTGAGTGTCGTCGATCTCGGCTTCATCTTTATCGTCTTCATTCCGCACCTGCCGCTCTGGCCGGCGATTCTCGGCCCGCTATTTTGGGCGCTGGCGGCGGTTTTCTCGACACTCGGTTATCTGAAGGAACCTCGAGCCGCGTAGTCGGTGCGCTATGAATACCTGCGTCGCAGTCACTTGCGTTGCTGTCCTGATATTGCCGGCCGTCAGTACCCGATCGAGGCGATCTGGCGTCCTGAGCAGCGAGGGAGGGGTTTCACGGATGACTGGGCCGTCATGCTGGTCGTAGGGCGTCTCTCAGGTCAGGTCGCCCGACTCCGCATCGCACCGCTCGCTCACCCCGAACTCGAACAGATGATCTCAAACGATGCGCCAGTAAGATTACCGCTGCGTTTCGCTCCAAGCGAGCGAGAGTGCGAGCTGACTCAAACCAGGCTGACAGTCGTGGAAGTGCGCGACGTACTTCTCGCTCATAATTGCCAGGCTTGGTCTGGTCACTCGGGTTCGCCGATCCTCATTAATCTCGAGGGGCAAAGGTATGTCCTCGGCATTCACTTGGGTAGCCGTTGGATATTCGAGAGGAGCGCGCCGCTAAGGATCGTTCCTATGGTGACTAGCCGCGTTACGGGGTGAATGGCCCCGTACGGCACTGCGTCGAGTTCTCGATGCAGAGCACGGCTTCGTCCTGTTTGATGCTGACGTTCGGCTCGCGGTAACGATAAAGGTAGTCGTACATCGTCACGATATTCGGGACCAGGTAGTTCTCCATTCCGCTGTAGTCGCCGAAAGATTCCATATGCGTGGCCGCGACGAGTGTCTTGATCTCATCGAGCGACCGTCCGTCCGCCATGTGTTGCAGCACGCTCATCTTCAGTGCTTCCAGATAACGGTGGTGATCCACAAACGCATCCTGGTCTCTGACCGGCCCGTGGCCGGGCAGCACGACGTCGACATCGGGCAGATTCGCAAGGATTTTCATTACCTCGAGTTGACCGTTAACGTCCATATCGCGGAAGTCGGGAAACAGGCTGCGGCCCTTCGCGGAGTCTATCGCAATCAACACGCGTTCCTCGGGGATATGCACCTGGATCAGGTTATCGCTATGCGTTGGGCCGAAATAGAGCAGCTTCACATGCACTCCGCCGAGATGCAGGTCCATCTCATCGTCGAAGGTAATCTCCGGCACGGCGGAGGGGCGCTGCTCGAACAAAATATGCGGTAGCAGTCGCCGATGGCTGATAGCTGACGCCGTATCGTTGAACACCTGCGATCCGCAAACGTGATCCGGATGATCGTGGCTCAGAATGACGTACTTGACCGGCACGTCGTAGCGCTCCGTCAGTTCGCCCTTAAGCCAGGCCATTGTGGGTGAGCCGCAGTAATGGCCATCGACGACGATGATGCCTTCGTCGGTCAAGATGTAGGCGCCAAATTGGCCATCGGATCCCCAGCGATAGACGTGCTCGCTGATCTGCTCAATGGTCGGGTCATTGGCCCAGACGCGTTCTTGTGCGGAGAGATTCGACGCGCCGAACAGCGCCGCGGCGAATGACAGGCTCAGGACGAAGTTAAGGGTTCTCATTTTATTCCCCTAATGTACAAGGCCCGCAACGTGTGAGACCTCTCAACAATGAAGCAGCAACTGCTACCGCGATTACGTATTCGTATTTTTTTCGACAGTCAGACCAGCCCCAACCACCGTGGAATGATCAGAGAGATACCCGGGATATACGTGACGATGATCAAGAAGCTCAGCAATACTAGCAGCCACGGGAGCGAAGCCTGGATCACGTCTTCCATCGACATCTTTGCAACACCGGCCGTGACGAAGAGATTCAGGCCCACCGGCGGCGTGACCAGCCCCATCTGCATGTTCAGGACCATGATGATGCCGAGATGTATCGGGTCGATGCCGAGTTGCATCGCGATCGGGTAGAGTATCGGCGTCAGTATCAGCACGACCGACGTCGGTTCCATGAAGTTGCCGGCCGCGAGTAACAGGATGTTGAGCACGATTAGGAATCCCCACGGAGGCAGCCCTAAGCCGGTAATCCACGTTGACGCGGCTTGCGGGATCTGCTCCGTCGTCAGTACGTTGGCGAAAACATAGGCGTTGGCGATGACGAACATCAGCATCGCCGTTATTTTGGCGCTGTCGGTCAGTACCTTCGGTACGTCTGCGAGTTTGATGTCCTTATAGACGAATACGGCGATGACGAACGCGTACACCGCAGAAACAGCCGCCGCTTCGGTCGGCGTGAAGATTCCGGCATAGATTCCGCCGAGGATGATGACCAGAAGTAGCAGTCCCCAGATGGCTTCCCAGCCGGCTTTGAGCGCGTCCTTCAAGCTGACGCGCGGCTGACGGGGCAGGTCCTGCCGGCGGGCGATGACGGCGACGGTCAGCATCATGATAATCGTCAACAGTATCCCTGGTAGCAGGCCCGCAATGAACAGGTTGCCGATCGAGGACTCCGTGACCGCGCCGTAGATCACCATGACGATCGACGGCGGAATAAGGATGCCCAGCGTTCCCGCATTACAGATGACGCCGGCTGCGAATTTTTCCGAATAGCCCGAACGAATCATTCCGGCGATCATGACGCTGCCAACTGCAACCACGGTTGCCGGCGCAGAACCGGAGACGGCCGCGAAGAATGCGCACGCCAGCAGCGACGCCATCGCCAGCCCGCCGCGGAAGTGGCCTACCAGCGCGTTGGCGAAGACGATCATGCGCTTAGCGACACCGCCGGTGGTCATAAACGAGGCAGCCAATATGAAGAACGGTACGGCCAGCAGTGGGTACACCTGCATCGTGTGGAAGAATCGCTGGCTAGTCGACAACAACGACTGATCTGCGAACAGCAGCATCGTCGAGACACTCGCCAGCCCCAGGGAGATGGCAACGGGTACACCCATCGCGAGTGCGATAAACAGCATCGCGAGCAAGAACAGCGCGCTCATTGAGAGGCCGTCTCCGTGGATTCCTTTTTCCGCGTGGTATGGCCGAGGCTCGTCAACTCACCGGCAAAGATCCGCATGCCGATCTGTATGAACCGGAACGCGAGCAGGGCGAACGCTACCGGCATGATGGCCGTCAGTACCCACCGCGGGAGCGGAATGTCGCGTGCGTTATTGCCGAGCGTCATCAGTCCGTCGACGAACATGCTGCCGCCGTAGAACATGAAGCCGCAATAGACGAGGCACAGCGTCACCGCGGCGAGCGCCATGATGCGGCGCGGACCGGGCGGCAGCTTGTTGCTGACGAGGTCGATGGCGATATGCGCCTGCGTGCGAACGCCATAGGACATGCCGATCAGCACCATCCACGCGAATGTATAGGTCGTCGCTTCCAACGACCAGACCCAGCCCGTGCCGAACTCGCGCAGTACGACCTGAATAAAAGTCAGGATCGTCATGAACGCGAGCGCAACGGCCATGAAAGTTTCCTCGGCGTGATCGAGGAACTGACGGGCGCGCTGCGTCGGAGAACTCACGAATTGGGTTGCGGTCTCGTGACTTACTGGCCGCTCGCAGTGGCAATTCTCTCGGCGCCGATATCGTCGGAGAACTGCTCCCACACGGGATGCATTGCCTCCTGCCATCGGGCAAGCTGCTCCGGCGTGAGGTTGAGGATCTCACCGCGCCCTTCGGCCGCTACCTTGCCACGGGCCTCCCGATTGATGGCTTCGGACTGAGTGTTGCCCCAGGTCGTGACATCGGCCATGACCTCTTCCAGCCCCAGACGAATGTCGTCAGGCAGGCCTTGCCAGAACTGTGGATTCACCGCGACGAGATAGCCGATGTAACCGTGATTGGTCTCCATCACGTAGTCCTGAACCTCGTAGAACTTCGAGGAATAGATATTCGACCAGGTATTCTCCTGCGCATCGATCGCACCCGTCTGCAGCGCTTGATAGACCTCGCCGAGCGCCATCTTCTGCGGATTACCGCCGATGGCCTGGACCTGGGCCTGCAGGACGTCCGACTCCATGATGCGGAACTTCAGTCCGACGGCATCCTCGGGAAGGAGCAGTGGCCGCGGGGCCGAGAACTGTTTCATGCCGTTGTGCCAGAACGCGAGCCCGAGAAAGCCTCTGTCCGTGAGTTCGTTTAACAGCGACTGCCCGGCCGGCCCGGCCTGAAAGGTCTCTACGGCGCCGAGATCCGGAAACAGGAAAGGCAGATCGAAGACCTGGAATGCGTGAGTGAGCCGGTCGAACTTGGACAACGACACGGCAATCATTTGAATCTCGCCGAAGGCCAGTGCTTCCAGCGAATCATCGTCGTTCATCAGCTGACTCGACGGATAGACCTCGACGACGACCTGACCCGGGAACCTTGCCTCGGCCTGCTCCTTGAAGCGCTGCGCGGATTGACCTTTCGGCGTGCCGGGCGCGGTCACATGCGGGAATTTGATCAGATAGACCTGATCCTCGGCGGTGCTGCTACCGCCACCGCCACAAGCGCCCAGGGCCAAGGCCGTGGCCGTGACAATCAGTGGTCGACTTAGAGCGGTTCTTAGATAATGTGTCACTGTCTTCACCTCTCAATACAGTCTCAGTCCTCAGGCGAGTTTATCTTTCGCCCAGTAGTCCTTGGACGCTTTCGCATCCTCCAGGCCCTCGGCGTATTCGAGGCCCGATGCCATGCCGGCTGACGATCCCGACATAATCTTATGGTGGTCGAGATTCAGCGTTCTGAGCCAGCGTTGTTGGCCCATCGTCAATGCGATGAAGAACCCGAGTTCGACGAGTTCCGGCTCGCTGAAGTTTGCGTGGAGCCGCTCCCAAAGCACGTCGTCAGTTTGCACGTCCCAGGTGATGGCCTCGGCGTAGGCGAGTGCCGCCTTCTGACGTTCATCGTAGCGTTCGGATTTCTCGAAATTCAAAAGGTCCATGTAGTCGGCCTCGACCACGCCTTTCGCTTTCACTGAGCGCTGGTTGCCGCAGTACTCGCACTTGACCGAGTGAGACACGTAGATGCGGCAGAGTTCTTTAACCGCGTTGTCGAGGACACCCTCGTAAAAGGAGTCGCGCCAAACCTGCGCGAAGCCGAAGAAGATCGCCGGCACATGTGCGCGAATGGATTGGCTCTCCGGGCGCGGCGTACCGATACTCGCGCAGCGCTCGAGTTCTTTGAGCATCTCCGGGTCCTTGAGGTTCCCCGGTTCGACATAGCTGATTCGTGGGCGGCTCATGGCTACCTCGCTATTCTGCAAACGATTACATAAAATTGTCCCAAACTTGTACAGTGCGATCAAGCCTAGGATCAATGACTCAGTGTAGCGTGTTACGAGCCCCACGGGGCCCCGTGAGGACCAGATCGTGCCGGAATTAGCAGCCCCGGAATTGCTTATCATCGCGATTGCCCTGGCCGCGGGGGGCACCGCGAAGGGACTGACAGGCCTCGGCCTGCCGATGGTGGCCGTGCCCGTGCTGGCCGGGTTTCTAGGGGTCGAGCGGGCCGTGATGACGATGATCATGCCCGTTCTCGTGCTCAATCTATGGTTGACCTGGACACTTCGAGATTGCCGCAAGGAAATTCCCGAGATGCCGCGGCTGCTATTCCCGAGCCTACCGGGCATCGCGTTGGGCGCTGGGATTCTTTATTTCGCGACCGAGCAATTTCTCGCCACGGGCCTAGGCATCTGGATTCTCGCCTATCTGCTGTTGCGCGCGCTCCATCCGAAGATGTCGTTGGCGGGAGACGCGCGTCGCCGCATCGCGCCGCTGGTCGGTTTCGGCGCAGGATCGATGCAGGCCGCAACGGGTATCTCGGCACCTGTGCTCGTTCCCTACGTCGACGCGCTGGGTCTGTCGCCACGAGCCTATGTCTATGCCGTCGCGACGGTCTTCTCAACGCTCTCCGCGACCCATTTAGTCATGATGATCTCCCTGCAGGCGTACTCGCTGCAACAGTTGACGGAGAGTTTGCTAGCCGTGATCCCGGCCATCGTCTTTGTGCCGGTCGGCGCGAAGCTCCGCAGCTTGATTCAGCCGCATGTATTCACCCTGATCATTCGGGCGATGATGTTCGTTATTGCGTTGCGGTTGATCTACGGGGCATGGTTCGTTTAGTTTTCCGTGTAGGCCTTGGCGTAGAGTTCGATCGATACGCGACGGTCCAGCCTAGACTGACCTCACTGATTTCTGAATCGGCCATGCTCGCGGTAATACTTGTCCTCGAACTTGTGGCGCTTAACGAGCTCGGGGCCGGCGGCGAAGAAATCCCATAACGCGATCAGCCCACCGGTCCACATCGTT
>Ga0310122_10001094_pt1 | contig 17340 bp, 18 predicted proteins | sample CB6_Bottom_1051__FD_203503 | JGI IMG/M metagenome (GOLD analysis project Ga0310122, IMG submission 203503) | Marine microbial communities from Western Arctic Ocean, Canada - CB6_Bottom_1051 | ecosystem: Environmental > Aquatic > Marine > Oceanic | place: Canada: Western Arctic Ocean | collected...
GACGACCGGGGACACGATCTGGGTCTTCAACCCCAAGAGCTACGAGGAAGGCACGACCTCGATGACCGTCACGTGGCGCGAGCGTGGGGTGGCCTACTGGACCGACGGCGCCGATGAGGAACGCATCTTCTGGGGAACAGGGAACGGCAGTCTGGTGTGCGTGCAGGCCCGAACCGGACGACCGTGCGAGAACTTCGGTCAGAACGGGATCATCGACGCCATGACCGGGCTGCCACGCGCCATCCGGGAAGACCGAGACTACTTGAACGCGATCTTGTTCTCGATCCAGTCGCCGCCGATCGTGGTGCGCGACACCGTCATCCACGGCTCCTCGATTGCCGACCGGCGGGTCACGAAGGAAGCGGTACCGGGATGGGTGCGCGCCTGGGATGTCCGGACGGGCGAGCACAAGTGGGACTTTCATACCGTGCCGGCCAGCGCCGACGAGTACGGGTCTGACACCTGGCTGGACGAATCATGGCGGTACTCGGGGAATGCGAATGTCTGGTCGATGCTGAGCGGCGACGACGAGTTGGGCTACGTGTATCTGCCCACCGGAACGGCGACCAACGACTACTATGGCGGGCACCGGCTCGGGGACAACCTGTTTGCCGAAAGCCTGGTCGCGGTCGATATCGAGACCGGCCAGCGAGTCTGGCATTTCCAGGCGGTCCACCATGGCCTGTGGGACTACGACTTCCCGGCCGCGCCCAATCTGCTCGACCTGACTGTCGAGGGCCGGCCAGTGAAGGCGATCGCGCAGGTGAGCAAACAAGGATTCGTCTACACGTTCGACCGGGTCACCGGCGATCCGATCTGGCCGATCGAGGAGCGGCCGGTGCAGACCGCGCCGGCGATTCCCGGAGAGGTTCCGGCGCCCACACAGCCGTTTCCATCGAAGCCCCCGGCGTTCGAGTATCAGGGGGTGACGATCGACGACCTGGTGGACTTCACCCCGGAGATCCGCGAGCTGGCGCTCGAGGCGGTGAGCAATTTTCTGATGGGTCCGTTGTTCACGGCGCCAACCCTGGCGGTCGACGGCGGCACGCAGGGGACGCTGTTCCGACCGACCGGTGGCGGCGCCGCCAGCTGGACGGGTGCGGCGGTCGACCCGGAGACCGGTCTGCTCTACGTGCCCTCGCGCAACAACCTCGGTGTCATCCAGTACTACACACCGGACCCGGCTCTCGGGGGCAACCTGCGATACACGCATGGCTCGCCCGAGGCGGTACGCTTGCGCGGCGGCGGTGGTGGGGGTCCCCGCATGCCCCAAGGGCTGCCGTTGCTCAAGCCGCCTTACTCGCGCATGACGGCCATCGACATGAACCGGGGCGAACACGCCTGGATGCAACCGCTGGGGGATGGAGACCGCATTCGCAATCACCCGATGCTCCGCGATCTCGACCTACCCCCGCTGGGGGGCGACGGACGCGGCGGACCATTGCTCACGAAGACGCTCCTCATCAGCGCCCTGTCAGCCGGCGGCACCAACGGGGGGCCGAGGCTCGTGGCCCGTGACAAGACCACGGGCGAACCACTCGGCTCGGTGGACCTGCCCACCGGCGCGGTCGGCACGCCGATGACCTACATGGTGGATGGACGGCAGTACATCGCGCTGACGATCGGCGGACAGCCACCCAATCTCATCGCGTTCGCCCTCCCCGACTAGGTGCGGAAACGGGCCTGCAGGCGACGCATCCCCCGGAGCCAGCGGTCGTAGTCGGCGGTCTTCCGCCGCGTATACTCGAGCACCTCGGGATGGGGCAGGATGAGGAACCGCTCATCGGTCAGCCCGGCAACGACCGCATCGGCCACCTGCTCCGGCTCCAGCATGCCGTCGACCGCCGCGACCGTGCCGGCCTCGACACCCGCGGTCATCGGTGTGCGGACCGCTTGCGGGCACAACACCGAAACCCCGATACCCTGGTCGCCATAGGTGATCGCGAGCCATTCAGCCAGCCCGATCGCCGCATGCTTGGTCACCGCGTAGGGCGCCGACCCGATCTGACTCAAGAGCCCTGCGGCTGAGGCGGTCTGCAGCAAATAGCCGTGGCCTCGAGAGAGCATTCCGGGCAGCACGGCACGCGCCGCGTAGACGTGCGACATGACGTTGATATCCCAGATCGACTGCCAGCGCTCGTCCAGGACGTCGACACCTCCGCGAACGAACACGCCGGCGTTCGAGCAAAACAGGTCGATCGGCCCGACCTCCGTCTCGGTGTCCTCCACTACCCGGGCGACCTCGGAGCCCACACCGACGTCGGCGGTCATCGCCGTACCACCCACCTCGGCCGCCACCCGCCGGGCGCCGTCGGCATCGATATCGACGACCACCACGTGGCGTGCGCCCTCAGTAGTAAACCGCCAGGCAAGTGCACGTCCGATGCCGCTGGCTCCGCCGGTCACAACTGCGATCGAGTTCTTGATCTGCATCTACTCGCCTGCTCAAATGTGCCAGTGCTTCACTGACTTCGTCCGGTCGTCCACACCCATCACCGAGTGCCGCCGCCCACGGAGAGATTATGCCCTCAGACCAACACCCGCACATCCACACCGAGATCGAACCACTGGGCGACACCGGTCACTGGGCCCGGGTCACGGTCAGTAACCCAACGCGTCTCAACGTCTTGGGCACCGGGCTGATCGGTGAGTTGACCACGACCATCCGCACACTCGAGCCGGACCGTCAGCTGCGCTGCGTCGTGCTCCGGGGTGCGGGGGATCGAGCCTTCATCGGCGGCGCCGACATCCGCGAGATGGTCGGTCTCGACTCGGCGACCGCACAGGCATTCATCACCGGCCTGCATCTGGCGTGCGCAGCGATCCGCGAGCTTCCGGTCCCGGTCATCGCCCGTATCCAAGGCTACTGTCTTGGTGCCGGGCTCGAGGTCGCTGCCGCGTGTGACCTCCGGGTGGCGAGCGACGACGCAGCGTTCGGCATGCCCGAGGTGAACGTAGGCGTCCCGTCGGTGATCGAGGCGGCGCTGCTTCCGAGCCTGATCGGGGCCGGGCGGGCGCGGAGGCTGGTCTACACCGGGGAATCGATCTCCGCCGCCGACGCCGAGCGGTGGGGGTTGGTCGACCGGGTCGTGGCGGGCGGCGACCTCGACGACGCGACCGACGCGTGGGTGCGAGCCATCGGCAGCGCAGGACCCGAGGCGATTCGTCTGCAGAAGAGCCTGATACGACAGTGGGAGGCAATGCCACTCGACGAGGCAATCCAGGCGGGGGTGTCGTGCTTCGCACGCGCCTACAAGACCGACGAGCCGCGCCGCCTCATGCAAGCGTTCCTGGACCGCAAACGGCACTGACCAGCCAGACGAGCGCATCACCGGTCTTGGTGCGACGCTCGACTTTTACCACGGACTGCTAGTCCATCGGCTCGATCTCGCCATACATCAGCCCGCCGAACTCACCGTGTTGCCAGGACCCGCCGTAGCGGTCGTCGTAGAAGAAGACGCGCGCCGTGAAGGTGCCGAGGGTGGGAATCGTGAAGTCGGTGATGGAGACCATCGGTGTATCGCCCGCCCAGACAATCGGCACGACCACCGGCAGGGTCGCGTCGACGCTGCCGTAGACCATATGGACATCGAACCGCCACCGGTCGTCACCGACCTTGACGGCACGTGTGATCTCGTAGCGCTCGGGGCTACCGCCCCCCCGCTCGCGACCTTCGATCGTGAAGTGCCCGACGAGGACCACGTTCTCCATCCGTTCGGTGAAGTCCCGCTCCAGGTCGGACAGCGACGCTATCGGGACGGCCTGTCCAACGCCCGTCTTGGCAACACCCCAGCCGAGCCCGAACATCACCCCAAGAGCCACCACCACGGCGCCGATCCGAATACCTCTGGACATTTGGATCTTCCTCTTTCCGACGGGGCTGCGCCCCGAACCCCACGCGGCCGCGATCGTCACCCGGCCTCTCCCAGAGAGAGAGGGTGAGGCTCGAGCACGTTACAGCAACCCACTCGTGACCGAATTATACCCGCCTTCGCTCGATGTCCCGCTTGCTCGAGCCTCGCGCTATGGGGTCGGCCCACCTTACCGATACTTGGAGGACCACCACATCGAGACGACACGTATGCTATTCTGACCACTGGTATCTTTGGGCGTTCAACCCGTAGAGGGAGAAACGGCATAATGCGGACTAGCAGACTCGGCCGTCCGGCGACGATAGGCGCAGCATTGGCGCTGGCTACACTGGTTTCTGGTGCCTCGAGCACCGCGGCGGCGCAGGGCGAGGTCACGTTCACGAAAGACGTCGCGCCGATCATCTTCGAGAATTGCGTCTCCTGCCATCGCCCGGGCCAGACGGCACCGATGCCGCTCCGCACCTTCGCCGAGGTGCGACCGTGGGCGCGCGGCATCAAGGACTCGGTCGTAAGCCGCGAGATGCCGCCCTGGTTCGCCGACGCGCGGCATGGCTTCTTCAAGAACGAGATGCGGCTGATGCAGGACGAGATCGACACGATCGCGCGCTGGGTCGATGCCGGCGCGCCGCAAGGTGCGCCGGGCGACCTCCCCGAGCTGCCGACGTTCACCGAGGGGTGGCAGCTCGGCGAACCGGATCTGATCGTGACGCTCGACACGGTCACCGTCCCAGCCGAATGCGACGGATCAACCGAGGGCTCGGGCGGCCTGCGGTCGAGTCGTCTCAATCCGGCGGGACAGGCGGAGGGAGGCAGCTCGGGAGGGGGTTGCGTCGGCACCGACTACTATCCCGACCTCACCCATACACTCGACATCCCGGAGAAGCGCTGGATCCGTGCCATCGAGGTCAAGCCAAGCAACCGCTCAGTCACGCACCATTCCGTCATCTTCACCTCTGGCGGCGCTGGTCGCACCAGAACCGGATTCTTCGATGTGCTCGCGGTCTGGTCGGTCGGCACCAACCCGCATGAGTTCCCGGAGGGCGCTGGCCGGTGGGTGTATCCGGAGCAAACGTGGAACATCAACGCGCACTACCATCCCAACGGCACCGTCCAAACCGACAACACAGAGATCGGCCTCTACTGGGGCGAAGGCGAGCTGCAGAAGGAGGTCGTCGCGGTCCTGGCCGGCACGGTCGGGTTCGAGATTCCAGCCAACGCCAGCAACCACGAGGTCCGTTCGTCCTACATCATCGACCAGGACATCAACGTCATCTCCTACTTCCCGCACATGCACGTTCGCGGGAAAGACATGGACTTGATTGCCAACTACCCGAACGGCGAACGCCGGTCGCTCATCAACGTGCCGAAGTACGACTTCGACTGGCAGCTGTTCTACTATCCGCAGCAGCCGGTGGCGCTCCCTGCCGGCACGCGCCTCGACATCGTCGCGCATTACGACAACTCGTCGGCGAACCCCAACAACCCCGATCCGAACAGGGTCGTCGGGTTCGGGTTGGAGACGGTTGACGAGATGATGTTCAACGTGTTCGAGTTCACCGTCGAAGAGGGCGTGAGCCCGACACCCGCGACCGACGAGACACGCCGTGACGCGCTGCTCGCGTCGCTGCCGACCGGGTCGGCGTTCAGCGTCGCGCTCCCGTTCGCGATGCCGTTGCGGCCACCCTCTACCTTGCCGACCGTCCTGCATCTCCCGAAGAGCGGCGAGGGCACCTGGTATATCCCGATGGGCGGCGAGCTGATGGTCTTCCCTGCGGAGAACCTCACCTGGGACGGCAACACCTACACGTTCGACATGAAACTGCGCCTGGGGCCGATGAGCAACGACTTCGTGGTCAGCGGCGAGGTCGGCGCCGACGGCGCGATCCAGGGCTCGTTTGACGCGCCGAACGGTGGCTTGACACCTCTCCAGGCATTCGAAGGTTCGCTCGCGGGGGCGGAGAACTAGGGGCGGACCATGGGCTTCGGCCTTCAGGCTTCGACCACGACGTGGTGAAAGGGCCGGGAGCGATGCTCCCGGCCCTTTCGTTTGTATGTCTTCTGACTTCTGCCTTCTTCGCCAATCCGGCGCGGTCCGCGGAGCCGTCTCGCTCTTGCCCGCCTCACCGTATCCTGCGGGCCCCAAAGCCGGCAGCCGGCGGCCTTGCGGGATGCAGCGCCCGGCCAGCGCTCTCTTCCTGCGGCGCCACCCCGTCAACCGTGACGGTCACGTTGACCGATGATGTGAAGCTGCCGTCGTCGGCGGCCGCGCGGATGACGTAGGTTCCGGAACCGGCGTGCCCGCGCTCGATCCGGCCGCTAGCGGGTGCGGCACGCTACATTGCGGAAAACGTGAAGGCGACATCGGTGGTCACACCCGGGGCAACCGTGATCGTCTGCGTCTGTGTCCCGAGCCTCTCGTGCCAGGCGTCGAGCACGTAGTCCCCGGGCGGCAGCCTGCTGATCTCGAACAGGCCGTCCTGTGCCGTCGTGGCGAAGTACGGGTGGTCGAGCACCCCAATGTAGGCGTTCATCCAGCCGTGCACGTCACACTTGATCGGGGCCATGATCTCGGGGTGCTCGAACGTGCGCTCGGACTTCATTCCCTGGATCGGCTGACCCATGTTGAACTCGTCGTTCGCAGTCGGCGTCGCGTGGATGTTGTGCAGCGTCGGATCGCTGTTGGTGATTACCAGTGCTTGACCAACCCGCAGGCCGAAGACATGCGGGGTGTAGCGACAGCCCGCTTGATCGAGTGTGACCACTCCGCTCGGCTTCGGAAAACCCCGACCCTCGATCCCCTCTTTGATATACACAAACACGTTGCCCAGATGATTGCCGGGGCCAATGACGAAGTACTCGGAGCTCGTGTTCGTGGCCTGCTGTACGCATACGGAGTCGGAGCTCATCCGCAATTCCTCGGCCAGGGGCGGCGTCCCCTCGATCATGACCATACCGGAAATGCCTCCGGCGATCGCTGGATCGACGGGGCCGGCTGCCACCGCCGGCACGGCTGTCTCGTCAACACCACCGCCGCAGGCCCCGGCCACCGCCAGGATAGATACCGAAGCCAACGTCCAGAGCTTGCGCTGTTGCATTTGAGTTTCCTGACATCCAGTTGAGAATGGATTCGGTAGAGTGGTTCTTCCTATGTGTCCTGCCCGGCTCGACGATGGTTGGCATCAGACCGGGGCTCCCGTGCCAACCTCCGTGCCGGTCTCCCACACCGCTAGACCTCCCAGCCGGTGGCCGCCCTCTCCCGCACATACTTCTGCCACTCGTAGCCCGCCGGCACCGGCCGACCGTTCTGACAGAGCCGCTCCGGCATCGTGATCAACGTCGCACCTTCCGCGAGCATCAGCCCGGCGTTCTCCACGAGCTGCCAACCGGTATAGATGCTGGAGAACGTGGCGCTGACGGTCCCATCAGCAGCGGTCGTCTCCCGCGGCGCGTCGGGGTCCTGCATCTGCACGTCGAAAATGATGTTGGCGTTTGGGAAGTAGATGGACCGCATCACCTGAGCCAGATTGCCGACCGGGTAGGCGGTCGGCGCTTGTGCCCCGACGACCGCCACGAGCAGAGACACCCCCACCGCAACGCTGAACATACGCATCCTGTACCTCCGTCTCCGCGACGAGTCCGCGACGCGGAGAATAGCGAGCTTCACGAACCCCGAGAACATCCGCTATCTCGCAATCACCCTGCCAAGCAGGAACAGCGCCCCGCCAGCCGATTGCGCGCCAGGTGGGCGGAGTTATTGGTCAAGCGACCCCCAGGCAGCGGGAAGAAGTTCGCAGTGTCCCTGAAATAGTTCTCACCCCAGTTGGTGCTGCAACGGCTCTGTGAACGGCCCAGGAGCTGTGCGGAGCCTGGTCAAAGGGTGTGGGTCGTCGGCTCGTCTGATGAACGCGGTCGCTCAGCATCTCCCACAACCCGATCATCGCGAGGAGCACAAGGTCGACGAACAGCAAGGGCGCGAACACCGGAGCACCGGGGACGAAATTCTCGAACACGCTAGACGACAGACCGTTGATGTCGGCGACGAGGTGGAAGTAGAAACCGACAACCCCGATCACGACTTGCAGCGCCAGGACCCCAACCGAGATCCGGAGAAAACTCCGGTGCTGTTCGACGAGCGCCACCACGAGAAACCCGACCGCCAACGCACTCGCGAACACCGGCAGCCATTCAGTCGCGTGGAAGAATCCGTTCATCGCGTGGTCGCACAGCGAGAGCGCGAAGTTCCCCACAAAGCCGCCCAACGCAAAGAAGACCACCCACTGGCTCCACTCGGCGTCGCCGTACGGCACCGACCGGTTCACCAGCAGAAGGAACCCGAGCCCTGCGTACGCGACCGGTGCGACGAAGGGCGCGGTATAGACCAAGCTTCGGATAGTCCACTGCGAGAAGAACTGACTGTCCAGGTGATAGACCACACCGGCGAGACCGACCACGATCGACGCGTACCCGACGACTAGTCCGGCATGGCGCGCGAATGACCGGCGCCGGCCATCACCACGAACTCGGCGGCCGCCACCGCACACCCTCGGTCGTTGTGGGGGTGCGGCGACACGACGACTGAGTCGCGGTCTCGGATCGTCCGGCCAAACCACTCGACCACGTCGCCGTAGACGTTGGGGGAGTAGCACTCGACGGTGGCCGGCAGGTTGAGGGTGATCGGGTCGTCCGGCGGCGGCTCGATGACGTCCATCACCGCTTCGCACACTTCGATCGTGTACTCGGGTAATCTTGCCGAACCGCTCTTCATGGTGAAAGCGCGGTGCCAGACCGGGATCGGACTGCCTCAGGCCCAGGCGGCAATGAACACGTTGGCCCGCACTGTCAACGTCGGAGACGTCGGCCAGTCCGGGTCCGACGTTTCGTGTGGAGTACACCGATGAAGGCATCTGAACTGAGGTCACGACACGCGCACGTCTGGCTACGCTGCTCGCTGGCGTGCCTGGCCGGCATAGGCATCGCGAGCGCCGGGGTCGTCGCACAGCAGAACACCGTGCACCCGCAACCGCGCGCCGACGCGCTGCCGAGTCCCACACCAGCCACCGCCAACGGGAGTCAGAGAATGCTGCGACCAGACGGGACCTTGCCGAGGGTCCCTGACGGATTCTCGGTGGCCAGCTACGCCGAGCTGCGAGGACCGCGGATGATGGTGTACGCGCCGAACGGGGATCTCTTTGTCAGTTCTCCGACGACGAACTCGATCTGGGTGCTGAGGGACACCGATCTCGACGGCGAGCTCGAGGCCCGCGGCGTGTTCGCCGACGGCGAGACGGCGCCCGCGCCGCCACCGCCTCCCGCCCCGCCAGACGGGCGACCTACCCCGCGTCTGGGCGTGCTCGAAGGCCCGCAGGCGCTCGTGCCCAACCCGTCGGCGTGCGCCCCGCCTCCGGACTACGTCCGCCGCGGCCCGGGCTGGCTACGCCTGCCGTTCGGCCTCGCCTTCAACGACGGCTACCTCTATGTCGGCAACACCGACTCGATCGTCCGTTTCGAGTACCAGAGCGGCGACCTGGAGGCGCGGGGCGTGCCGGAGAAGCTGCTCGACTTGCCGACCGGGGGGCACCGGAGCCGCAACATCATCTTCAATCGCGCCGGCACCAAGCTGTACATCTCGGTGGGCTCAGCGTCGAACAGCGACGCCGGTGAAGACTGCCGCCGCGCCGCGATCTTGGAAACGAACCCCGACGGCACGGGCGCTCGGGTCTATGGGTCTGGCATCCGCAATCCCGTCGGACTGGCGCTGCAGCCGGGCACAGACGTGGTGTGGACCGCCACCAACGAACGCGACAACCTCGGGGACGATCTGGTGCCGGACTACGTGACCTCGGTCGCGGACGGCGGATTCTACGGCTGGCCGTATTCCTATATCGGCGGGCACTACGACCCAAAGTTTGTCGGCGCGTTCCCTGATCTGGTCGGCCGCGCGATCGTGCCGGACGTGCTCCTGCCCGCGCACTCGGCCCCGCTCGGCATCACGTTCTACACCGCCGCCCGGTTTCCCGAGAGATACCGCGGCGGAGGATTCGTGGCACTGCACGGTTCATGGAACCGGACGGTGCCGACAGGGTATCGGGTCGCGTTCTTCCCGATGGTCGACGGACGACCGGGGCCGCTCGAAGACTTCCTCACCGGATTCCTGGCCAGCACCGGCCAGGACGGCACCCAGGTCCGCCAGTGGGGCCGTCCTGTTGGTTTAGTCGTTTCTCCGGATGGCGCGCTGCTGGTCTCCGACGACAGTGGCAACCGCATCTGGAAAATCACCGCGGGCACCGCGAGCCTCTTGCGCTGAGCGACGGCCTAGGGAGATGGTCGGCTCCGGCCCGACGCCCGCCACCGTAGCCAGTGGTCGGCCAGCACGATGGCGACCATCGCCTCGGCCATCGGCACGAATCGGGGGAGCAGGCACGGGTCGTGACGTCCCTTCGTGCTGATCGTGGTCGGCTCGCCGCTCGTGGTCACGGTCTCCTGTTCCTGCGGCAAGCTACTTGTCGGCTTCACCGCGGCACGCAGCACGATCGGCATACCGCTCGAGATGCCGCCCAGCATCCCACCGTGGCGATTGGTGCGTGTCGCTATGCCGCGGTCTGACGACGATATCCCGGTCTTGGTCGCGTAGAACGGATCGTTGTTCTCGCTACCCCGTAACACCGCGCAGCCGAACCCGACGCCGTACTCGACCCCCAGGACGGCCGGCAGGCTGAAGAGCGCTTTGGCCAGGTCCGCCTTCAGCTTGTCGAACACCGGCTCGCCGAGCCCGGCCGGTACGCCGGTGGCGACCACCTCGGCGACCCCGCCGATCGAGTCGCGTGCCTCGCGTACCTGTTCGATCAGCGCCACCATCTCTGCCGCCCTCCCCTCGTCAGGACACCGGACGATGTTTGGAGTGCCGTCAGCCAGCCGCTCGACCTGGTCGAGAGTCACCGCGGCGGGGTCCGCGATGTCGGCCACGATGCCGCCGACCTGCCGGACATAGCCGACCACCCGACCGCCGAACGCCGAGGCGATCAGCTTCTTCGCCACCACGCCGGCGGCCACCCGGACCGTCGTTTCACGGGCGCTCGACCGTCCACCACCGCGGTAATCGCGTACACCGTACTTGGCGTCGTAGGTGAAATCGGCATGCCCTGGCCGATACGTGTCCTTGATGGCGGTGTAGTCGCGGCCACGCTGATCTTTGTTGCGAATCAGCACCGCGATGCTGGTACCGGTGGTCTGGCCGTCGAAGACGCCGGACAGGATCTCGGGTACGTCCGGCTCGTCCCGTGGTGTGACGATCCGGCTTTGTCCGGGACGTCGACGCGCAAGGTCCTCCGCCAGATCCGCCTCGGCCAGCGGGAGACCTGGGGGACAGCCATCGATGATGACGACATACCCCGGACCATGCGATTCGCCCGCGGTGGTGATGCGAAAACTGTGGCCGAACGAGTCACCGGGCATAAAGAGATCTTACGACATTGATGCCACGGCTCTGTGGCGAGACCCACGCCCACCGTCCCAGCGGGTGCCTGATAAGATGGCGCTCCTCGGCCCGAGTGTGTGTCGCACCGGTTCCGGACCACGAGGACTCGCGACGATGAAGGCGATGCTCTGCACGGCCTACGGGCCACCCGACAGCCTGACGCTCACCGAGGTGCCACGCGCACCGCTCGGCGAGCACGAGGTGCGAATCGGTGTTCACGCCGCCGGTGTGAACTTCCCAGACCTACTCATCATCCAGGGACGGTATCAGTTCAAACCGGAACTTCCATTCGCCCCCGGAGGCGAGGTCTCCGGCGAGGTGCTCGAAACCGGTAGTGGGGTCACCGATTTTGCGCCGGGTGACCGCGTGATCGGGATGACCCGCTGGAACGGCTACGCCGAAGAAGCGGTGGTCCCCGCGCATCGTTGTGTGTCGATACCGGAGTCCGCGGATCTGCTTGTGGCCGCCGGTCTCTCCCTGACCTACGGGACCAGCTACCACGCGCTGGTGCAGCGAGCGGCGCTGCAACCGGACGAGACGCTCCTGGTCCATGGCGCCGCCGGCGGCATCGGCACCGCCACCATCGACATCGGGCAATGTCTCGGGGCACGGATCATCGCCACCGGCGGTAGCGACGAGAAGCTCGCGGCCGTCGGTGCTCACTACGGTGTTGACCATCTGGTCAACTACGACACCGATCCCGAGTGGAAGGAACAGGTCAAGACGCTGACCGATGGCCGTGGAGCAGACGTCATCTGCGACCCGGTCGGCGGCGAGGTGTTCGAGAAATCACTCCGCTGCATCAACTGGGAGGGGCGGCTGCTGGTGGTCGGCTTCACCAGCGGCACCATTCCAAGCGCCCCTGCGAACCTCGTCCTGCTGAAGGGATGCGCGGTCATCGGTGTGTTCTGGGGCGCCTATGCCAACAGGGACCCAGGCGGGAACCGCGCCAACTTCAACCAGCTCTTCGCGTGGCTCGCTGAGGGACGGCTGCGACCGCTCATCGCGCGCCGCCTCCCGCTCGCTGACGCTGCCGAGGCGCTGAAGATGATCGAGCGCCGTGAGGTGGTCGGCAAGCTCATCCTGACCACGGACCGATACGATGACCGCACATGACACCAGATTCCAGGCGGTCATCTTCGACCTGGGTGGTGTCGTGCTCGCGTCGCCGCTGCCGGCGATCGCCGCATTCGAAGCCGAGACCGGTCTGCCACCCCGCTTCGTCGGCCGGCTGGTCATCGAGGGCGGGAGTGATAGCCCCTGGGCGTGTCTCGAACGGGGCGAGCTGGATGCCCAGGCGTTCTGTGTGGCCTTCGAGCAGCAAGCGGTTGGCGCGGGGTACCGCCTGGACGGTGCTGAGCTCCTGCGCCGCATCGGGGAGGCGGTGGTGATTCGCGAGGAGATGCTGACCGCCATACGCCGGCTGCGTGACGCGGGACTCCGCGTGGCCGCGCTCACCAACGCCTGGGCAGCACCGGACCGGGCGGGGCGTGTCGCGCGGCTCGGCGGCCAGTTTTTCGACTGCTTCGTGGAGTCGTTCCGGGTCGGCATGCGCAAACCCGAACGACGCATCTACGAACTGGTGTGCCGCGAGCTCAACGTGCCCGCTGAGGCGGCGGTGTTTCTCGACGACTTTGGCGCCAACCTGAAACCGGCCCGGGCGATGGGCATGACCACGATCAAGGTCGCCGACCCGGCCCAAGCCATTGCCCAACTGGAGCATCTGCTCGGCTTGCCGCTCCAGGACACGCGAAGCCTGTAGCCCGTAGCCTGCCCTAATTCAGGCCCATCCCGATCACTAGCCCCATCGCGATCCCGACGCCGACGAAGATCGACCCGACCACGATCCCGACGGCAATATTGCCCTTGGCCAGCTCGTCGTGCGCGTCGAACGGGGTTAGCCGGTTGAAGACGCGGAACGCCACCGCCATGAAGACAATCGTGAGGATGGCACCCAGCACCGCATAGACGAAATTGAGCGCGATGATCGAGAGTTCCACTACCGCAGTACCTGCCAAATACCGAGGACCCGTGCCACATAGGTCACTGTCTCTTGGCTCCGTCGACCGGTCACCCGCGACAGTTCACCGGCGACCGGATCCCACAACAGGGCGTTCAGCCCCTCACCCAGCGCAAACTGCTGTGCCCGGAGAATACTCGAGCGACCGGCGTTGTAGGAGCCGAACGTGAACTTGAGTCGCTCCACCAGCGACCGGTCGTCTGCCCACACCACGAAATGCTGCCGGTCATACTGGATACCCGCCGCGATGTTCCAGCGTGGCTGGTCGACGGACCCGGTGATGGCCGGATTCTTCCGCTGAATCTCCTGGAAGGTGCGTGGCATGATCTGCATCACGCCCACCGCCCCGACCGGGGACAGGGCATCCTCGCGCAGGTTGGACTCGGCCACCGCCTGCGCCTTGAAGTACTGCCAGTCGAACCCGACGCCAAAGAACCGTTTGCTGTATTTCTTGAAGTGCGTGTCGAAGGTGGTGAAGCGTTTGTATCGGGCGAACGCCGCCAGGTCGTCCGGTGCTGAGGTCACCTGGGCCGTATGCACGACCGCTGCCGTCGCCAGCGTCAGAACGAAGAGCACGGCAAGCCAACGACCCCGGCAGCTCACCCGGGCGGCCGATGTCGCGCGGGCCTGAAGGCCTACCCTACGAAGGTCTACACAACTGCGCTTCGGTCTCGGCACGTGCCACCCTGGGGTGCTCAATCCCGACGCCTCTTCCACCGCGCCATGATCAACGTCGTCAGACCGAGCATGATCTCGTCGATGAACGGAATCGGGTCCGGGATCAAGACATCGACCACAAAGAGCCCACCGGCCACGACAAACAGCTGCCAGGACCGCAAACGTGACAGCCACCCCAGAAGCCCACTATCTGACATGGTCACCCGGACCGGCGCCGGATGCCGGCACCGCCAGATACCCATTGCCGGTCCCGCCGTTGCTCGAAAACTCGACGACCGATCCTGACATCACACATGTTCCTCGACGCTGGCACCGAGCTTCAGGCTTCAGGCGCTCTGAAGTCCTGTCCCAACCCTGTGTCGCTCAGTGCTGACTGACCGTGACGCCGGTGGTGTCGACCTCGACGACAGACAGGCTCTGCGCGAGGTTCTCGGCGACGGCGCCTCCGGCGTGGCTCAGCGGGGCGTAGACCTCGAGGCTGGCCTGCAAGAGCGTCCCGGCGTGCAGGGCTCGCGCCTCGTCGGCGTGTAGTCCAGCGCGGTGGATCATCCAGTCTTTGTAGTCGACTTGATCCGGCGCCGCAGTGCCGGCCACGCCCGCGCCACCGAGCACAAACAGGTCCGGCTGGAGCCGCTCGGCGACCGAACCTGCGAGCGCGCCGTCCACGAACAGCAGCGTCTCGCCACGCGCCACGTAGTGGCTCAGCACGACATGATGCCACTCACCGTCGGTGGCGTAGCGATTCGACGCCACGGTCTCACCGGAGTCCGCCACATACGTCAGTCGCCCATCGACCACCGCGATGCGGGTGCGCGTCGGTCCACTCGGCGCGAGGTTGTAGATGTCGATCTGCTGTCGCCGGCGTCCGTATTCACGCTGTCCCACCGAGTAGTCGAGCGTCTGCCCCGCCACGGCCGCCACCGTGCCGTCACCGCTCGCCCGCACCCGGAAACTCACGGCAAACGACCGCAGCGTCTCTCTGGGCGAGAACGACAGCGGCGCATCCGCGCCGCCCCGCACCCGGATAAACCCGGGGTCGGTCGACATGACGGGTAGCGACTTCCCGGCAGCCAGCGCCTCGAACAGGCTCGGCACGAAGGCATGGGCCATCTCCGTGTGTCCGGCCGAGTTCGGATGCAAGGCGTCGGCGACAAACCCCGCGGCCCACCGCCCATCACCATCATCAATGGCGCCGAGCAGGTTGACGCTCGGGACATCCCAGGAATTGATCAGCAGGTTCATCCGACGCGTGTACTCATACTCCCGCTCGTTGAAATCGCTCCGGGTGTAGCAGAGCGCCACGATCGGGACGATCCCTTCTGCGCGGGTCCGCTCGACCAGGGTCCACAGACCGGTGGCGAACTGCTCGTAGATGCGGTCGGCCTCATCCGTGGTCGCCGTGCACCGCCTGGTCACTCCGGGCGCGCACTCCATGATGCCCTCGTTGCCGAGCGAGAGCGCGAGCACTGCGTAACCCGGGTCGACGGTCGTCAGATACCGCGTGTCGGGGTCCGGCGCGCCATCCGGCTCGAACCGCGACGCGATGGTGACCGTATTGTCACCGCCCCGGGACCGGTTCAGCACTTCCCAGCCATGCGGCTCGAGCACGGTCCGCATCCGACCGGTATAGCCTCCTTGCCCCGTCTCGTCGCCTGTCCCGTTGGGCACCGAGGAACCGAAGAACGCGATGCGACGTGCGCGGTCGCCGCCGTCGGCGCCTTGCTGGGCGACCAGACCGGTGGTCACAAGCAGAAGCAGCGCGACGACGAACGACGGCAGGCGTAACCTGTTGGACGTGGTAACCATGCTGAACATGCGGTGGGCCTCCCTGACCCGGCCCGACGGACCTACGGCGGGCCTGAGGGCCTACGCGGCAGCGCGGCGGATCTTCCGGTTCAGACTGTGGAGCTTTCGACGCACGATCTTGAGCGCCTTGTGGTCATGCGCCTCGATCGCCGCAGTCCGCGCCACACGGAGCTCGCGCATCTGCGCCTTGATCGTCGTCTTGTCGATGCCCTTGGCCGAGTGGTGCTCATGGGGATCGACACCGAGCACCTTGCACAACAGCAGCAGCAGCGGCGCCTTGTGCAATGACTTGAACCCCTTCAAGTCATCCGAGCCCTGCGCTTCGGCGACCTCTCGCAGCTGGGCCACCGTCATTTTGTGAAGCTCTTCGTATGTATGCGCCATAACGTCCTCGCGATCCGTGCCCCCACTGACCGCCCACGGGATCTCGACGGTGCAGACTCGGGGAACCCGCGCAAGAATACCACTGAGCGTGCCGCGACGAAATGCCTCGCCGGATCGACCCTACCGCTGCGGCTCCGGCTCAGCCGACACGTCGCGCTCGAGGGTACCTGCCGCGTCATAGAAGGCCACGCTGGCCCGCCCGTCCTCGGCGACACCGAGCACAAGGCGTGGACGACTGCCATCGCCGAGGTTGAGCACCGTCGAGCCCTGGACAACGCCCATCGCCAGACGTTGCACCCCGAAGGGGTCGAACAGCGACACCAAGGGCGCCTCGTCGTTGCCCACCGTGAGACTGACACCGAGCTGCGCTGCGCTGTTGAAGAGCGACAGGCGAGGGGTTCCCTCCTGGCCGAGATCCATCTGCAGCCGCGTTCGCCCACGGTCTGAGAGACCGACCACCGGGGTACCACCGAAAGACCCGATGAGCACGCTTCGCGCCGCGTCGTTCCCCACACTGATCACCGGGTCATCGTCTCGGACGCTCGCCGACAGTCGGCCAACCCCGGCGGGGTTGTTGAAGAGCAACACCGGAGTGCCGTCCGGATCCACGCCGATGACACCGCGCGCCGTCCCGTCCGGTCCATAGAACGCCAACGAGGTCATCCCGCGCTCATCCGAGCCGGCCAGTACGGCGCGTAGGCGCCCCTCGCTGTCGACGATGTTGAGCTGTGAGGCGGTCAAGACATCGCCGCCTTGAGCGCCCAGGCGCGCCGTCAAAAAGAGGTTCGACGCGGCCCCACCGACCATCGATGCCAGCAGCATCGCCCCAATCATCCAACCTGGTTGTCCGCGCATCCTTTTCTCCCCATAAGAGGCTCACTAGTGGTGTGTCTCAAGAATGACTTTACACTTCCCGACCTTCTCTAGGATGGCGTCGACGGTCGTGGTCCAGACGAAGGGCGTGGGGTTCTCGTTGTAGTGCTGGAGATAGGCTTCGATCGCCGCGACTAATTCGGGCACACTGCGGAACACTCCTCGGCGCAGACGTTTTTGCGTCAGCTGGGCGAACCAGCTCTCAACGAGATTCAGCCACGACGCGCCAATCG
>Ga0310122_10001095_pt1 | contig 17307 bp, 12 predicted proteins | sample CB6_Bottom_1051__FD_203503 | JGI IMG/M metagenome (GOLD analysis project Ga0310122, IMG submission 203503) | Marine microbial communities from Western Arctic Ocean, Canada - CB6_Bottom_1051 | ecosystem: Environmental > Aquatic > Marine > Oceanic | place: Canada: Western Arctic Ocean | collected...
AATTGCCGGCGACTCGGCCGGTGGCGGGCTCACACTCGCCACGCTGCTGGCCGCGCGAGAAGCCGGGCTGCCCATGCCCGCCGCCGCCGTCGGCCTGTCGGCCTGGACCGACCTGTCGGTGAGCGGAAACTCCATAACCAGCAGGCAAGAGGCCGATCCCATGCTCACCGGCGACCAGCTGCGGCAGTTTGCCACCTGGTACCTCGGCGAAGACGGCGACCCCCGCGATCCACTGGCTTCGCCGCTGTTCGCCTCGCTCGAGGGGCTGCCACCGCTGCTGCTGCAGGTTGGCAGCGAAGAGGTCCTGCTCGACGACACCATGCGCGTGGCCGACAACGCCCGGGCGGCGGGTGTGGAAGTGTGCGTAGAGCAGTGGGACGAGATGTTCCACGTGTGGCAGGCCCTGGCTGCCATGCTCGACGAAGGACAAAAAGCCATCGACCGCATAGGCGAGTTCCTGCGCGAAAAGATGGGCTGAGAAAACAAGCTATGAAAAAACCCATTATGACCAAGCGAGCAACGCAGCGACGATTGAGCCTGGCAACGGTGGCGATGGTCATCGTGGCCGCCGGCTGCGCGGGGCCGCCGCGCGACGCCTGCGACATGACCGGCACGCCCGGCACCGTCTGTGGCTTTGAAAACCCCGAGGACATCGAATTCCTGGCCAGGTCCGGGGTCGTGCTGGTATCCAACCTGCGCCTGGGCGACACCGCACCGGGAGGCGGTTTTCTTTCGGCCATGACAACGGCGGGCGCCACCGGCGACGACCAGCAGGCGCGCCCGTGGAAGGTGTGGCCACGCGAAGACGGCAGCGCACCGGCTGCCGACAATAACTCCGCCATAATGGGCTCACCCGACTGCCCCGGGCCACCCGACCCGGCCGCTTTCAATCCCCACGGCATAAGCTCCACGAGCAGCGGCGAGCTCGCGCTGTTGTACGTCGCGGCCCACGTTGTCGAAGGAAGCGGCCGCGAGGCCGTCGAAATATTTGCAGTGGTGGGCTCAGACCTCAAAACGAAGCTCAGCTGGTTGGGCTGCATCCCGACACCGGATGCCATACAAGCCAACGACCTCGCCGTGTCTGCCGACGGCACCGTGTACGCGAGCAACTACCAACCCGACAACTCACCCATGCACGCGATCAAGGCCTCGCTGCTGGGCACGGACACCGGCGGCATCATCGCCTGGAAGCAGGGCGCGGGCTGGAGCGAAATCGAAGGCACGACCTCCAAGCTGGCCAACGGCGTAGCCTTGTCAAAAGACGGTAAAGTTTTGTATTACACAGAAACGATTTCACGTAGTCTGCACCGCAAGCCCCTGGACGGCAGCCCCTCGGTGTGGGTCGACATTCCCGGCATGCCCGACAACCTGTCGTGGACCGAGCGCGGAACCCTGCTGGTGGCTTCGCACACGTCGGGCCCGCGTTTCATGGCCTGTGCAAGCGGCCGCCTGCCCTGCCGAAGTCCCTGGATAATCCACGAACTCGATCCCGCCACCATGGCCCTCAGGCCGGTGTTCGAGCACGGTGGCGACAGGCTGGGCGCGGTGGCCACGGCCACCCCCGTCGGTGACAAGATACTGTTGGGCACCGTGTTCGACGACAGGATAGGGGTTCTTTCTGACTGACCCTGAGGGCAGACAAAAAACCAGCAAACGCAGGAAAAAATGGCTTCTTTTCGAGGATTCGTTTGCCTCAATATATAACATCCAATAAGGATTATTGGAGAAAATCGGGGTCAACTGGGATCAGCCCAGAGCGTGGAGCCACGCGCCATGCTCGCGGTACTGAATCTCAGCAATAAAGGAGACACTAATAATGGCTGCACCATTCTCCCGCCCACGGAGCGTGCCCTCACACATAAGCTACGATACCGATAGCCCCCGGCCACCCACACGACGTGGGCGACGGCCCAAGGTCACGCGCCAGCAGATGTTGGAGGCCGCCATACATGAGTTCGCGGCCCACGGCTACGGCGGGTCAACCATCGCCGCCGTTGCTTCCCGACTGGGCATCACCCAACCGCTGATCCACTACCATTTTTATTCCAAGGAGGAGCTGTGGTTCGAGTCGGTGTACCTGCTCTTCCTCTCGCTGTGGAATGACATCGAGCTGGCCCTGGTCGAAGCTAAGAACGACGGCTCGCGTGGCAGTGCCCGGGAGTTGCTAAAGGTGGTCGTCACCGCGCTGGTCCGGAAGCCAGAAGTCGCCCGAATTGTGAGTAACGAGGGCTACGACCGCAACAGCACGCGCATGTCGCTGCTGTCTGAAACCTACCTGCAGCCCGTATTCAAGGTAGTGGGCGACGCGCTCGACGCGCACGGCAAGCGAGCCTCGCTCAAGAAGCAGCCCCCTGAACTTCTCCTGCTGGCCTTCCTCGGCGCGACAACCACCGTACTCACCCTGGGCCCGGTGTGCCGCGAGCTCTACGGCCTCCAGGTCGACTCCGAGGAAAACATAGACAAGCAGGTCGCGCTTCTCGAAGCCCTGTTCGTGGGCTGAAAACGGCAAGCACGACAGGGGCGTTGAAGAAAGACCGCCCCTCGATCTGCGGCGCCCCCTGCTTGGTCGCGTAGCCACCCGCTGCTATCTTCCCGGTGGAAGAACAATGGCAGCAAAAAAAAAGGCAACGAAGAAAACCCGTAAGAAAACCTCCAAGAGATCCGGCAAAGAATCGCTGACGATCACCGACAACCGCACCGGCCGCGTCTACGAGCTGCCCATCAACGACAATACGGTGCGGGGCATGACTTTTCGCGACATCAAGGTCGACAAGGAAGACTTCGGCCTGCTGGTCTACGACCCCGGGCTGCTGAACTCGGTTACCTGCAAGAGTACGGTATCTTTCATCGACGGCGACCGTGGCGTCCTCGAGTACCGAGGCTACCCCATCGCCCAGCTCGCCGAGCAGAGCAACTTTCTCGAGACGGCCTACCTCATCGTCAAGGGCGAGCTACCCAACGCCAAGCACCTCGCGGCCTGGGAACACAACATAACCATGCACACCATGCTGCATGAGAACCTCTACAAGTTCATGGACGGCTTTCGTTACGACGCCCACCCCATGGGCATGCTGGTGAGCACGGTCGGCGCGCTTTCCACCTTCTACCCCGACGCCAAGAATATCTTCGACATAGAATCGCGCCGCGTGCAGGCGCGCCGCCTGCTTGGTAAGATGCCAACGCTGGCAGCCATGTCCTACCGGCACAGCATGGGGTTACCCTACGTTTACCCCGACAACGACCTTGGCTACACGGCCAACTTCCTGTCGATGATGTTCCGCATGACCGAGACCAACTACAAGCCGAACCCGGTGTTCGAGCGGGCGCTCGAGGTGCTGTTCATCCTGCACGCCGACCACGAGCAGAACTGCTCGGCCCACGCCATGCGCGCTGTGGGCAGTTCGGACGTCGACCCCTACACCGCGGTGGCGGCGGCCTGCGGGGCCCTGTACGGCCCGCTGCACGGCGGCGCCAACGAGGCAGTGATCCACATGCTCAAAAAGATAGGCTCGGTGAAAAACATCCCGGCCTACATCAAGCGTGTAAAGGCCGGCGAGATGAGACTGATGGGATTCGGCCACCGCGTGTACAAGAGCTACGACCCGCGCGCGAGAATAATAAAGGAAGTAGCCTACCAGGTGTTCGAGGAAACCGGCAAGAACCCGCTCATCGACATCGCGGTCGCCCTGGAGAAGATCGCGCTCGAAGACGAGTTTTTCATTGAGCGCAAGCTCTACCCCAACGTGGATTTCTACTCGGGCATAATTTACCAGTCCATGGACTTTCCGCTCGAAATGTTCCCGGTGCTTTTCGCGATTGGTCGTACGGCTGGCTGGCTGGCCCAGTGGAGCGAAATGGTCCTGGACGAAGAACGACGCATCGTTCGCCCGCGACAGATCTACCAGGGCGAACGTGGGCGCGACTACATCGACATAAAGAATCGGCCGACGCCCGCCACCCGGGAGCGGCTTATCCTGGCGCGCGAGCGCCTGTAGCACTCGCGCCTCGGTCGACCCGGCGGTCAGTCCTTGCTGTCGTAGATGGCCATGGCCTTGGACAGAAAGGCCATGGCCTCTTCCTTCTCCCGCTGAAAGGAGTTGCGGCCTATGATCGAGCCGAAGCCACCGCCGTCACGAATGCCTCGGACCTCTTCGAAGACCTTCTCATCGGCGCCCTTGGCACCACCCGAAAAGATAACTACCCGCCTGCCACCGAAGGCCGACTGTACGACGTGGCTCACGCGCTCGGCCAGCGTGGCCGTGGGGATGCCTTCTTCTTCGTATACCTTGCGCGCCGCGTCCTGCTCTATGTAATCGGTGGGGGGCTTGACCTTGATGAGGGTCGCGCCCATCTGCGCGGCTATCTGGGCCGCGTAGGCGACCACGTCGATGGCGGTTTCGGCTTCCTTGCTCAGGTTGCCACCGCGCGGATACGACCACACCACCACGGCCAGGCCGTAGTCCTTGGCCTCTCGCGTGAGCTCCCTCAGGTCCTCGTACATTGACTTGAACTCGCCCGAACCAGGATAAATCGTGTAGCCTATCGCCACGCAGCCCAACCTGAGCGCGTCGGCCACCGAGCCGGTGAGCGACGGAACCGAGTTCTCCAGGTCGGGCGAAAGCGAGTCATGGTTGTTGAGCTTGAGTATCATCGGCACCTGCCCGGCGTACTCGGCCGCACCGGCCTCGAGAAAGCCCAGCGGCGCGGCGTAAGCGCTGCAACCGGCATCAACGGCAAGCTGAAAGTGATAGCGCGGATCGTAGCCCGCCGGGTTGTGGGCAAAACTGCGGGCCGGGCCGTGCTCGAAGCCCTGGTCGACCGGCAGTATGATCACGCGACCGGTGCCACCGAGGCGGCCGTGGTAGAGGATACGCGCCAGGTTGTTCAGTGTTCCCGGGTTCTCGCTGGCGTACCAGCTCAGGATTTCCGTGACTCGTTCACTCATCAGCTTCTTTGTCTCCTTTCGGTCGTGGGAGTGGCAGACGCCCTTGACGCCGTCCCCGATATTTAGACGCAGGCAGCGCGCAGAGCAACACCGTGGGCGCTCTCACCCCCCGATTATATCCCAGGGGCTGTCCGCCCCGCCGCAGTCTTTCTCCAACCGGGCCAGGGCCTCGCCCGCGTGCTGCCACGAGGCCGCCCAGGCAGCCAGCCCCTCAGCCTGGCGGTGATAGCGATAAACGGCAAGAAACGCGGCGTTGTCGGCGAGGCCCGGCCATCCGCCTCCCCGACGGCTCCCGGGGCGGCTGTTACCCGTGGGAGAAAACAGCTCGGCGAGGCCGTCGGACGCGTCAGCGTAAACCCGGCTTCGCAGGCTCATAAGTTCGGCCTGTTTACACCCCTCGCGCGAGCAACGTTCGAAGAGCTCGAGCAACCCGGTTTCCAGTTCGGCCAGCAGGCGGCCCCTTTCGATCCAGCGCACACGCCTGGCCTGCACGCGCCGGGCTAGCTCGACACTGCCGCGCTGGGAGAAGAAATCCTCGCCCAGCCTCAGGCTCACCGCCTGGGCCAGGCTTTCGTTGAAGTCGGCCTGTCCGCGTATGAACACCGTTGAGTGAACCAGCTCGTGCAACAGCACTACTACCAGCGCCGTCTCGTCCACCTCCACCAGGCTCTCGGGTAAAGGGTCGTTGAACCAGCCCAGGGTTGAGTAAGCCGCGGCTCGCGCAACCGTGCTGTCGAGCCCGCGTTTGCGCAACCTGCGCGCGCAGGCCTCGGCAGGGGCACGGTCGAAGTAGCCGCGGTAAGGCAGGCGGCCCACAACCGGGTAGCGCCAGGTCCACGATTCCAGCCGGTCGGGCCACGCGGCCGTGACCACGTGCACGCCCTCGAGCGAGCGGCCGTTGGACACCGACGAGTAGTTGCCCTCAACGGCCAGCCCCTGTCGAGAGGCCCAGCCCCTGAGCTCTTCGACGAGCTGTAGGCGTGCACGCCGCTCGGGGTCGTCCGACGCCGCGATGGCCGACTCCAACGGCTGGGCCGTGGCCATGAAGCGCGCCTGCTCGTAGCCCAGTCGCAGGTAATACCAGGGCCGGCAGCCGGCCGTCGTGAACAGCAACAACAGTGCCAGAAACGCCAACGCTCGGCCCCACCGTCGTTTACTCACTGTATGCACACCTGTAGGCTTGCGAGCTACCGACGTGAATCGACTCAGGGAATATCTTCTCAAGTACAGCAAGCGCTATCTCGTGGGCGGGGCCTGCCTGTTCGTGACCGCGACCATGGTGATGGCCATACCAGCCGTCCTCCAGCGGGCCATCGACCAGCTGGCGAGCGCCGTGGCCGGCAATACGAGCGCTGCCAGTATGCCGGGCGACGCGGTCTTCAACGCGGCCCCCTGGGCACTGGCTATTATAGCGCTGGCCGTGGGCCAGGCGCTGGTGCGCACCGTGTCGAGGTCGCTCATTTTCAACGCCGGCCGCGACGTCGAGTACGATCTGCGCAACGACTTGTTCGTCCACCTCACCACCCTGCCCCAGTCGTGGTACCACCGCCAGCGCACCGGCGACCTCATGTCGCGACTGGTCAACGACCTCAACGCCGTGCGCCTGCTGCTCGGCCTGGGCGTGCTCACGATCATCAACACTCCGCTGTACTGCATCTACGCGCTCACCCTCATGGCCATGATGGACCTGCGCCTCACGCTCGCGGCACTGCTCCCCTTCCCGCTCATGCTGTGGGTGATCAGGGTCTACAGCCATCGCATGATGGAAGCGTCGGTAAACGTGCAGGAACGACTCGCCGACATATCGTCGTCGGTGCAGGAAACGCTCGCCGGGATGTCGGTCATCAAGGCCTGGGGACGCGAGCAGCAACGAGAAGGCGATTTCGCGCAGCTCAACGAGCGCTTCAAGAACGACAGCATGGAGCTGGTCAAGCTGCGCGGCAAGGTGTTTCCGCTGGTAAGGGTGGTCTCGTCGCTGGGCGTGCTGGCGGTGCTCTACTACGGCGGCACGCTGGTCGTGCGCGGCGAGCTCACGCTGGGCCAGCTGGTGGCCTTCATGGCCTACCTCAACATCATCGCCTGGCCAGTGATGGCGCTTGGCTGGCTGGTATCCATCTACCAGCGCGGCCGCGCTGCCATGCTGCGGCTGGGCGAGATACTCGACGCACGACCGGAGATCGCCAGCCCCGAGGGCGGTGGACATCGCGGCGCGCTCCGCGGTGGGATCAGCCTGCAGAACGTGAGCTTCACCTACCCTTCGGACCAGGCGCGCGACCCCGCGCTGAGAAACGTGACCCTCGAGCTTGAGGCCGGCACGAGCCTGGGCGTGCTCGGCGCCACGGGTTCGGGCAAGTCGACGCTGGCCTCGCTGGTGGCGCGGGTGTTCGACCCCGACCAGGGCCGGGTGATGGTTGACGGCGTGGACCTGCGCGACTGGAACCTGGGCGACCTGCGACGCGGCATCGGCTTCGTACCCCAGGACCCCTTCCTCTTCAGCTCGTCTATAGAAGACAATATTGCCTTTGCCCGCGACGACCTGGGCGACGAGGAACTCGGCAGGCTGGTTGAAATAGCCGCCCTCGATACCGACCTCGCCGAGTTTCCGCACGGCATGGACACGCAGGTGGGAGAACGCGGGCTGGCCATGTCGGGCGGGCAGAAGCAACGCCTCACCCTGGCCCGGGCCGTGGCCCGTGACCCGGCCATACTGGTGCTCGACGATGCGCTGTCGAGTATCGACGCCGCCACCGAGTCGCGCATACTCGATGAACTCGAGAGCGTGATGGAAGGCCGCAGCAGCATCATCGTGTCTCACCGCGTGGCAGCGGTGCGCAGGGCCGACCGCGTGGTGGTGCTCGAAGAGGGCCGCGTGGTTGAAGACGGCACGCCCGATGAACTGGCGGTGGCCGGTGGCCTGTACTCGAGCCTGCTCGAGCGGCAGCAACTCGCCGACGAACTGGAGGCCATGTAGTGGCTACCCCTGGCAAGCCCACCGGGCAGACAGCGGGGCGAGGACCGCTCGACGAGCAGCGGCTCGGGGCCACCCGCGACCTGCGGCTGCTCGCGTCGCTGTGGCGTTTCGTGAGACCTTATCGCGGGCTGTTCCTGCTCTCCTTGCTGTTGCTACCGGCGGTGTCGGCCTGCCTGCTGGTGCAGCCGTGGATAGTGCTCAACGTCATCGACAACTACATATCGGCCGGTAACACCGACGGTATGGGATCCTGGGTACTGCTGTTCGGTGCGGCAGTGCTGGGCGAGTTTACCTTCATGTACTGGCAACACTACACGAGCATGCTGGTGGCGCAGAAAGCGCTGGCCGACCTTCGCGTGGAATTGTTCCGCCGCGTGCTCGCTCTCGACTCGGGCTGGTACGACCACAACCCGGTAGGCCGCACCGTCACCCGGCTGACGACCGACGTGGACGTGATCAACGACATGTTTGCCGCCGGTGCCATCACCATCCTGATGGACGTGCTCACGCTGCTTGGCATCATCGCCATCATGTTCAGTCTCAACGCGCCGCTGGCCCTGGTCACGCTGTCGACGCTACCGGTGCTGGTGATACTGATCGATTTCTTTCGCCGCAAGGCACGGCGAAACTACCGCTGGATACGAGAGCGCATAGCGCGTATCAACGCCTACCTGCAGGAGGCCATCAGCGGCATCGCCGTGGTGCAGGTGTTCGCGCGCGAAAAAGCCGCCTCGGCCGAGTTCGACCGGCTCAACTCGCTGCACCGCGACGCCACCCACCGGGCCAACATCTACGAGGCCTCGCTGTTCTCCATCGTTGAAGCGCTGAGCAGCATCTCGCTCGCGCTCATACTGTGGTACGGCGCCCACCTGTTACTCGGCACGCCCGCGTTACCGTTCTCAGGGCTGGGCGGCTCGATGACCGGCGCTTCCGCCGCCAGCTCGGCGATCAGCTTTGGAACGCTGGTGGCCTTCATCGAGTACATGAACAAGTTTTTCATCCCGGTGCGCGACTTCTCGACCAAGTACGCAGTGATGCAGTCGGCGCTCACCGCCGCCGAGCGGGTGCAGGAAATGCTCGAGCTCGAGCCGGCCATTTTCTCGCGACCGGGGGCGGTGACCAACGGGACAATCGACGCGGCAGGAGACATCGGCAACGCGGTAGAGTTTGACCAGGTGAATTTTGCCTACGTGGAGGGCGAACCGGTACTGAGAAATCTCTCGTTCAGCGTCCGCCGTGGCGAGCACGTGGCCATAGTCGGCGCCACCGGCTCGGGCAAAACAACCATCACCAGGCTGCTCGGTCGTTTTTATGAAACCCGGGTTGGGCGCGTACTCGTTGACGGCGTGGACGTGCAGCGCTGGGACACGCGTGCGCTCAGGACACGGGTGGGCAGCGTGCAGCAGGACGTGTACCTGTTCTCCGACACGATCTACAACAACATCGCCATGGGCAACCCCCTGGTCAGCCGCGAGCGTGCGCAGGAAGCTGCGCGCATGGTCAACGCCCACCAGTTTATCGAGAGACTACCCGAAGGTTATGACACGATGGTGAGCGAACGCGGCAGTAATTTTTCGACAGGTCAACGGCAATTGTTGTCGTTTGCCAGGGCGCTGGCCTGGGACCCGTCGATACTCGTGCTCGACGAGGCTACCTCGAGCGTCGACCCGGCAACCGAGCAACTCATTCAGCAGGCGCTGGCCGCCCTGCAGAAAGGGCGCACGTCTATAGTGATCGCCCACCGACTGTCGACCGTGGAGCAGGCCGACCGCATCCTCGTGCTGCACCACGGTGAACTACGCGAGCAGGGGACGCACGCCGAGCTCATGGCGCGCGGCGGACTCTACGCCCGCCTCTACCAGCTCCAGTACCAGCAGGCCGGCTGAGTTTCTGTCAGTCCTGGCCGTCGCCGGATTCGGCCGCAGCTTTCTCAGCCTCGGCTTTTTTCTTCGCGACCTCGGCCAGCCACTTCTTCCCGGCAAAAGCCTGCAACGCCTTGAAGGCCTGGTTGCTGTCGCTGCCTATGTCGGGGCCAAATTTCTTGGAGTCGACCATGTTGCGACCGGCCACGACCATTATCTGCGCCATCTCCCTGTTGGAATTGGACGGTTCCTTGTAGAGCCGGTCTACCTCGGCGACCCAGTGAATAGCCTTGGCGTTCTTCGGTACGCGGTAATTCTTCGTCATCCACCCAGCGGGATCCTGGTTCTTGGCCACTCTGAGCGCGTCGACAAAGCCGGCCATGTAGCCCTGCTTGAACTCAAGCCCTACACGATCCCAACCCTTCTTTGCAAAACCCGCTAACGACCCACCGGCAGCGCCCAGTGTAAGGCCCAGGGCCAATCCAAGCACCAGCCCCAGCGCGAGTCCGCGCCCCCTGAAAGTTTTCTTTACAGTCATAATCCGCCTTCTCCCGCTTCAATATCCACCCATGATTGCACATGCGAGCCCCACCCTGCCACCAAGCCCTGCCACCTGACTGTCGACGCCCGGGGCGAGCCCCGCATTCAGGCTTCGCGATGCGGCGTCCCGCGGGCAGTCGCGTGCTAGAATAGGCCAGCTGCCGCGGGCCGGGCGCGGGCCCATGCCAGCAGGCCCATACCAGCGAGACCGTGCCTGCGGGAAGGTGAACTGCGTAAAGCTCGATGGCAATCCACACCCCAGTGTCATCTCCAGGCGCGGCATCTCCAGGTACCGCACCTCCAGGTAGCGGGCCCGCACCCGGGTCATCAACGCAGCGCTGGGAGTGGCTCGACGCCCTTCGCGGCATTGCCATCGTCGCGGTGGTGGCCATGCACGTCACCTGGGCCTGGACGCTGGTGGCACCTCCCGACAGCAGTGCTACGGCGTGGCTTGCCTTCGTGCACCTGCTCGCCAGTTTCGGCGTGCCCCTGTTCCTGCTGGTATCGGCCAGGGCTCTGCTGCGAGGCTACCACGCAGCGCTGGGTGGCTTACGCGGATGGGTCGCCTTCGTTGCACGCCGCGCGCAACGACTCCTGCCGGCCTACTTTGCCTGGAGCCTGCTCTCGCTGCTCGCCCACAACACCTCCGTTCTCACGTCACCCGTCGATCTTGCGGGCACCCTGCTGCTGGGCGGGGCCGAAATTCATTTCTACTTCGTGCCGCTGGTCTTCCAGCTCTACCTGCTGTGGCCGATATTCGCCCGGGCCGGTAAACTTTCGTCGAAGTCCACGACAGCGACCGTGCTTATTACTGCCGGCGCCACGCTGCTGATGATCGCCTGCTGGCGAGTTACCCCGGCGTGGAATCACAGCCCACCGCTGCTGCAGTTGTTGCTCAGTTCCTGGCTGGCCTGGCCGCTGCTTGGCTGCACCGTCCTGCCACTTCTCGAGCGCCGGCTGCTCGCCGGCGAGGCTGCTTCAGGGCCGCGCGCCGTGGCGGCTGCGGGATTCGCCATCAGCCTGGTCGCCGTCCTGTTGGCGGCTGCGCTGGTAGCGTGGCACTGGCACCCGGGCATGACGACAGACTACCTGGGCATAGTCGTAATGGTATTCAGCCCACTTAACGCTTTATATTTTCTGCTCGCGCTGACCGCCGCCATCCTCCTGGTCACTTCCGCACCCCGGGCCGGCGCGGCACTGGCCTGGTTGGGGCAACGCTCCTACGGAATCTACCTCTGCCACCTGCTCGTGATGGGCTCTCTTGTTTTCAAGCGCATACTCGGCAATCCAGTGACCTCGGACTTCGAGTCGCCCCTGTGGATCGCTAGCTGGGCGGCCGGCCTGCTGCTGACGCTGGCCTTGAGTGCGGGCCTGGTCGAAGCCCTGCGTCGCGTCCGCCCGCTGGCCAGGTTCGTGGGATACCAGTGAGCGTAAACCCGAGGTGAAAAAGCTTACGATACTGATCGCCCCACTGCTGGTCGTACTGGCAGCGATGGCAGCGAGATTTCATGGCCTGCTCGACTGCGCCGCCGTTTGTGCGCTGGACTGCGCCATCGACTACGCGGCGCTCACCGGCAGCGCCGATTCCGCGTTGCTCGAGACGGCTGACTTCAGGCTCAACTCGTGGATACTGGCGTGGGTGCAGCACTCGCTGGCCACCAATCCCGGGCAGCTGTTCGCCGCCAACGCGTTTTACCCGGCGCGCGCCGCGTTGGCGGGCAGCGAACACATGGTGGCAGTGGCCCTGCAACTGTGGCCACTCGGGTTGCTCGGTGTAAGCGCGACCGGACTTCACCAGGCGGCCGTGCTGCTGTCGTCGCTGCTGCTGGGGCTGACCACCTGGGCGCTTGCGCGCTGGGCCGGCACAACGCGAGCGGCCGCGCTGTTGGCCGCAGCCCTGGCCGTGCTGTTGCCCTGGCGTGTGACCGAGCTCTCGCACGTGCAGCTGCTCGGGGTGCAGTGGATACCGCTGTTGTGGTTGCTCACCCTGCGCACCCTGGTCGAGGGGTCCACCACGCGGCGTACTGTTGCCCTTACCCTGCTGCTCAGCTTGCAGCTGCTGTCGTCGTTTTACCTGGCGTGGTTCGCCCTGGTGAGCAGTTCGGTACTCGTGCTGGTGGCCTTGCTGCACGGCAGGCAGTGGCGCAACGGACTTCCCGCCCTGGCCCTGGCCTTATCGATTTCGTTGGCAATGCTCGCCGTGTTCACCCTGCCCTACCTCGACCACGGCGGCGTTGCCCTCAGGGGACAGGCACTGGTTGAGAGCAGTGCCGCCCTGGCGTGGACCTGGCTCGCGCCCGGTGGCTCGCTGCTGTTCGACCCGGGCCTGCCCTTCGACGCACGCTACAGGCTTCCGCTGCTCGCGTCGCTGGCGGCCCTGTTATCACTGGCGGCTGTCTTTGGCCGTGGCGGCACGTGGAAAACCGACAGCGCCGAGTCGGCGACCACGACCTCCACAGTCACCGCCCGCGCCCTGTGGGCCGTGGCCGCCGTGGCCTTCGTGCTCATGCTCGGACGTCACCTTGTTGTTGGCGAGCTGTCGCTGCCGCTGCCCGGGCAGTGGGCGGCATGGCTGCTACCCGGCTTTGACAGGCTCAGGTCGCCACTGCGCTGGGGCATTGTCATCAACCTCGCCTTCCCCCTGCTGGTGGCACTCGGGCTGACGACCTTTGAACGTGGGCTCGGCAGGCTCGTGCGGACGAGCCGAGCGGCCGTCTGCGTCGCGGTGCTGGCGGCAGCGATGGCGCTGTCGGGCTGGTGGCCACGACTGCCGACTGTCGACGTCAGCATCACGCCGCAGGACGAGGATCTTTACGCGGCGCTGGCGCGCCTGGACCCCGCGCCGGTGCTCGAACTGCCCTGGCCGATAAATCCCCGCTACGACGTTGAGCTGTCCAGCGGCTACCTGCTGGCGAGCACCCGGCATTTCAAGCCGCTGCTCAACGGTTACACGGCCTGGTACCCCGCGCACTATGATTTCTTGCGTCGCGCCGCGCGCCGGCTACCAGACCCCGAGGTCATCTCGCGCCTGCGCGCAATGACCGGTCTCGGTTGGCTGGTCGTTCACGAGAGCAAGCTCGACCAGGCAACAAGCCAGCGCTGGATCAGCGCGCTCAACCGCGGCGACGTAGCGCTGGCCTGGCGCGACCAGCACGCCAGCATCTACCAGCCGCGCGTGCCGGCGGCCGAGGGCTACTCGCTGGAGCGCCTGCTCGCGCCCTCTGCCGATGCCCCTACGCTCAGTGGCTTGTCACGCGATACGCTTGACCCGACTCTCAGCAGGGGACGCGTGGAAATCGGCGTCGCCCGGGGAGTGGTGCTGGACAGCGACCCGAGCGGCTGGCTGGGCGTGAGCCTGCCGTTGCGCATACACAACCACGGCCCCCTCGACTGGCCAGGCCTCGACCCGCTGGATGAAGGGCTGGTTGCGGTTCACTGGAGCCTGCTCGCGCCTGGAGCGGGTGGCGACTCTGCGGACCGGGGAGACACCGTACTGGCCGAGGCGATTGCCATGCTCGACGGCGACGTACCGGCCGGAGGCAGGCTCGCCACCCAGGTGGACGTCACCGGCCGCGTGCGCGCTGGCGCTGCCACGCTGCGGGTCGAGTTGGTGCAGATCAAAAACGGCCAGGCACAGCGGCAGCCGCTTGCTGCCATCGAAGCGGTCGAGGCCAGCGTCGTCATCAGGCTACGGAAAAGGTCTTCAGTCGAATAGTACACCGGGGGCGAGCAGGCCCGCGGGGTCGAGCGCGTCTTTTATCCTGCGCATGGAGGCTATGGCCTGCTCCCCGTACAGTTCTACGAGCAGGCGCTTCTTGATCTCGTTGCGACCCACTCCGTGTTCCGACATGGGCGAGCCGCCCAACGCGATGGCGGCGCGACCAATTTCAAGCTGGGCCTCGCCCGCGCGGCGCATCTCCCCGGCGCTACGCGCCATGACGTTCGTGTGCACGTTGCCGTCGGATATGTGACCCCACACCGCGTGATCGAGTTCGTGCTCGTTGAGAATTTCGCGATAACGCTCGAGCGACCGCGCAAAGTTTTCAAAGGGGACGATGACGTCACCAGCCGACTTGGCAATCGCCGAGTCTATTTCGCGCGCTGCGCGCCCCACCCGCTCGTTGACGGCCGCGGGCACCGCTTCGCGCAAGGCAAACAAAGCGTCTCGCCTTGCCTGCTCGCCCGGCAACGCGGGCAGCGTGGAATCGAGTACGCCGTGGTCGGCCAGCAATCGGCACAACGCCAGCAGCGGCGAATTCTGTTCGGCGTCACCAGCGGCCGGGTCGCCTGCCGCAGCAAGCTGATCGGCGGCCTCAGCCGTGGTCATGCCCGGGGGCAACTCGGCCTGGAACAACAGCGCGGCGCCGGTGTCGGCAGCAAGCGCGACCCCCGCGCGCTCGCAGGCGCCGTCCTCTCGCAGTAGTTCAAGACAACGGCGGTCCATGTACTCCACCGCGGCTATGTCTACGAGGGGAGCATCGCGCAGTGCCGCCACCAGCCTTATCGCTGCCTCGTCGTCGGCCATCGGAATGAGGCCGGCGAACAACGTCGGACGACTGGTCTGCAGGGCGAGCTCAACCCGGGTCACGATGCCCAGCGTGCCCTCGCTGCCTATGAACAGGTCGACGAGGTCCATGCCCGCCTCGGACCAGTAGCCGGCCGAGCACTTGGGCACGGCAGGCAGCGTGAGCGCGGGTCGCTCAAAACTGACGAGCGAGCCGTCGAGCAGTTGCAGTTCAAAGCGACCGTGTTCGTCGGCGGTGACCTGGCCGCGTTCGAGGTCCAACACCTCGCCGCAGGCAAGCAGCACGCTTATGGCGCGCACCCAGGGCCTGGTGGTCCCGTGCTTGAAGGTAGCCGCGCCCGCGGCGTTGGTGGCAACCGTGCCACCCACGCTGGCTCCGTCGAAGGTGGGCGCAGGTGGATAGTAAAGATCGCGCTCGCGGAGCTGCTCTTCGAGTGTGGCCAGCAGCAGGCCGGGTTCGACCACCACCGAGTCGCTCTTCCATTCGATCACGCGGTCCATGCGCGCCGTTGAGAGCACTATTTCGCCGCGCGGGGTCGCGCCGCCGGTGAGCGACGACTGCGCGCCCACGGCCAGCACGGGAAGTCGGCGGGCGAGCACTGCGGCCAGCTGGCTCTCGCTTCGGGGCAGGCACACCTCGGTGGTGTGACCGCCGGGGTAGTGAGCGGCGTCATGCAGCCAGGGCTCGATGTCGTCCGCGTCGGTGAGTATACGAGCTTGCTGCGTGGCGGCGCCCGCGCCCCGGGTGATTGCCCTGTTAACGCTCACGCGCCATCACCCGGTTCTTTTATCTCCAACGTTACGTTGCCGGCGTCTTCGACCAGCAGGCCGCGCGACGATGCTGGCAACAAGCCGCGTGCCCAGGTGGCCGCCTCCTCGCGGCCGGCAAAGATCCTCATGCCCAGCGTAGCTTCGAGCGCCGGGTCAACGCCCTTGCTCACCAGCGCCAGGCGGACGCCGCGCAGGTCGGTGAGAGCGCGCAGGCGCACGGCCTTGTGATCACCCAGGCGGTAGCCTCGGTCGCGCACCGTTGCCAAAGCCGAAGCGTGGTCGGGACAGGCCCTCATCAACTCAACGAAATGGTCGATGCCGGTGCCGCCCGCGCAGGCTGCCTCGAGCAGCAGCAGGCCGCCGTCGCTGACCGCCGCCTCGGTGTTCTTGATGCCCTTGTCGGCCTGGTAGAGGTCGCGATCAAGCGGCGGCGCCACGCGCGCCACCAGCAGGTCCACGGGCGCGGCCAGCTGTTGCACGAAAGACGAGCGCATGAGCGGCAACAACTCGTGCAGGCTGGCCAGCGGGTGACCGGCCGACACGCCCACCAACTCGCCGTCGAGCAACACCTGGTTGAGCGCCAGCAGTCGGGCACCGGAATTCTCGAGTGCGGTTACGGCCGCGGCCACCCCTTCGTAAACGGGGTTGCCGTCAAGGCGCAGGCCAGCTGCATCGGGAGACATCGCGCCCTCGTGGTTGGCGGCGAGCGACTTGAGCGACATGACGCCCACGCTGAGGGTCTTATGGGCTCCGGTGAGGCCGGCAAAGTAGTGGGGTTCAACGCTGCCACAGGCGAGATACCAGCCGCCCTCGGCCATCCAGCTGTGCAGCTGGTAGTCGCCCACCGGGCTCAGCCTGGCCGTGTCGGCTGCGTCATGCCAGGCGATTTCTGCAAAGCGATCTGCGTAGGCCCCGAGCACCGACTGCTCGTGCGCGCGTTTTTCTTCATCATCGGCGCGGTGGCTTCCGGCAGCCACCAGCAACCTCAACCCGGGAGTCACCCCGGCGGCATCGAGCAGGAGAAACAACGCGCGCAGAAAACCTGCGCTGTCGGTGGACCGGTGGCTGTCGTTGACCAGCACCGTCATCGGCGTGGCTGCCGACGACGACGCGCGAGCAAACTCTACTACGCCCGCACGCTCCAAGGCCTGGGCCTGCTCGCGCCCGGCTAGCGCCTGGGCTCCGCTGCCAGGCACGAGCCGCTCTAAGGCCACACCCTCGAGCAGATCCGCCCACGCCGTCTCAGCCCCAGCCATCGCTACATCCTAGCAGAAGAAAGCGGGGTTGCTTCTGTCCATAAAGGTAGAGACCTGGATCGAACCCTCGCACCTTAAGGCCCAAAGGTGCCTGGCCCCCTTCTTGTGGTAGGATCTGCGGATGGCCAGATTGTTGTGTATAGCGGTGCTGCTGGTGGCCGCCTGCGCTCCGGAGCCCTGGCCGGGGCCGCCGGCGCTGCGCTTGAGCCAACTGGGCCAGGCAGACAGCACCCCGCTCTACCGCGCGCTCGACGGCAACACCCGCCCCCTGCTGGGTCGTAAAACCGGGCGGCTGCCACCCACGGTCACCGTGCACGCCACCCTCGAGCTCGAAGCCCGCGGTCGCTCCCAGCTCGAGTTTGCCTGTGGCGTCCCGGCCAACAGCTCAGCGCCGCCAGTCACCTTCAGGGTATCCGCGGCCAGCAGCGGTAAAACCA
>Ga0310122_10001096_pt1 | contig 17303 bp, 15 predicted proteins | sample CB6_Bottom_1051__FD_203503 | JGI IMG/M metagenome (GOLD analysis project Ga0310122, IMG submission 203503) | Marine microbial communities from Western Arctic Ocean, Canada - CB6_Bottom_1051 | ecosystem: Environmental > Aquatic > Marine > Oceanic | place: Canada: Western Arctic Ocean | collected...
ATGAGCCAAACGAAGTGGTCGGGGGCCCCGAACTCAGCTGCACTTAAACAGGGCAGAGCGTCTCCACGCTGTCATAGATGTCCGGGATCTGCGGCGCTATTCACTAACGCCGATCAAACTGCGGATATTTTCCCAGCTGTTTTCGGTGACATTGAGAAATTCGCCTCGGTTTTTCTCAATCTGAGAAAATGGCATCGCGTCGAACCGTTGCGTGACCTCCTCAAGATTGTCTTTTAGGTACGTCGCGGAGTTATCGAGGTGGGTAATGATTCCCAAGCCACATGGGTAGCTGGGAATGACATTGATGACTAAATCGGTGCGCGTCTCTTTCAGACAAGGAATAATTTTCCATGTGTCGCCTGCCCAGTATGAGGTAACTCGCTCTCGCTGCGTAGAAATCTCCGTCGGTGGGTATACGTCGTGTAGTAAGACGACCGTATTACTGCTCGCGTACCTTTCGATGTTGATGAAGTCTCGAAGTACCTGATCGAAGTGGTGAAGTCCATCGATAAACGCGAGGTCGAGCTTCTCATTGCGAACCTCTTCGAAGAGATCGTATCGCTCGAAGAAAGTATCGCTCTCGATGGGAAACAATCGTGCTCGAGCATTCACCTTCGTCTCAATTCTTGGATTCGGGTCAATGCCAACGGTGTTGGTTTCTGCGAGTGCGAGGGCAAGCGTTTCGCCTTTGAAAACACCGATTTCGCAGTACGTTGCAGGCTTCATAACCTCGTGAACGTGTTCCAGGATCTCGGTGTAGGGAGCCCCTGGCATCAAGGCGTGCGCCATCGTTGTGTGTGCCTTGTTGAAGAGAGGCTCGATCGCAAGCGCCTGTCGACAGAGTTCGATGGCCGCCGATCGCTCCCCATGCACGAGGTGTGCCTTGGCTTTCTTCACGAGTCTGGCCTCACGACTCGCTTTTCGAATCAGCTTCTTCCAGGCTGGGCTCGAGTTCTGTTTTTGAAACTGTGACTTCGATGGCACCACATCTACCATATCGTACTTTTCGCTCGAGCCGGCCTGGGGTTTCTCTGCTTAGCCAGGATCGACGGCTGCCGAATTAACGCGGAGAATGCTAACCAAAGTGGTTCTTGACGCCACCCCGCGCCCGAGATAGCCGGCCTTGCGTAGACCGCGAGCATACTGGCCGGTATTGGCACCCACGTCGACGACGCAATTGACAGAGAATCTCGCAAGTAGGTCCACGACGAAGTGTTCGATATGCAGCTCGAGCTTCTCACTCTGCTTCATCAAGTCATAGCCGAACGCCTTCGCGATCCGGAATTGAATCCTCCTCGCTATGGAGAAACGATAGCGTCCGCACCGCCCCATCTACACTCTCGAATCGAGGGGTCAATTGGCGCGATCATCACCCACATATCGCCCATTCTCGAACCGGGCGAAGAAGTACTCGAGCATCGGATGATTGATGGGGGCGTCGCTGTCATCGGGTTCCAGGTTTTGCTCCGCTACGTAGGTCGAGTGCTCCGCCCCATCGACTAGTACGTGGTACCAGGGCTTGTCCTTCGGAGGACGCGATCTTGCAACGGCCTCGTACCACTCCTCGGTCGATTGAAAATCGGGATCAACGTCGACGATGACGCCGCGATACTGAAAGAGTCGGTGATGAACTAGATCGCCAATTCCGAATTGTGCTCTGCTGATGTTGATTACGGTTCCCATATTCTCTTCCCTACCTCTTCACTCCGCCACTCGAATGATCGTGGTGCCGACGGTCCCGCCGGCGAGGAGTTCGACGAAGGCTTCTCCCGCACTTTCGAGGCCATGGAATTCGGTCATGCGCGGGACGAGCTGTCCACTCTTGATCCATGTCAGTAGTTCGGTCCGCGCCTCTTCGTAGCGCTGCGCAAAATCGAAGACCAGGAAGCCTTCCATCTTGACTCGATTATTGACGAGCAATCCCGGTATGCCACGAGGACTGCCAGCGGGATTCGACGTGTCGTATTGACTGACGGCACCGCAACAGACGATCCGTCCATGAGCGTTCATGCGAAAGAGGGCACTGCCCAGGATGTCGCCGCCCGTATTGTCGAAATAGACATCGATCCGATCGGGCGTGGCGGCCTTGAACGCGGCACGGAAATCGGAGTCCTTGTAATTGACGGCGACGTCGAAGCCCAGTTCCTTGGTGAGGATCTGGCATTTCTCGTCCGAGCCCGCGACGCCGACGACTCGACATCCTTTCAACTTGGCGATCTGGCCGACCATGTGACCGACAGAACCCGCCGCGGCAGAGACGACGACGGTTTCTCCTTCTTTGGCGCCTCCCACGTCGAGCAATCCGAAATATGCCGTTAGCCCGTTCGTTCCAAGTGTGCCCAGGTGAAGGGCAGGGTCCGCAGCTTCGTCGATCCGGCTGAGATGGCGACCCGACAGGACCGAGTAATCCTGCCAATTCGTCCGACCGACAACGAGGTCTCCGACTGAAAAGTCTGGCGTGTTGCTGATCTCGACGCGGGCGACCCCCGTGCCGGTCATGACGGTATCCGTCTTCGCGGCGCCCGCGTAGCTCGCACTTCCCTGAAGGCCGGCGCGTTGTCCCGCGCCAATGGTCAGCGCGAGTGTTCGTGAGAGAACCTCGCCCTCACCCGGTTCGGGGACGCTGGTGGTTCGGACCGCGAAGTCTGAAACCTTCAACGCGCCACTGGGAAGGGAAGCAATCATGACCTGTCTGTTTTCGCTCATCGAAGTGTCCTCTGACTTGTTGACTTTTTTCGAGATGGACCCTTACACGGAGATCCTGTCGTGTTGGAGAACGACGCCGGACTCCGAAATCCATGCTGCCTGGAACCCATTTCGTTGTTCCTGAACGTAGGTCATTTCGCCCCGAGGACCCCGGAATCAGCGCCCTTCGGAGAGCCAGCCCAACCGGAAAGGCCGAGACTTCCGGAATTCCCATGCCGAGTGGGAATCCGGCACTCGCTACGAGTTCGCTTGGGACTGCCTCTACCCCCGTTCGATCCCGTATCGCGAACTGTAAACCATGAAACGTTTCGCGAGGTCGTCGTAGGTCCAACCGAAGTCGGCCGGGTCATAGACGTGACGTCCCTCCGAATGACGTCCACGCTGCTCCATCCAGGCTTCCATCCGACGGATGTGCAGAGCGCTGGGACTCTCGCCGTAGTTTGCATAGATAGAGCGGACCGCTGCGATCGGGTCCTTCATCAGGTCCTCGAAACGAAGGTGCTGACACCAGCCCTCTTTTGCGTCGTCGTCGTAGGCCATTCCGGACTCGATCGCATATTGGGATTTCGCGAGCCACTCTTCTGCGGTGGCAACGTGATCGCGGCGATTCGTGAACATTCGTTGAAGTGCGTTCGTCAGGCTCGCAAGAGACGTGATGACTTTGCCAGGGTCGCGGTGTGTCCAGATGATCCGTGAATCAGGATACGTTTCGAGCAGCGTTTCGAGACACCACAGATGATTCGGCGTCTTGAGTACCCAACGCTCCGTGGGCTGCGCCGATTGCAGGACCTGGAGTGCGAGTTTGTGCTGGACGTAGGCCGGTGACATGTCACAGCCCTGCAGCCAATTCCCGTAGCTGGGAACATGGGCCTGCGTTTCGACGCCTAGCGTTCGGATGTCGTACATGAAGAGCGCCACACACTCCTGTGCGATCGTCGCTCCAAAGGGATGCATCGCGCCGATGGCGGGATTCAACTTGAGAAGCTGCGCCAGCTCCTTGGCCGACTCCGCAATTCGCGGATCCTCGGCAGCCGTGGCGAGCGTGGCGGGCGGAATCAGTCTCGATCCTTCCCAATGCATCAAGGATCGGGCGTTTGGATCGAGTCCAAGCAAGATGGAGAGCAAGCTCGTTCCCGTCCGCGGCAGACCCACGATCACCCATGGTTCCTTGATCTCCTGTTCGCGCACTTCGGGATGTTCGCTTGCCCAGGTCGCCAGTTCGATTCGGTTGCGCAGCGACTGGACCAGCATGCTCTTGACTGCCAATCGGCCGAATAGATTGAGATCGGCCTCTTCGCGCACGGCCCGCAGGTAGCGATCGAGGGGTTCGCGAAAACTGTCGCCACCGAGATGCTTGCTCCCCGCGAGCGACTGGGCGGCGCGAATGACAGCGTCACTCGTCAGCTTCGGTCCGTCGATCCCGATGGACTCGACATGCGCGCCGAGCCAGTTCAGTGCGCGCAGCCAGGGTGATTTGAGTTCCGCTTCGCGGAAGGAGTAGGAGGGCGTCGTCATGGGCTCAGTCTAGAAGAAACCGACCGGTCGACATCCTCTATTGCAGCGACGCGAGCCAGCCCTCGAAGTCCAGACGCCGAACCGCAGCCGTCGAGCGCTCGAGCATGACGCGCATGACCTCGTCGCTATCGGTGAACGAACCGAGTCCGAGCGAGACCACGGCTGTCATCAAGGTCTGGAAGGAGAAAGCCCGATATTGCTCCCAGGCATCTTCGAAGGCGACGGGCGCACCGAGATCCGAGAGGATCTCGACATAGTGCTGAACCAGGTCTCGCTCGCAGGCTGCGAGTTCAGGCACGGTCATCGAGTTCACAAGGAAGTACTGAACGTCGCGCAGGCCGGCGCCGAAATGTGCGCCCTGGAAGTCGAGCATGCCGATGCCGTCGGCGGTTTCGAAGAAGTTGCCCCAGTGGCTGTCTCCATGAACCAGCGTGATAGGTCCGCGATACCACGCGCTCTCCATGACATCCCAGTTCGAGAGTGCCCGCCGAAAAAGTTCAAGCAACTCGACATCGAAGAGATCGCCCGCACGCTCGTGACACGGCTTGGCGGCCAGCCGATTGACGGCGAGCATGATCGGGCGGAGTGAGGGGGAGCGGAAAGGATGGAGCGCGCGCGGCAGCGCCTGCTCGCGTTCGGCCTCACCGAGGTTCGCGAAGCCCGCGTGCAGTTGCGCCAGAGCGCCGAGGCAGCGACAGACTCCATCTTGCGTGACTCCTTCCACGAGTTCGCGATTGACGTGAAGAACGACGCCCGGTCGCTCGGCCAGGTTCTCCATGACCAGCAGGAAACGACTGCGCTGTTCGCGGACCGCGTGGATACGAGGCGTCTCGATCGGCATCCGAGACGAGAGATTGCGACAGACCGCGCATTCGATCTTCCAGAATCCGATCAGGTTCGCGAAGAACCGGATCGAAAGATCCGCCGAGGGTTGCTTGACGAAGACGGATCGCGGTAGCCGATCCCCTTGCCGATCATCCGCCCAGGACAGACGAAGTGCAGAATTCTGGCAGTTGCTGCTCGGAGCGAACTGATCCGTGAGTTCGAGCAGATCAGGCCACGAGGAATCCCGCCCACCGGCCAATTCTCTGGCGGTGAGCAGAGCCCGAAGGCCGCGGCGGTCGTCGAGGAGCTGACTCAGCGAAAGGGGAAGCGAACGGTGGATGAGGTCGCAGGCGGCGTCTGTGGCAATCAACGAGGCCACGCGAACCAATTCACGACCGATCGTCCACCGATCTGCCAAGGACATTCGAACCGGTCGCCTTTCTGATCCCGTACGCACCCTGCCTAGCGATCGTCAAATCGCCGCCGACCCGTGTTGATTCGCCGCTGCGAGCGAGGAGCCTGGAGCCCGCATTTGAGGTTAGAGTCTCGTCTACACTTTCGCGACCAAATAGAGGCCAACTCTTCAAGGTAGGAAATCCAGGCATGGCATATGAAGCCCTTCCTTTTCCGCACAAAGGCACCATCGACGCGGATGGTCATATCCTCGAGCCGGCGAACCTCTGGGAGCAATACCTCGAGGAACGTTACCGATCGCGCGCACTTCGAATCCGCACGGATGACGAAGGGTTCGAGTACCTGGAGGTCGACGGCCGGCCGGCCGAACGCACGCGCCGCGGATCGCTGGGCATGTTGGGAGCGATGGGCGAAGACGCGAGCCAGATGAGTGCGGACCGCAAATACATGGACAACATTCCGTTTGGCGGGGGAGACGCCGGCGAACGACTGAAGCTCGCAGATCAGGAAAATCTAGAGAAGGTCCTTCTCTATCCGACGCTCGGGCTCTTGTGGGAAGCCGAGACCAGTGATCCCGAGATCACGCTCGCCTATCAACGCGCCTACAATCGTTGGATCGCGGATTTTTGTCGGGATTCCGCGGACCGTCTCATCCCGATTGCCCATCTTTCGTTGCTCGACCCGGATGGGGCCGCAACCGAATTGGAGCGCGCAGTTCGCGACGGGTGTCGGGGAGCGTTCATCGCCCCCTTTAGTCACTCCCGGAAAGCGCCGGGCCATTCGGATCACGACCGACTGTACGAGACCGCGTCCCGCCTAGACGTGCCGATCGCCATTCATCCGACAATCGAGCCAAAGTGGGCGGTCCCGATTCGCTTCCAGCGTCTGGGCGTCGCGAGCGAATTCTTCTACAACACCATGCTTCGTCAGGGCGCACAGCAGTCCCTTCTCTCGTTCTTCGCATTGGGAACCCTCGAGCGATTTCCAGAGCTCAAGCTGGGTGTCCTCGAATCCGGATCCGGCTGGGTGGGTGCGTTCCTCGATCGCATGGACGCGCTATTCGAGACGACACTGGGACGGACCACGCCTCTCGAGCGACCGCCATCGGAGTATTTCCGTCGGCAGTGCTTCGTCTCGGGCGATCCGGACGAGACGGCGGCCCCGCACATCATCGACCACGTCGGTGCAGAATGCTTCATGTGGGCGACCGACTACCCACATCCCGACCATCCGTCGACGTGGGTGCCCGCACTCGAACGACTCGTCGAATCACTTTCGCCAAGCACGCGCGCCGCGGTACTCGGCGAAAACGTAAAGCGAATCTATGGCCTTTCGTGAGAATGTCGTCGGCTGAGCCTTGAGCTCACGGCGACAGCTCAGATCTGAGCGCGGCCTTCCCAGTAGGGATCGCGGAGTTTGCGTTTGTAGAGTTTGCCGTTGGGGTCTCGGGGGAGAGTGTCGGCGTAGTCGATGCTTCGTGGGGTTTTCATCTTCGCGAGTCGGCCACCACACCAAGCCATAATTTCCGCGGTGAGGTCGTCGCCACCGGCCACTCCATCGATCGGCTCGATGACGGCCTTGATCTCTTCGCCCCAATCGTCGTTCGGAATCCCGAAGACGGCGACGTCCGCAACCTTCGGATGCTGGATCAGCTCGGCTTCGATCTCGGCGGGATAGATGTTGGCGCCTCCGGAAATGATCATGTCGAGCTTGCGGTCTCGCAGGAAGAGATAGCCGTCGTCGTTGAGTTCGCCGACATCTCCGACCGTAAAGTAGTTGCCGATGCGGTTGTCCTTTGTCTTCTTCTTGGCATCTTTGTATTCGAACTCCGCATTGCCGAGCAGCATGTAAACGGTGCCGACTTCGTTCGCACCGAGTTCGTTCTCATCCTCGTCGTAGATCTTGATATCGGAGTTGACCCAGGGCTTTCCGACCGTGCCGGGATAATTCCTCCACTCCTGCGGAGTCACCAGGGTTCCGCCGCCTTCCGTTGCGGCGTAATACTCGTAGATCACGTCGCCCCACCACTCGAGCATTCTCCATTTGGTTTCGATCGGGCAGGGGGCGGCGGCGTGTATCATGGCTCTGAGAGAAGACATGTCGTAGCGGTCTCGCACACTCTCATCGAGCTTCAGCAAGCGATGGAACTGCGTCGGGACCATATGGCTATGCGTCACCTTGTATTTCTCGATCAGCATCAGCATCTCTTCGGGAATCCATTTGTCCTGCAGGACGACCGCATGGCCCACGTGGAGGGCATTCGAGCTGAAGACCAGCACCGCGGTGTGGTAGAGGGGCGAGCCGCAGATGTGGACGTTGTCGTCTTCGGGGGCGATGCCAAACATGCCGAGAAAACCGCTCATCAATGTGGCCATGATGTCGGGAGATATTTCTGGCAGCGCGCGTCGCACGCCCTTCGGCTTGCCGGTGGTTCCGGAGGTGTAGTTCATCACCTGACCGGCGGAGCGATCCTCGGGCAGTTCGGCGGACTGACCCTCCTTCAGCGCGTCGATGGACGAAAAGCCTTCGACCTTGCCGAGGGAGAAGGATTTTTCACTCGGAAAGTTCGCTTCCTTTCGGGCGGTCCTGCACTCGTCGGCAAAGCAAGCCGAGCCGACGAAAATCTTGGCACCACTATCTTTTACGATATACGCGATTTCGGGGGCGGTGAGGTGGTTGTTGATCGGCGTCATGTACATGCCGATCTGTGTCACGGCCAGATAGAGTTGGAACATCTCGGCGCAGTTCTCGAGTACCACCGCGATGCAGTCGCCCCGTTCGAGTCCCTGTGCCCTGAGACCGTGGGCGATTCGATTGGCCTCGCCGAATAATTCACCACGCGTCCACTCGCGCCCTCTCGGGTCGACGAGGGCCAATTTCTCAGGATCGGCCTGCGCAAAATTCCAAAATCCCATCTCTGCCATTTGGGGGGGTCTCCGTCTTCGGGAACGTGTATAGGGTTCTCTGTAACGTTACAGGGGACGGAACGAGTTGTATTCAAACTAGAAAATTTATTCTAGAAAGTTTATTCTTACCCGATGCACTTCTCATCCCCCACGCAGGCAATCCTGACCGTCCTATGCCACACCGAAGATCTGGCTGTCGAGTTCGTGATACACGAGGCGCCATCGAATGAGTGATCCTGAAAAGAATACCGACGCCGGCGCTTTCCTGGACAGCCTGCGTGAAGGGGTCGGAATCACGAGCGCCATTCGGATCACTCCCGATGATGTCAATCAGCCCATGATCCGACACTGGTGTGATGCGATGACGGATCACAACCCGGTGTACACCCAGCCCGAGATCGCAGCCAAGAGCGTCCACGGCGGCATCGTTGCGCCGCCTTCCATGCTCGATTCATGGTTCATGGTCGGACTCGCACCTCGTCCGGAACAATTGTCTGACGAGGGCAAGGCTGTCGGGATGCTCCCGATCATCACAAAACTTGATACGGCGGGCTTTACTTCTGTCGTCGCGACGAACTCGACGCACGAGTACGATCGCTACCTGAAACTCGGCGAGCGATTGCAGTTCCACCAATCGATTACCAACGTATCGGCCGAAAAAAAGACCGCGCTCGGCGTCGGACACTTCTTCACGACCCGGACCGAGTTCATGGATCAAGACGGCGAGAGCGTTGGCCGGATGGACTTCACCATTTTGAAGTTCAAACCCGGCACCGGCAGCATTCCGATGACCGCGGAGGCGGGCGCAGCGTTCGCGCCGAAACAGCGTCCTCGGCCTGAGATCAGCCGGGACACCCGGTTCTTCTGGGACGGCATCGACCTGGGCGAATTGCGGATCCAGAAATGCGACGACTGCGATTCGCTCTATCACCCACCGATGGTGCGCTGTCCCAAGTGTGGCGCCTACGACCTGGGCTACGTGGTCTCGAAAGGGCGCGGCAAGGTCTACAGCTTCGTCGAAGTTCATCATCCGCAATTTCCCATCTTCGACTACCCCTTGCTTGCGGTCCTCGTCGAACTGGACGAAGGAACCCGAATTCTCAGTAATCTCTTAGGTGTCAGCGCGGACGAGGTCGAAATCGGGATGCCCGTCGAGCTCGCCATTCGGGCCACCGATTCAGAGTTGAATCTCCCGCTCTTCGTTCGCGCACGACCGGCACGCCGTGAGACCACGCTGCTCTTCGAAGACGTGAGTGCTGGCGACATCCTGGCGCCATGTCCTGTTTCCATCACGCCGACGCTCATCGTGGGTGGCGCGGTCGCGAGTCGAGACTTCCAGGACGTCCATCATGACGTCGAACTCGCCAAGAAGCGCGGCTCGCCGAATATCTTCATGAACATCATGACCAGTGGCGGGTTGACCAGTCGCTATGTCAGCGATTGGGCCGGGCCCGAGGCGCTTCTTCGCAACATGAAGATTCGGCTCGGCGCTCCCAATTACCCAGGCGACACGATGACTTTTTCGGGGCTGGTGAATTCCGCCGAACTTCGCGAAGGCAAAGGCATCATCGAGGTTGGCATCCGCGGATCGAATCGGTTCGGTGATCACGTGAGTGGTACCCTCGAACTCGAATTGCCTCGGCGCCAGGAGAATTAGATCATGACCATGTCGTTCGCGGGGAAAACCGCTGTCGTCGGCATTGGCGCCACAGAGTTTTCCAAGGACTCGGGGCGTAGCACTCTTCGTCTCGCCATCGAGTGTTGCGACGCGGCCATTCGCGATGCGGGTCTCAGTCCGGACCAGATCGATGGAATGGTCTCGTTCACGGTCGACGTCAACGACGAGATCGATGTCGCACGCAACCTGGGCATCAAGGAACTCCGCCACTTCAGCCGCATTCATCACAGCGGGGGCGCCGCTTGCGGCACCATCCACCAGGCCGCGATGGCTGTACACAGTGGCGCGTGCAACTACGCGCTGGTCTATCGAGCTTTCAACGAACGTTCCGAAACCCGCTTCGGCGCGGGGGTCACGGGTGGCCCCGGTGGCGCCTCGCCGGTGATGGTCGAGTTCGGTTGGAGTCTGCCGTTCGGCATGCTCACGCCCGCTTCCTGGGTCGCGATGTTCGCGACCCGTTATATGCATCAATACGGGGTCACGAGCGAAGACTTTGGACGCATCTCGGTTGCCGACCGGAAGCACGCCGCGACGAACCCAAAGGCCTTCTTCTACCAGCGGCCGATCACGCTCGAAGAACATCAAGCGAGTCGTTGGGTCGTGAAGCCCCTTCATCTGCTCGATTGTTGTCAGGAAAGCGATGGGGGGCAGGCGCTGGTCGTGACGACCCTCGAACGCGCGCGCGATCTTCCGAACAAACCCGTGGTGATCGCCGCCGCAGCCCAGGGCAGTGGCGAAGATCAACACATGATGACGAGCTACTACCGAGACGAGATTACCGGCATTCCGGAAATGGGCATCTGCGCCCGGCAGCTCTGGTCCGATACAGGGCTAGGTCCGGACGATATCCAGACCGCAATCCTCTACGACCACTTCACTCCCCTGGCGCTACCCCAGCTCGAAGAGTTCGGATTCTGCAAGCTGGGCGAAGCCAAAGACTTCATCAAGGACGGCAACATCGAACTCGGCGGACGGCTCCCCATCAACCCCAATGGCGGGCAACTGGGTGAGGCCTACATCCATGGAATGAACGGGATCGCCGAAGGCGTACGTCAAGTTCGAGGCAGCGCTGTCAATCAAGTACCCGACGTGCAGAACGTTCTGGTCACCGCGGGCACCGCGGTTCCCACCAGCGCGCTGATCTTTTCGCAGCCGGATTGACGAGTCGAAGGGACGATCAGGTTCGGCTCGCTCGACGGTATCTTTTGGAGATGTCATGACGACCAGTTCGAACGGAAGTGACAGTGACCTGCGCTTCATCATCATCGGGGCGGGGATGGCGGGCGTTCTCAGCGCCATCAAGTTGCAAGAAGCGGGATTCGAGAACTTCGCAATCTATGAGAAGAGCGATCGGCTCGGTGGAACCTGGCAAGTCAATGAGTACCCGGGTCTGTCCTGCGACGTGCCCTCCCATCTATATAGCTATTCGTTCGCGCCCAATCCCGATTGGAGTCGGCGCTTCTCGCCGGGAAAAGAGATTCAGTCCTATTTCGAGGATGTCGCTCGCCGCCATGGAGTCGATGAGCTGATTCAATATGGCATGGAGATCACGCGCTGCGAATTCAGCGGCGGGCGCTGGACGATCGAGACCGCCGACGGATCGACCGACGAAGCGGACTTCGTGATCGCGGCGACGGGCGTCCTCCATCATCCGGCCTATCCAGACATCGAGGGCCTCGGCGATTTCGAGGGCGCGCTCTTCCACAGCGCTCGCTGGGACCACGAAGTTTCGCTCGCGGGCAAGCGCGTCGGAATCATCGGAACCGGTTCGACGGCGATCCAGATGGTGACGGCGCTGGTCGGGGAAGTGTCCGAGCTTTCGCTCTTCCAGCGGACCGCCCAATGGGTCATGACCCAGGAAAACCCGGTTTACAGCGCCGAGGAGCAGGCTGCCTTCCGGGAGCACCCGGAAACCATGAGCGAATTGAGAGCGGAAATTGCACGGTTGTTCACGGAGACGTTCGCCAATGCCGTGGTCGATGCAAAATCTCCTCAGCTCGCTGCACTCCATGACATGTGCGTGGCGAATCTCAACAACAGCGTGACCGATCCGGAACTGCGAGAGAAACTTCGTCCCGACTACCGCGCGGGCTGCAAGCGTCTGGTCCTTTCTCAAGGCTTCTACGACGCTATCCAACGACCCAACGCGAAGCTCGTCACCGAGGGGATCGAAGCGGTCGAGGCATCGGGAGTCCGCACGCGGGACGGAAAGTTGCACGAGCTGGACGTGCTGATTCTCGCCACGGGCTTTCGGGTCGATCGCTTCATGCGGCCGATGAATGTCGTCGGCCGGGGCGGTGTCGCGCTCGAAGAAGTCTGGAAAGAGGGCCCCTACGCGTACATGGCAATCTCGATTCCGGAGTTTCCAAACCTCTTCATGTTGAACGGCCCCAATGGACCCGTTGGAAATTTCTCGCTGATCGATGTCGCGGAGATGCAGTTCTCCTACATCATGCAGCTGGTCGAGCAGGTTCGCTCCGGAGCCTGTCGTTACGTGAGCGCCTCGCATGAGGCGATGAACCAGTTCGACGCCGAACGCAAGGAAGCGGCCAAGAAGACGATCTGGCAGAGCGGTTGCAATAGCTGGTACCTCGACGCTCAAGGGGTGCCCGCCGTGTGGCCGTGGACGTTCGACCGTCTCACGGAAGAACTGGCCGCGCCGTGCCTCGGCGACTACGAGTTGAACTAGCGTGCGCGGATTGAAATCGCTGCGCGTCCTCGATTTCTCGAGTGAGATCGCCGGTCCTTATTGCAGCAAGCTCTTCGCCGATGCGGGCGCGGACGTGATCAAGGTCGAGACGCCCGAGGGCGATCGTCTGCGCAGATGGTCGGCGACCGGGGCCGATCTCGGAGACCAGGACGGAGCCCTCTTCCGCTACCTGAACGCCTCGAAGCGGAGTGTCGTCGGCACGCTCGAAGATGTCGGTACAAAGACTGATGGTGCATCGAGTGGTGAAGACGAGATCGAAACCCTGATCGCAAGTGCGGACCTGCTGATCGAAGACTTCCGCGTCTCGGCCTACGATCGCGCGGCTCTACTCGGAAGACATCCCAGTCTCGTGATTCTCTCGATCACGCCTTTCGGCCTGACCGGTCCCATGGCCGAAAACGCGGCCACCGAGTTTACGATCCAGGCCGAATGCGGTTCGATCGGCGGGCGCGGACGTCCCGAAAGCGAGCCCTATCAGGCCGGTGGTCGCATCGTTGCGTGGGCCGGGGGTTGCTTCGGTGCAGTCGCCGCACTGGCGGCAATCCGTCGTTCACAGGCGACCGGTCATGGCGAACACATCGACTTTTCCTTGCAGGCTGCAGCTGCTCAGGCCACGAATACCTATATCGATTTGATGTGGGGCATTCTCGGGCGGCCGCCGGCCACCGGTGCGTTCCAATCTTTCGAGACACCGTCGGTCGAACCGACGCGCGATGGTTTCGTGGGGTTCAACGCCTATACGGCACAGCAGATGTCGGACTTTCTACTCTTGATCGAACGTCCTGAGTTGCGTGCGTCCGGCGAGTTCGATCAATTCGTCCAGCGCCTCACCCGCATCACGGAATGGGAAGAGATTCTGCACGCGCACACCCGAGAGCACACGACCGATGAGCTGATCGCGGCGGCGCAAGTGTTGCGGATTCCGGTCTCGCCCGTTTGTAACGGTCAGACGGTGCTCGAGGTCGATCAGCTGAAGGCGCGCGGCGCATTCATCGAAGATCCCTCCGGCGGTTTCAAGCGCCCGATTCCCCCCTATCGAATCGATGGCCAGAAGCTGGCCAGCCCACGGGCGGCGCCCCGTCTGGGTGAGCACACGGGTCGGATCGAAGCACGTTCACGACTCGAACCGAAACAGGCGCGTGTTCCGGGTCTGCCACTTGCCGGAATGCGCATCATCGACACGACGAGCTGGTGGGCAGGGCCGATGGCAACACACATGCTGGCGCTATTGGGCGCGGACGTGATCCATATCGAATCTACACAGAAGATCGACGGCGTCCGATCGCTCGGTGGCGCATTCGAAGCTCTCCATGACGAGTGGTGGGAATGCAGCTTCATTTTCTTGTCGACGAATTCGAACAAGCGGGGCATGACGATCAACCTGTCGGATCCAAAAGGCGTGGCCATCCTCGATTCACTGATCGCGGGCGCCGACGCGCTGGTCGAGAATTTCAGCCCACGCGTGATGGATGGTTTTGGTGTGACGTGGGAGAAAGTGCAGGCGTTGAATCCGCGCTGTCATTATGTTCGGATGCCGGCGTTTGGACTCGATGGGCCTTGGCGAGAAAACGTAGGCTTCGCGGCCACCATGGAACAGATGTCCGGCATGGCCTGGCTGACCGGCCACTACTCCGACCAGCCGAGAATTCAACGCGGCCCCTGTGATCCGCTGGCCGGGATGCACGCGGCGTTCGCACTCCTGGTCGCGATGGCCGAGCGGGACCACAGCGGTCGAGGACATTTCGTCGAGTGTGCGATGGTCGAGGGTGCACTGAATGTGACCGCCGAACAGGTGATCGAGTTCACGGCCTACGGCCATCTCATGCATCGCCAAGGAAACCGGAGTCCGGAGGCTGCACCCCAGGGCCTATACCCGTGCCTCGGTCATGACGTTTCCGAACAGCCGCGATGGCTTGCCTTGTCGATCGAAACCGAGAGCCAATGGGAGGCATTCTTGAATTGGCTCGGTCATCCCGACTGGGCCGCCGACATCGGTGCGGACCTGTTGTCCCGGCGCGACCGCCACGACGAGATCGACCAGGCCCTTCGCGAGGTCTTCGCAACGCTCGAGCTAGAGGGCTGTGTGAAAGAGTTGCTGGACGTGGGTGTTCCGGCTGCAGCCCTCGTGGATCCCCGAACGCTCTCCGAGCATCCGCAATTTCTCGCGCGACAATTCATGGAAGAACTCGAGCATCCGATCGTCGGCCGGCAGACGACGATGAGCGCGCCGTTCCGATACGCGAGTGTCGATCATTGGCTCACGCGCGCGGCGCCCGTTCTCGGGCAGCACAACAACGAGATCTTGCGCGAGCTCGGCTATGGCGAAGAGGAGATCGCCGGACTCCGCGCCGACGAAGTGATCGGAGATCGGCCGGAGGGAATTTCCTGAGCCTAATCGCTGAGCGCGGGGATCACGTGTTCACCGAGAAGTTCGATCGAGCGCATCACGGCCTTGTGTTCGATTTTGTACGGGTTGACGAGACAGAAGAGCATGTCGCAGCCGGACGCTTTGTAGCGTTCGCCGATTTCGATGCATCGTTTCGGATCGCCGACCATCGCGGCGCCCGAATCCCGTATATAATCGAAGCTGAGCGCATCGAGACCTCCCGAGTCACGCATCTGGGCGATGTCTGCCGCGTAACTGTATGTGCCGAGGTCGTCGCCCTGCTTCCAGTCCGCAAGGGACGCGATCGCCCTCGCCCCGGCCGCCGGATACCACTCCATCGACTCGGCTGCTTCCTTGAACGCACGCTCGTTGTCGTCCGCGCAATGGACCATCGTAAAGGTCGCCGCGCGATCGTTGATGAACGAGCCGACCGGCTCTTTGCATTCGGCCAGGCCGCGACGGTACTCCTCGACCTTCGGTTTCAATTCTTCGGGCGGCACGCCGACGCTGAACGAGCAGAGCCCGAGACCGAGTTGTCCCACCATGCGATGGCTTTCGAGACTCGTCGTCGCGGCCCAGATCGGCGGATGCGGGTCCTGACGGGGTTTCGGGAGCACGCGACGCTTCGGCATCGACCAATACTCGCCGTCGAACTCGAACTCGTCCTGCGTCCACGCGCCGACGATCATGTCCAGCGCTTCGCGCCACATCGCGCGCGTGTCGTTGGGATTGATCCCGAAGCCTTCCATCTCGCTGCGCGTCGCAGAGCGGCCGGTTCCGAACTCGACTCGGCCATCGGACAGAAGATCGAGTACGGCGACGGACTCCGCCGTCCGGATCGGATGGTTGTACGGCTTCGGGAGGAGGCGGACGCCATAGCCGAGTCTCAGCTTGGATGTCTTGGCGGCGATATGGCCGTAGAGCACTTCCGGATTCGAACAGTGTGAAAACTCTTCGAGAAAGTGATGCTCAACGGTCCAGAAACTGTCGAATCCGGCTTGTTCGCCCAGCACCGCCTGCTCGACGGTGTGCTGATAGGCGTCGAATTCACTGGTCCGGGTCCAGGGCTTCGCGACGGGGATTTCATAGAACAGAGCAAATTTCATGGTGTCATTCCTGTTGTGGTTTCACTCGCAAGGATCGAGACGCAGCGTGATCGTTTCGGGGCCTGGGCCATCGCCAAACATTCCGAGCACACCTCCGAGACGCTGGATCGCGTACTTTTCCTGGCGCAGATCGAAGGTTCGTCGATTCGCGACAGAGTCCTCGACGATCCGGGGAACGACACAACGCGTCACGCCCGCCCGCAAGAACTCGAGCTGCGCGCCGTCGATCCTGTATTGGTCTGCCTTGGATTGGTTCATGGAGACCCATTCGCCGCCGTCGTGATCGACGATCCACAAGCGGAGTTCCCCATCGTTGGCGTAGAGAACGACGACTTCCTCGACTTCCGCCAGTGCGCCGTAAAGGGCGATGAACAAGACGAAGGGTGATGCGACGAGTGCGATTCTGCGCACGATCGTCGGCGTCCCGCGCGCGAACAGCGCTCCGGCGATCGCGAAACACAAGAGCCCACCCACCAGCCCTCGACCGGGAATGCCGTAGGGACCCCCGTGTTGGAGGGGGACGAGAAAGGCGGCCAACCCGGCGCACAATGTCAGCACTCCCACGACCGATTGGGCGAGGGAGCGTGGCTTCATTTCACTCATCGCATGGCTCCTCGTTCTCGACTGTACGGAAATTGCTGGCCAGTGTCCCAGAGAATTCGAGGAGTATTTCGTTCACGCGATGGCAGATCGATCCCCCTTCCAAGTCGGCGAACAGCAGGTGCAGTCGAGACTCGGCGTGCGCGACTTCGAGAATTGGGCGCGGAAAGTCGTGCGCTCGTTCATGCCCGACGAACATCGCGCCTTTCACACGTCGCTTCCCTTCCTGGTCGCTGCGGCCCGAGACCAGCCAGGAAGGCCCTGGGCCACGCTGCTCGTTGGACCCGATGGCTTCGTCGAGTCGCCGGATCCAGGAACCCTTCGTATTGGTGCGGAATGGGTTCCCGGCGATGCGCTCGAAGGCGCGCTCAGATCGGGTGCCGATCTCGGGCTGCTCGGTATCGAGCTCGCCACTCGCCGACGCAACCGAGTCAATGGTCGGCTCGGCGACGCGGAC
>Ga0310122_10001098_pt1 | contig 17272 bp, 13 predicted proteins | sample CB6_Bottom_1051__FD_203503 | JGI IMG/M metagenome (GOLD analysis project Ga0310122, IMG submission 203503) | Marine microbial communities from Western Arctic Ocean, Canada - CB6_Bottom_1051 | ecosystem: Environmental > Aquatic > Marine > Oceanic | place: Canada: Western Arctic Ocean | collected...
GGGCTGCAGCTAACGTCCCCCATCGTGCTCCTGTCCGGTTGTGTGGGTTTCGGCGAGGAATACACGCGGATCGCCGGTTTCTCGAACCGAGATGCCGGGGCCATCGTGCTCAAGGGCACGACCAGGAGCCCTCGCCTGGGTAATCCGCCGCACCGCCTCTGGGAAACACCCGAGGGCATGTTGAACGCCATCGGCCTACAGAACCCGGGAGTCGATAAGGTCGTCGATGAGATCTTGCCTGGGCTGGATTTTTCCGAGACGCGGTTTCTGGCCAACGTCTGCGGCTCGACAATCGACGAATACGCGGAGGTGACGCGACGATTTCACGACTCGCCGATAGACGGCATGGAGATCAACATCTCCTGCCCCAATGTCAAAGAGGGCGGCGTGGCCTTCGGCAACTACCCGGACATGTCCGCCCGGGTCGTGGCGGCCTGCCGTGCGGTGACGGATAAACCTCTGATAACCAAGCTGTCCCCGAATCAGACCGACATTGCCGCTAATGCGCGCGCGTGCATTGACGCCGGCAGCAATGGCCTGGCGGTCATCAATACGATAATGGGCATGGCTGTTGACGTCGAGACCCGCCGGCCCATCATCGGCAACGTACAGGGCGGACTGTCGGGCCCGGCGATCCGGCCGATCGCTCTGCTCAAAGTGCATCAGGTCTATGAGGAAGCGGGGCCGAGGGGGATTCCGATTATCGGTCAGGGGGGCATTCGGACCGTTCACGATGCGCTCGAGTTTCTGATGGCCGGTGCGACGACGATTGGCTTAGGCACGAGCCTCTTCTACGATCCGATGGCAGCAAAGAATATCAACGCCGGTATCGCCGCCTATCTGGAACGCCACGACCTGGCGTCGGTGTCAGAACTCGTCGGCAGCCTGGAACTCGGAGAGAGCGAAGACAAGCCCTTGAGCGGCTGACTCGGCGCTGGCGGCGGCCTAGGAGGCACCCTCCGTCGATGCGAGGAACGAGATCAGCGTTGTGCCAAGAACTACGACGTCTCCGTCCCTAAAACTGTGCCGCTTCACCGGGTCGGAGTCGAGTAGAACGCCGTTCTTACTGCTCACGTCTTCGATCACGGCGCCGGCGGCGTCCGTGATAATTCGAGCGTGGACGCGGCTGACGAATTCACTATTGATCTGAATGTCGTTCTGATTCGATCGGCCGATCGTTATCTCGCCCTCGCGAAGTGGATACTTTATTTGATGCCTGCCCTGCAACGTGATGACGAGGGTCCCCAACCCGCTGCCCGTCGTTCGATTGTCCTCGCCTTGCTCCGGAGGCGGCGCATCGGGCGCTGACGCTCCCGCTATCATTAGCTCGGGCGCAACCATCTCCGCCGGCTCGGGCGGCGCCGGCTGTACCAGGTCGAGTTCCGCGATTCTGCGCTCCTCTATTTCGCGCCCCTCATCGGTTAGCACAATCGTCTCCGCCATCAGTTCTTCCAGGCTGTAGACTTCACCCTCTCGCAACCGGCCACTGTCTGCTATTCCGTACGGCCCGCCCTCAAAACGGACTGTGGTTCGAGCGGTCTTCGAGTCGGTTTCTGCGGCCGGCATGCGAGCCTTCTCTTCCGCCAGTGCGATTTACAGGTCACGGCAGCTCCCGAGGCGATCGATGAGGCCGTCGCCAAGCGTACCGATTCGATCGTCGAGCTGCTGGAACTTCGCGCGCAGACCCTTAGAGATTCGTTGTTCCGCTTCAAGGGATTTCTGCAATTCCGTGATGATCTGATCCTGCCGCTCTATCTCGGCGTCGGCGTCGACGTCACCGTTATTTTCGCTCGCACTATCGGTTTCTTGATCCGTACCGTCGCTGTGGTGGTTCGTCTCATGGTCTGCCCTCGCCCGATGCCCTTTCCTGTCATGCAGTCAAAGACAAATTTTAGTGGTACCGAGTGAGGTTTTACGACAATCAAAGTTCAATCTCCCGCCGAAAATGGGAGTCAAATGTGAGATGCCTCACAATCCGAGTATTCATCGACGGATCGCTACGAAACGTTAGCGCATATGAAGTTCGATAATATCGGAATCCGCGAGTAGATGCTCTGGTCCAACCTGTTGGCCGTCGAAGACGCCGCTACCCCAGGCCCGCGCGTATTTGAAGGATCCAGCTATATCTTTGTGCACCAGTCGAGCCACGTCGAGAACCGTGGCACCAGCCCGAACCGTAAACGGGCGTTTCATCTCCGCCGGCTTTCCGGGCGCCTTCGTGTAGACACGGACGACCTGCAGACCTTTGAACAGCAGCAAGCCGATGTCCTGCAGGTTATCGCCCGTATGCACGGAGGTAGCTACGGCGGGAAACCTCACTCCCGTTAGCTCCTCCAGGACCGCAACATCTTCCGGGTCTGGATTGAGATCCAGTTTATTCGCCACCAACACGGTCGGCAGATAGATTCTAAACGGGTTGAGTGCCTGTTCATCCGCATCGCGGGAATCCGTCGTCCGGCCATCCATCCCTGGCCAGTGTTCGCTTAGCGTTATTTTTTTCTCATAGAGGCGATCTCTAATCGATGCCACATGATCCGTGCAGTCTGGATCCGCGATGTCGACAATCAGCAGCGCGGCGTCCGCCGGCTGCAGCGCGTTGACGATCCAACTGTCCATGTAGTCATCTGAAATGGGAGGTAGATCCACAAGCTGAAAGTGCACGTCTTCAAACGGCAGCATGCCGGGCATCGGCTCATGGGTCGTGTGCGGGTAGGGGCCGACTGCCGCTCGGGACCCTGTTAAGGCGACATGCAGACTGGACTTGCCGGAGTTCGGCGGGCCAAGCAAGGCGATTTGCGCCGCCCCTTCGGGGCGGATTGAGTGGACCGGACCGCTGCGGCTCGCGCCCTTCTTCGGCCCAGCGAGATCCTCGGTGAGCTGCTTAATTCGACTCTTGATATCCGCTTGAAGATGCTCGGTACCTTTGTGCTTGGGTATCGTCCGCAGCATCTCCTTCAGACAAGCGAGGCGTTCCTGCTCATCCCGCGCTTCGCGGAACACTTTCTCGGCTTTCTTATAGTCTGGGCTCAGATTGGCGGGCATTGCGTCCTCTTACCTCGATTATGCATTACCCACGCCGTGGCGACTTGCCCGCGACGACCGACTCGTGTATCAAAAGTCTAGCCGGTCTTAACTGTGTCGTAGCCGATTGAATATTCACCCCACAGCCATCGTCTCTGAGCAAGCTCGGATCTCGCCTCAGGCGGAGATCGGCCCGTACTCCGTAATCAGTGGTGAAGTGCAGATCGGTGCGGGCACCATCATCGAGTCGCACGTTCGGATAGGAAGTCGTTTCGGCAAAGTCGTGATCGGCGAGCACAATTTTATTCAAAGTGGTGCCACTTTGGGTGGTCCGCCACAGGACTGGAGTTACGAGGATTCCCAGACGAGTCTCGTGATAGGGGACCACAACCGCATCGGCGAACTCGCCTCTCTCAATCTCGGCAGCGACAAAGGCGGCGGAGTGACTCGAGTCGGTGACAACGCGTTTATTATGGCCTATGCCCACGTAGGTCATGACTGTCAGATCGCGGACGCGGCCGTACTCACTAACCTCTCGCAACTTGCGGGGCATGTAATCGTCGAACGCAGTGTCATCGTTAGCGGTGCGGTAGGCGTGACTCAATTCGCTCGACTCGGAGAATTTTCCTTCGTCGCGGCGGGTGCGTTCGTCAATAAGGACATCCTTCCCTATACAATCGCAGAGGGGCATTGGGCCGTGCCTAAAGCTACCAACAAGGTCGGCTTGAAAAGAGCGGGATGCTCGGCCGAAGACATTCGCGATATCGACGGAGCGATTCGAATCGTCCTGCGGAAGACCCTGAGGATCGAAGAGGCGCTGGAGAAAATCCATACAGAGTGCCACGCCAACGCGTGGATCGAACGCCTCGTAGAGTTCATCAATTCATCCGAGAGAGGAATCGCACGGGCGTGAGAAAACTCCGAGTCGCGGTCGTAGGAGCCGGTTATCTTGGCCGCTTCCACGCTCAAAAATTCCACTCCATAACGGCGGCGGATCTCGTCGGTATATGCGACATCGACGCAGAGGCAGGCGGAGACCTCGCCCGTACTACCGAAACAGCCTACTACGCCGACTACCGCGACCTGACGGGGAAGGTTGACGCCGTAACGATCGCCACAAGCACGTCAGCGCATTACGAGCTGGCGAAATTCTTTCTCGAAAACAACGTGCACGTACTCGTAGAGAAGCCTATGACGAACGCGAGCGCGCAGGGCCGCGAACTCACGGCCCTCGCCGATACACGTGGTCTAAAACTTCAAGTCGGTCACGTCGAACGGTTCAATCCAGCTCTGCTGTCCGCTCGGGACAGGCTGGGAGCGGTGCAATTCATCGAGTGCCATCGGCTGGCGCCGTTTAAGGGCCGTGGCGCGGACGTAAATGTAGTACTGGATCTCATGATCCATGATCTGGACGTTATCCTCTCTCTGGCCGCCGGTGAGCCGTCTCTCGTGTCGGCCGTCGGCATTTCGGTTCTGACGTCCAGCATCGACATCGCCAACGCACGGGTCGAGTTCGACACCGGCGCCATCGCGAATGTCACTGCATCCCGTGTCTCCACGAGTACGCAGCGCAAGTTTCGTGTCTTCCAGAAACATCAATACCTTTCCATCGATTTCGGTGCGGGCGAGGTTCAGCTTGTCACTCACACCGGGAACGCGAGCGAGGAGCAACCCACGCTGACGCAGGAGAGCTGGAACCTCGAAAAAGGCGATGCGCTAGCCGCCGAGGTCGCCTCATTCGTCGAGTCGATCCTCGAGAACAAGCCCTGTGAGGTCTCCGGGCACGACGGCGTGGCGGCACTCGAGCTCGCCGAGGAAATCATCGCCGATATCGAACGCCGAAAGTTCTGATTGGGCGTCGGGCACGGCGGTGCTAATCGTCGTTGAGGCCGAGTTCTTTGATTTTGCGGGTTAGCGTATTCCGGCCCCAGCCGAGTAATTTAGCCGCCTCCAGCCGCTTACCCTGGGCGCAGCGTAAGGCCGCCTCGATCAGCGTTCGTTCGAATGCCGGCAACGCTTCGTCGAGTAACGGCGAACCGCCGCCGGCAAGCTGATCATCCGCCCAGCGGGCAAGATCGGCGGTCCAGTCGATAGCCGTTTGTGCCTGAGCCGGGCCACCGAACTCCTTCGGCAAGTCCTGTTCCGTTATCTCACGTCCGGCCGCGGTGGCCGTCAACCTACGACAGACATTAGCGAGCTCACGGACATTGCCCGGCCAGCCGTACTTTGACAGAAGGTCTACGGCATCCGAATTTAGAGTCTTCGCCGCGACCGCTAATTCGCTGGCCGCTTCACTCAAGTAGTATCGTGCCAGCTCCGGAATGTCTTCGCGGCGTTCTCGTAATGCAGGGACCTCAACGCGCATGACGTTCAGGCGATGAAACAAATCCTCTCTAAATCGACCGGTCTTTACAGCCTGCGCCAGATTCTGGTGAGTCGCAGCGATTACCCGCACATCGACTCGAACGGTAGTTTGACCTCCGACGCGGAAGAATTCATTTTCAGCGAGCACTCTGAGTAATCGGGTTTGTAGCTGCGCGGACATGTCCCCTATCTCGTCCAGGAACAGCGTGCCGCCGTCCGCCTGCTCGAACCGGCCGATGCGCCGCTTGTCTGCACCGGTGAACGCGCCTTTTTCGTGACCGAACAGCTCTGACTCCAGAAGCTCCGCGGCGATCGCCGAGGTGTTTAGCGCGACAAATGACTGACTGGCCCGTGGAGAATTCTCATGCAGCGCTTTTGCGACCAACTCCTTCCCCGTCCCGGACTCACCGGTAATTAAGACGATCATGCTGGAGCGTGACAGGCGGCCGATCGCTCGGAATACCTCCTGCATGGCAGGTGCCTGGCCGATCATGCGCGGTTCATTGTCCCGAGACTGCTCAGCCACGGTCGCGCCACGCTGTCGGGCGGCCCGAGAGACGAGCTCCACAGCGTCGTCGATGTCGAACGGTTTCGGTAAATACTCGAACGCACCGCCCCGATAGGCCGAAACCGCGCTATCGAGATCCGAGTGCGCAGTGATGACGATTACCGGAATGTCCGGCTCCTGCTCTCCCAACCGCTGCATTAACTCAAGACCCGTCATCCCGGGCATGCGGATGTCGGTGACCAGAACATCGGGTTTTTCAAGCGCCAACGCCGCAAAGAACGCTTCGCCCGAGTCGAAGCAGCGCGGGATCATATTCGCCTGCTTCAGCGCCTGCTCCAGCACCCAACGAATCGACTCATCGTCGTCGACTATCCAAACGGACAGACCGGGCGTAGCCATCAGGTCGCGTTTGCCTCACTCGATAGCGGCAGCCTGACCTGAAAGACCGTCGATCCCGGCCGGCTCGAGAACTCGATCAAGCCACCATTGCGGCTGACAAGATCTTGCGCAATGGTCAGCCCCAGTCCCGTTCCCGTGTCGCGCCCGGTAACGAGTGGGTAGAAGATTGTGTCTTTCACATCGTCCGGAACTCCAGGACCATCGTCTTCGACCTCCAGCGACAACACAAGGCGATGCTTCTGACCGCCCAGCGTATAGTTGACTAACGCCCGGGTCCGAATGATGAGCTGACCTGATCCCTCCAGAGCCTGCATCGCATTCTTGGCGAGGTTCAGAAACGCCTGGATCAACTGATCTCGATCGGCGATCATTGTGGGCAGGCTCGGATCGTAGTCTCGTACGAGGGCGATATCTTCGGATTTCTCCGCCTCGATCAACTTGCCTACATGCTCCGTGATCTCATGAAGGTTGAATCTCTTCCGTCTCGGATGGCCGCCAGCGTCAAGTATCCCATCCACGAGGGCCGCGAGGCGATCCGCTTCGTCTATGATCACGTCCGTATACGCCTTGAGTTCGGCCGCCGGCAGTTGACGCTCCAGGAGCTGTGCGGCACCCCGCAGGCCTCCCAACGGATTTTTTACTTCATGGGCAAGCTGACGGATTATTTGCCGACTCACACGTTGCTGCGCGAGCAGCTCAGCTTCTCGGCGCACCTGCCGGTCTAGCTCCGTATCGAATAGCTCCAGCAGTAATCGATCATCGATACCGTCCAAGGGCGAGGCGCGGCAGTCCATGATCAGCTCACGATCTCCAACGCGTGCCGCGAGCTCGCGGCAACCGCAGGTTACGCCATCGTCCAATGCCCGCCGGCACAGCGCCGTCAATTCATCAGGCGGCAGTACGAGTTCGCCGATCGGCCGGCCGAGTGACTGCCGAAGACTGACGCCCAGGAGATTCTCTGCTGCGGCGTTGAGGTAGATCACCTTGAGATCTGCGGCCAATACAGCGACCGCGGTCGTGAGCCCGCCGAGAATACTGTCGGAACTCGGTGCCTTTGCTACTCGGGACGAGCGAGCTGAGGAGATCTTGCGGACGGGGTTGGCGCCAGAATCGGAGGTCGCGGAGGTTTCCCAGGCAGTCGTTAACGCGCGTTTGGATTGTTCGGATTCAATACGGTGGTCTGCTGCACCATAAAGGTCACCGCCAACGATCGCAGCACGACGTCGCCGTCGTTGTCCAAGATGACAGCCTGCATTGTATGTAGGCCACGAAAGACTTCGGTTAGTTGAAACTGCGACGCGGTCGTGGCCAGGTCCGTTAACTCCCCGTCCAGATAAACTCCGACGTGGTGCCCCGGCTGCAAAACGGGCGCGATCTCCAGAGACACGCCAACGTTGCCGGCAACATTCCACAGCGTTTCCTGCTGCTCGGGCTGGAGAATATCGAACGCGGCGTACGCCACCGCAGCCGGATCGATCACCACTTCCGGCTCGGCAACCTCCCGGATGGCGGGCCGAGGTGCCGTGAAACCTTGCGCGGTCGCGAGTTCTATCAGGGCCGATCCCGGTACCGGGCGATCCGACTAGTGCGTCTGGCCCTTCTCGTCCACCCAGGTATAGGCTATCTGGCCGCTCGCGCCGGTTGAGAACAAGGAAAAAAGAATCAGCCACTTGTACATACCCCAAGCTTAGCGCCAATAATTCTCCTGTGCCAAGGAACTCGGCGGGATTCTAGCAATCCCGCCGTTTATTCCGATTTGACAGAATCTGTCTCGCGACGGTTCTATAGACTGTAATACATCTGGAATTCAACCGGATGCGTGGATTTTCGCAGCAGTGTCAGCTCCTCTTCCTTGAGCTCCAGGTAACCGTCGATCAGGTGGTCTGAGAAGACACCCCCCGCCGTCAAGAATCCGCGGTCGTTGTCGAGTTCCTCCAGAGCCTGCTCGAGAGAAAAGCATACGGTCGGAATATCCTTCTCGACCTCCGGCGGCAGATCGTATAAGTCCTTGTCGACCGGCTCGCCCGGATGAATCTTGTTCTGGATGCCGTCGAGCCCTGCCATCAGCATGGCCGCAAAGGCGAAGTACGGGTTCCCGCAACTATCCGGGAAGCGCACTTCGATTCGACGGCCCTTCGGATTCGCCTCATACGGAATTCGCACGGCTGCCGAACGGTTGCGAGCCGAGTAGGCGCGTAGAGTCGGCGCCTCGAAGCCCTTGACGAGGCGTTTATAGCTGTTCGTCGATGCGTTAGTGAAGGCATTGATGGCCCGCGTGTGCTTCAGTATCCCACCGATGTAGTGGAGAGCCGTGTCCGAGAGCCCGCCATAGCCGTCACCCGTGAAAATGTTGTTGCCGTCCTTAGCCAACGACTGATGCACATGCGCGCCGTTGCCGTTGTCATCGACGAGCGGCTTGGGCATAAACGTGGCCGTTTTACCGTAGCTGTGCGCGACGTTCATGACCACGTATTTGAGAATCTGTACGCCGTCTCCCTTCTTCACGAGCGTATCGAATCTGACGCCGATCTCGCCCTGCCCGCCGGTGGCTACCTCGTGATGATGAACCTCCGTCGAAAGCCCCATCTCCTCCAGTGCCAGGCACATTGCAGAGCGGATATCGTGTAGTGAGTCGACCGGTGGCACCGGAAAATACCCACCCTTGATCCCGGGTCGGTGGCCGATGTTGCCGTCCTCGTATTCCTTCCCGGAATGCCAGTGAGCTTCCGTCGATTCGACTGCGTAAGAAACGCCCTGCATTTGCACATTCCAGCGGACGTCATCAAAGACGAAGAACTCGTTCTCAGGCCCAAAGTACGCCTCATCGGCAATTCCTGTCGAGCGCATGTACTCCTGGGCACGTTTGGCCAACGAGCGCGGGCAGCGATCATAGCCCTGCATAGTCAATGGTTCGACGACATCACAACGGAGATTGAGAGTGGCTTCTTCGGTGAAGATGTCGAGAACCGCGGTCGATGCGTCCGGCATCAGGATCATGTCCGAGTCGTTGATGCCCTTCCAGCCTGCAATCGAGGATCCGTCGAACATCTTACCGCCCTCGAGGAAACCTTCATCGACAACGTGGCTGGGCACGGTGACGTGCTGTTCTTTTCCACGTGTGTCGGTGAAACGTAGGTCGACGAATTTGACGTTCTTATCTTCTATCAGTTTGAGAATATCCGTAGACGACATGGTTTTCCTCCATTACTGTCCGTTGTCGGTAATTTATTAAACTCCGGCTCTTGCCAACCTGACACAGGTCGACCTGCCAGCCGCGACGATCGAAACCGCGCAGGATCTATCCCAGGGGCAGACCTGGTTCAGGGTCTTTGCTATGTGCAGCATTTGTGCCAGCCCGTAAGCCACCATAAGCTATTATTTTAATTCGATGATGCGGTAGCCCCCGGTACGATCTGCTCCAGGATGGTGCGGGCGCCCGCGTATAATGCCCTAGATCGGTGCGTAAAGGGAGTCTCAGGGCCAAGATCCGGCCTGGCGTCTTCGAAATTGGTGGCTATACTGGCGCGCTTTGCGCGCATTGCGCGCGGACGTGTATCGCCTCGGAGATAACTGATGGTATCTATGGATAAGCTCGTCTCACTGTGTAAACGGCGAGGCTTTATCTTCCCTTCCAGTGAGATCTACGGCGGCCTCAATGGCTGCTGGGATTACGGGCCTCTGGGCGTCGAACTCAAACGCAATATCAAGGCCGCCTGGTGGAACGATATGGTCGGACACCACGACCAGACGACGGCACCCGACGGTGCCCCGGCTGCATTCGATATGGTCGGACTGGACTGCTCTATCCTGATGAATCCCGCCGTCTGGGAGGCCAGCGGCCATGTCGGCGGGTTTAACGACCCAATGGTGGACTGTCGTGAAACGAAGACACGCTACCGTGCGGATCAATTGGTCGTGTTCCGCATGGAACCGGTCGAGAAAACCGAGTCTGGCGCGGCTGCCAATGAGACTTTGTTTGCCTCGCCGGGCGAAGCCGGTATCACCCCGGACGCCGACCTGATCGCTCCGCATCGTAAACGCATCAAGGCCCTCACCAGGCGCGGTGGCGAGTACCGACTGACACCGATAGCCGACGCGTTGCTGGACGATGACTTAAGAGCGAAGGTTTTCTCGCCCGGCGCGGGCGAGCCAGGGACTCTGACGGCGCCAAGGGCGTTTAACCTCATGTTCAAGACTCACGTAGGCGCGCTCGAAGGGCACTCCAACGTCGCCTACCTGCGCCCAGAGACAGCCCAAGGCATATTCGTGAATTTCAAGAATATCTGCGACACGGCTCGCGTCAGGGTTCCGTTCGGCATCGGACAGATAGGTAAAGCGTTTCGCAATGAGATCAATCCGCGCAATTTTACGTTCCGCAGTCGGGAGTTCGAGCAGATGGAAATCGAGTTTTTCTGCCGCGCGGTGGAAGCGGAGGAGTGGTATCGCTATTGGCGAGATCGGCGATTTCGCTGGTATCTGAATCTAGGTTTGAGTCCGGAGAAGCTACGCCTGCGCGAGCACGATAAAGACGAACTGGCTCATTACGCCGTCGGTTGTGCCGACGTCGAGTATGAATTTCCTTTTGGGCTCAGCGAACTCGAAGGTATCGCCAACCGTACCGACTTCGATCTACGCCAGCATATGGACAAGAGCGGCAAGGACCTACGCTACTTCGACGATCAGGAACCAAATAAGGACTTGCGACGATATCTACCGTACGTGATCGAGCCGTCGGCGGGTACCGACCGCGCGGCTCTGGCCTTTCTCTGCGACGCCTATGCCGAAGACGAAGTCGGCGGGGAATTGCGCACTGTCTTAAAACTCCATCCCCGGTTGGCGCCGATCAAGGCCGCCGTCTTTCCGCTCGTCAAGAAAGACGGAATGCCGGAACGGGCGCTGACTCTGTTTCGGCAACTTCGAAAACAGTTCAACACCTACTACGATGAAAAGGGTGCGATCGGACGGCGCTATCGCCGCCAGGACGAAACCGGCACGCCCTTCTGTATCACCGTTGACGGCGACACCTTGACCGATGACACAGTGACCCTAAGGGAACGCGATAGTTGCGAACAGATTCGTCTCCCGGCGGACAATGTCGCAACCTATATTCAGGACCGGGTCAACGGTTAGCAGCCGATTCGGGCCAGCGGAATGCGCGGATGGTAGCAACGGACAAGCTCGTCATTCTCGACCGAGATGGAGTCATCAATCACGATTCCCAGGACTATATTAAGACGCCGGAGGAGTGGCAGCCGCTCCCCGGCAGCCTCAACGCCATCGCCGCGCTGAACTCTTCCGGCTTTCGCGTCGTGGTCGTCAGCAACCAGTCCGGCATCGGCCGAGGATTATTCTCAGAAACGGACTGCAGTCAGATCACTCGGAAGATGATGTCGGCCGTACAGGCCGCGGGTGGGGAAATCGCCGGGTTCTACTACTGCCCGCATCGACCCGATGACGGTTGTGACTGTCGCAAACCCCGGCCGGGCTTGCTGGAACGTGTAAAGGCCGACTTTGACATCTCTTTGGCGGGAATCCCACTGATCGGAGACAAAGTCACCGATGTCGAGTTGGCGCGCCGCGTAGGGGCGCGGCCGATACTTGTCCTCACAGGCTACGGACAAGATGCCGCGGCCGCGCTCGACGATACCGGGGTCGAGTCTTTTGCCGATCTGGCTGGCGCCGCCCAAGCTTTAATTGCGGAACTCGACGAGTGAGTACCCTCGTTCGCTGTATCGGCTCGGTCCTGTTTACCGGCTATCTGTTTCTCTCCGCAGGCGTCTACGGCATCGTCGCCCTGCTCTTCGGCTTCGTGTCCCGTCAACAGAGTTACAGCGTCGCTGTGGCCTGGGCAGGATCCGTGCTATATCTCCTGAAGATTCTGTGTCGCCTCGATTACGTTGTCGAAGGAGCAGAGCATCTGGACAGAGACAACTGTGTTGTCCTGCAGAAACATTCTTCCTCGTGGGAAACGATCGCCCAGTTCCGAATTTTTCCGCTCCAGACCTGGGTCCTGAAGCGAGAACTGCTGTGGGCGCCGGTCCTTGGCTGGGTGATACGAAGATATCGGCCCATTGCGATCGACCGGAAGGCGGGTCGCGCCGCTGTCGAGCAAGTAGTCGCGCAGGGACAAGCGCGCCTGGAGCAAGGCTACTGGGTGATGATTTTTCCCGAAGGGACTCGGGTCGCGGCCGGACAGGTGCGACGCTTCGGGTTGAGCGGCGCGCTGCTGGCAATCGCCGCGGGCCGCGCGATCATACCGGTCGCGCACAACGCCGGTGAATTCTGGCCCCGCCGTGCCTGGCTTAAACGTCCGGGAACGATACGAGTGATCATCGGCGCGCCGATAGAGACCGTGGGCCGAGATCCCAGGGATCTAACCAACGAAGTACAACAGTGGATTGAGACCACCGTGGCCGCGATCGGGCGCTAGTCGCGCGCTCTGACTAGATGTCCAGGTTAGCGACGGCTAGCGCGTTGCGTTCAATGAAGTCCCGGCGTGGCTCAACTTGATCGCCCATCAGCGTCGTGAAGATCTCATCTGCCGCCACGGCGTCCTCGATACGAACTTGCATTAGGCGCCGGGTCTCCGGATTGACCGTCGTATCCCAAAGCTGCTCGGGATTCATCTCTCCCAGACCCTTATAGCGCTGAATATTCTGGCCTTGTTTAGACTGATTCATTAACCAGTCGATAGCCTCCGCGAAATCGGTGACCTCGATCTGTTCCTTTCCTCGCGACACAAAAGCTCCGGGCTGGAGGAGATTCTTGATCTCTGCGCCGATAGCGGCGATCTGCTGATATTCAGGCGAGCGGAAGAAGCCTTGATGAATCACCTTCAGCGTCGTAACGCCGTGATGGTCGCGCTCGACAACGATGGAAGCTTCGGTATCATCCTCGTGCTGCTGAACACGAACATGGTAGCGCGGCCCAGCCCCATTCAAGATCTTCAGCCGACTTTCGAGCTCTGCACACCAGGATTGAAAGGCTTCGGCCTCGCCGAGATCGTCCTCGGTCATCTCCGGTAGCCACATCATGGCGCGGAGCACATTGTCATCGTAACGCCGTCCCCAGCGCTCGATGATGGTCTTGATCTCCATATACTTCAGCGCGAGCTTCTCCAGGGGCTCACCCTTGATCGGTGGCGCGTCCGCGCTGACATGGAGTTCGGCGTCCTCGATGCCACTTGCCAGCAATAACGCGTTCAGCTCGGCATCGTCTTTAACATAATATTCCTGCTTACCCCGCTTGAGTTTGTACAGCGGCGGTTGCGCGATATAGATGTGGCCACGCTCGATGAGCGCGAGCATCTGCCGATAAAAAAACGTCAGCAGGAGCGTCCGGATATGTGATCCATCAACGTCGGCATCGGTCATGATAATAATGCGGTGGTAACGCAGTTTGTCAGGATCGAAATCGGCCCGCCCGATGCCGCAGCCCAGCGCGGTAATCAGCGTACCGATTTCCGGAGATTGCAGCATCTTATCGAAACGCGCCTTTTCGACGTTCAGTATCTTGCCCTTCAACGGCAGAATGGCTTGGGTTCGGCGGTCTCTGCCCTGCTTGGCCGAACCGCCGGCAGAGTCGCCCTCGACGAGAAACAGCTCAGATAAGGCTGGGTCTTTTTCCTGACAGTCGGCGAGTTTCCCGGGTAACCCCGCAATATCGAGCGCGCCTTTTCGGCGCGTCATTTCGCGAGCCTTCCGCGCCGCTTCCCTCGCTCGGGCTGCCTCTATGATCTTGCCGACGACGACTTTGGCCTCGGTCGGGTGCTCGAGCAAGAAGGCCTCGAGCTGGGAGCCGACGATAGACTCAACCGTACCCTTAACTGCGGAGGAGACCAGCTTGTCTTTCGTCTGCGATGAAAACTTCGGATCCGGCAACTTCACTGAGAGCACTGCCGTCAGGCCCTCGCGAGCGTCGTCGCCGCTGGTCGACACTTTCTCCTTGCGGCCGATGCTCTCCCGCTCAATATAGACGTTCAGCGTCCGAGTCAGGGCTGCGCGAAATCCCGCGAGATGTGCGCCGCCGTCTCTTTGGGGAATATTATTGGTGTAACAGAAAGTCCCTTCCTGGTAACCGTCGTTCCATTGCAACGCAACCTCAACCTGGATATCCGCACGGCTCTCCTTAAAGTGCACGATCGACGGATGGATCGGCGTCTTATTCCGGTTCAGATGTTCGACAAACGCTTGAATGCCGCCTTTGTACTCGAACACATCGCTACGGTCGTCGCGTTCGTCGGTCAGAGATATCCGAACACCCGAGTTTAGGAAAGACAATTCCCGCAGGCGCTTGGCCAGGATATCGTAGTCGAACTCGATATTGGTAAAAACGGTCGGGCTGGGCTTGAAGCGTATGGTTGTGCCCGTTCCCTTAGTGTCACCGCTTACGTCGATCGGTGCCAACGGCTCTCCCATCGCGTATATCTGTGAGTACTCCTTACCGGCTCGCTCGATAGTCAGCACGAGCCTCTCCGATAGCGCGTTTACCACCGAAACGCCGACACCGTGCAGCCCGCCGGAGACTTTGTACGAGTCATCGTCGAATTTTCCGCCGGCGTGCAGCACGGTCATGATGACTTCTGCCGCAGATCGGCCCTCATCGGGGTGGATATCCACGGGTATGCCACGGCCGTCATCGGTAACCGTGACGGATTCGTCCGCATGGATGGTTACTGCGATCTCGGTACAGTGACCGGCGAGGGCTTCGTCGATGGAGTTGTCGACGACCTCGAAAACCATGTGATGCAACCCAGAGCCGTCATCGGTATCACCGATGTACATCCCGGGGCGTTTTCTGACTGCCTCAAGGCCTTTTAAGACCTTGATATTCCTAGAAGTATAGTCGTCCTGACCCATGCGAAAACCGATCCCTAGCAAAACCTATCTATTATAGCATCTGGGCGACCTGCCCCTGTTCCACGCGAAACACGGGGAAATCATCAGCGGGCGGTAGCCGCGCTTCCGATAGCCCGGTCAGAATTAACTGGGCGGGCAGCCCTTCCAGAGCCGCGAGTAATCTTGTCAACGCGGTTTGATCAAGCTCAGCGGCAGGATCGTCCACCAATAGGACGCCACCGTCACTTCTACCCGCGGCGAAAACCCGTATCTGCGCTAATATCAGCGCTGCGGCGACGAGCTTTTGCTGGCCGCGCGAAACTTCCTCGTGCACCCCACGAGCATCCATGCTGACGCCGATATCAGCCCGATGCGGACCAACGTGAGTCAAACCGATCGTTCGGTCTTTTATCCAAGACGTACTCAATGCGGCTTCGAGGCTGACCCCGTTAGCCCAGCCGCTACGGTAATCGACCTCGACTGCGACACCGAGTAGTTTCTCGCCCTGACCGACCAGAGCAGCCTGTAGCTCGCGTGCGTAGCGCGATCTCGCCTGATCGACGGCAGCTGCCGCATCCAGGAAGCCCTGATTCCAGCTTTCGGCACCGTGTCCTTGTTTCAGTGCCGCATTCCGCTGACCGAGAACCCGTCGATAGTGTCGCCAGTTGTTGAGATAGGTTGGTTCCACGTGGAACACTCCCCAATCCAGGAAACGTCGTCGCTCGCTGGGCCCTCCTTCAATCAAACGATGAATATTCGGCTCGATTACGTGTACCGGCAGTATCTGAGCCAGCGCTGCCATGCCCTGAGCCGGCTGTCCGTTCAGCCGGAGCTGCAAGCCATTCTTTCCGAGCGCAACCCCTAGCCGGTGCCGTCGTCCCTGATCGTCAAGTTCACCATATACCGAAAACCCGTCGTCGCCATGTCGAATCAGTCGCCTGTTTTGGCGAGTTCGGAACGATCGGCCACGCCCCAGAAGATAGAACGCCTCAAGCAGGCTGGTCTTACCTGCGCCGTTGGGGCCGAAAAAGTAGTTGCGCTGCGCGTCGAGCTCGAACTCCACAGCAGCTAAACACCGAAAAGATTGAATTTGTACCCGGGTCAGAGGCACGATAAGAACGCCCGGTCGCGCGGGACAGCCTAAAGCCGCATGGGCATTACAACGAACTTACTATTGACGCTACCTGGCGCCCGAATAAGGCAGCTTGAATTGGTATCACCAAGACCGAGTTCAACCTGTTCTTCACTGACTGCGCTCAACGCATCCAGCAAGTAAGTCACATTGAAACCGATCTCCATCTCCTCCCCGCTGTACTCCACCTCTACAGACTCCTCCGCTTCTTCTTGCTCCGGGTTATTCGCCTGAATGATCACGTTGTTTTCTGCCAGCGCCAGCCGTACCCCGCGGTACTTTTCATTCGAAAGAATCGCCGCCCGCTGCAGCGCATGGCGTAATAAATTTCGATCCGCTTTGACGATATTCGGTGGCTCCGCTGGGACTACGCGCCCATAATCCGGAAACTTCCCGTCAATGAGTTTCGACGTAAACCGAATGCTGTCGAGCTGCGCCCGCACATGATTTGCTGCAAGCGTCAATTCAACCTCGCCGTCTCCGTCCAGCAACCGTTGCAACTCCAACACGCCCTTTCGCGGCACGATAATCTGCTCGTTTCTCTGTGCCGACTCTGCCATTTCCAACTCCGCCAGCGCCAGGCGATGTCCATCGGTCGCCACCGACCGTAACGTCTTACCCTCTACTTCGAACAACAGCCCATTGAGATAATAACGAACGTCTTGATGAGCCATTGAGAATTGCGTTTGCTCTAATAGATGGCGCAACTCCAGGCGGTTTAATCGGAGCGTCTGTTGCGCAGCGACCTCATCTACCATCGGAAAGTCACCTGCACGCAAAGTCGATAATTTAAATCGACTTCTGCCGGCGTTGATGGTGACCCGATCACCACTCAATCCGAAATCCACCTGAACACCATCAGGAAGAGCTCGGAAGATTTCATGTAGCTTCCGCCCCGGAACCGTAATCTCACCGGGCGAACTAACTTCCAGCTCTATTTCGGCACGTAACTCTACTTCAAGATCCGTTGCCGTCATCGTCAGTTTGTTATCGTTTGCTGTTACCAAGATA
>Ga0310122_10001100_pt1 | contig 17260 bp, 10 predicted proteins | sample CB6_Bottom_1051__FD_203503 | JGI IMG/M metagenome (GOLD analysis project Ga0310122, IMG submission 203503) | Marine microbial communities from Western Arctic Ocean, Canada - CB6_Bottom_1051 | ecosystem: Environmental > Aquatic > Marine > Oceanic | place: Canada: Western Arctic Ocean | collected...
CCGTTTCCGTTTCCGTTTCCGTTTCCGTTTCCGTTTCACGAACGCTCAAGATCAAGGCTCGAGAAGCCGCCACCCGCGGCCTGGAAGACTCATCGCCCTCGGTGCGAATCGCCTCGGCCCGAGCACTCTGCCATCTCGAGCGGCCTCGGAAGGCCCTGCCCGTGCTGATCCACGAATTGAAGACCGGAAACCAGTGGGAACGGTTGCAGGCAGCCATCGTGCTCGATGAAATCGATGAACAGGCCCGACCGGTTCTCGAACAGATGAAAGTCGGCCTGCGATTTCAGCAGGGCTTCAACTCCGAAGGCAAGTACCGAGTCCGGGTCACCAACCGGGCACTCAACGAACTGCTGGGCACCAACAACACCGTCAAGTGAATCTCGGGACAGGCACCGGCGCCCCGCCAAACGCGGTGCTCTGGAGCCAGTCCCCAACCTCAACGGGCACCTCAATGAAACTCACGATCCAGCGAACCACGCTCCTCGCACTCCTCACACTCGTCTCGCTTACAGCCGCCACCACCCAGGCCGCCAAGCCGCAGCCGGTCAAGGTTTTCATCCTGGCCGGCCAGTCGAACATGGTCGGCCATGCCAATTTCATCACGATCCCGACGCTGTTGACGGCCGGGGAATCCGAGGTGCGTGACCTGGCGAAACTGGTCTTCAAGGACGGCGCCAAGGTGACCCGGGCGATGGTCGATGACCAGATCGCCACGATGATCGCCCGCAACGACCTCAATCAGAAGCTCCGCAAGAAGGAGATCACCGGTGAGGATGCGATCGCGGAGGCTCGGGCGAAGATCAAGCAGCTCACGGCCGAGTTCAACCTGAAGTCCGGGAAGATCAAGCAGGCCTTTGCCGTCTCGAAGCGGGTCTACATCACCTCGATCGCCGACCGCAATCGCCGGTCGGGTCCGCTGACAGTCGGTTTCGGCGGCAACCCGGACAAGATCGGCCCCGAGCTCGGTTTCGGGCTTTCACTCGCCCGTAAGCTCGACGGCCCGATCCTGCTGATCAAGACGTCCTGGGGCGGCAAGTCGTTGCACTACAACTTCCGCCCGCCGTCTGCTGGTGTCTACGAGTTGAGCAAGAAGGAGCTGGAGGGTGACAAGGTCGAGGAGATCAAGAAGAACGCAGGGCTGAACTACCGGATGATGAACGAGGCGGTGCACGCGGTGCTGAAGGACCTCGGCAAGCACCATCCCGAATACGACGCTTCGGCCGGCTTCGAAATGGCGGGCTTCGTCTGGTTCCAGGGCTTCAACGACCAGTTCTCACCGGCGTTCCGTGACAACTACAAGGACAACATGATCGCCTTCGTCAAGGACGTGCGGAAGGAGTACAAGACTCCGAAAATGCCCTTTGTGATCGGCGTGCTGGGAACCAACAGAACCGCAGAAGCTGTCGGCAAGAACGCCGTGTCCGTCGCCCAGCGTGCCGCAGCGGCGGCCCCGGAATTCCAGGGCAACGTCGCCTCGGTGGAAAGCTACGAGGTGTATTCACACGACGCTTTCGAGGTCTACAAGAAGGGCTGGGCTCAGCACTTTGCCGAGTGGTGTGTTGTGGGCAGTGACCGGCCATACCACTATCTGGGCAGCGGCAAGTTCTTCGTCCGCTTCGGCGATTCGCTGGCCACGCAGATGATCAAACTGATGGCCGACTGATTGCCGAGCCTGTGGCCTGCACTGGATTCGCATGACGGGCGCAGACTTGGATTCGTTGTGTTTTGCCAACCGAGGCAGGCTCGGCTGACTCGGTATTGACAACGGTCCCCGCGGGTGGCTCGCATGGTCTCAACTTGCTTGGGACCCGATTCCGCGAGCCTTGAGACCGAGTGCCTGCCATGACCGTGCTGGAATTCGACGCCGCGCTACGGATGCTCCAGGCCGCGGTCGGCAGTGAGTCTGCGACGTTCCACGCCGATCAGTGGGAGTCGATCGACCAGTTGATCAACGACCGAAGCCGGCTGCTGGTCGTGCAGCGAACCGGCTGGGGTAAGAGCATGGTGTACTTCATCGCCACGCGTGCTCTTCGCGATGCCGGCCACGGTCCGACCATCATCGTCTCGCCTCTGCTCGCCCTGATGCGAAACCAGATCGCCGCGACAACGGGGCTCGGCCTCAATTCAGTCACGATCAATTCCACAAACCCGGACGATCACCTGAAGATCGTCGAGTCGCTCAACACGGACGAAGTCGACGTGCTGTTGATCTCGCCCGAGCGGCTCTCGAACCAGGACTTCATCAACAACGTGTTCGCGAAGATTGCCGATCGAGTCGGCCTGCTGGTCATCGATGAAGCCCACTGCATTTCGGACTGGGGCCACGACTTTCGGCCGGACTACCGGCTGCTTCGAGACATCATCCGACAGCTTCCGCAGAACATCCCTGTCGTTGGAACCACAGCTACGGCAAACCGGAGGGTGTGTGAGGACATCAATGAGCAGCTCGCCGGATTCACGACGATTCGAGGCCCCTTGGCTCGTGAGTCGCTTCGTCTCTCGGCCATGAGGCTCGTCGACAAGTCCGAGCGGCTGGCTTGGCTTACCACGTATCTGGGCAACCAGGACGGAAGCGGCATCGTCTATGTCCTGACCAAGCGGGATGCCCAGGTTGTCTCGGAATGGCTCAACCAACAGGGCATCAAGGCACTTCCTTATTACTCGGGTGTCGATGATGCCGGCCGCGGGTCTCCTCCGCGCGAAGACCTCGAACAGATGCTGCTGGGCAATCAACTCAGGGCCCTGGTCGCCACAACGGCTCTCGGCATGGGCTTCGACAAGCCGGACCTCGCATTTGTGGTTCACTTCCAGGCAGCCGGATCGATCGTCGGCTACTACCAGCAAGTCGGACGGGCGGGACGCGGTATCGCACACGCTGATGGAGTCCTGCTCTCGGGAACCGAAGATCCCGAGATTCACGACTTCTTTCGAGGCAGTGCCTTTCCGGATGAAGACCATGTCCAGCAAATCCTGGCAGCACTCAGACAGGTCGATGGTGCAACGCCGCGTGCGATCGAGGAACGGGTCAACGTCAAGCTCTCCAAGATCCAGAACGCGCTGAAATTCCTGAGCGTGGAAGAGCCGCCACCGGTCGTGAAGGAGGGGAGCAAGTGGTCCTTGACGCCCCATTGGGAGTCGTGGAGTCTTCCCACAGACCGGATCGCCTGGCTGACCGCGCAGCGGGAACGCGAATGGCAAGACGTCGAAGAGTACATCGATCTGACCAGCTGCCGCATGCAGTTTCTGCAGGAACAGCTCGACGATTCAACCAGCCAGCCATGTGGGCGATGTGACAATTGTGAAGGTGATACCGAGTTGCCATCCCTCGATGGCGACCTGATCCGTGCAGCAGCACTCTATCTCAAGCGATCCGAGATGCCCCTGGAACCGCGCAAGCAGATTCCCAGGGATACGCTTCCCATCTACGACCTCGGCGGCAGGTTGAGCGAGCCGGCCTGTACCGGCCGCATCCTGTCGGTTTGGAACGACAGTGCGTGGGGGCAAATGGTCGCCGCTGACAAGAAGACCGGTCGGATTCGTGAGGATCTGGTGGATGCCATGGTCGAGATGATCAGCAAGCGATGGCGGCCGAGTCCTTCACCTCAATGGGTGACCTGCGTACCCTCGCAAAGCAGCGAAGGCCTGGTCCGTGACCTGGCAGGCCGTGTTGCAGCGAAGATGGGGCTGCCATTTGTCGAGACGATCTCGATTGCCCGCAAGCGGCCGCCCCAGAAGACCCAGGAGAACTCCGTCCACCAGTGCCGCAACCTGGATGGCAAGTTCCTCATCGACGAGGAATCGGTGCAATCGGGTCCGGTGCTTCTGATCGACGACATAGTCGACTCGCGATGGACGTTGACAATCTGTGCGGCTCTGTTACGTAAGTACAACAGCGGACCCGTCCTGCCAGCCGTTCTGGCAACAACGAATCCGGGCAGCGTATGAGTATTCCCGAGCGAACCCAGGCTGTCCTGCTGCTGACGCTCCGCCTGCCCACCAGCATGTCGGACGCGCCACAACCGCTGACACCAACCGAGTGGAACCGGTTCTGCCAGTGGCTCGGAACCGTCTCTTTGTGCCCGGAAGCTCTGCTGGAGACAGGCACCCTGGAGTCGGCGGATTCCGCGACCCCGTGCCCGCTGGACGTCGACAGGATCCGAAGCTTGCTCCAGCGCGGCATGGCCCTGGCCGTGTCCATGGACAAGTGGACCAAGGCCGGGATCTGGGTTCGAACACGCTCGGACAGCGACTACCCCGAACGGCTCAAGGCACGTCTTCGTAGCAAAGCACCCCCCGTGCTGTTTGGCTCCGGGAGCATCGACCTGCTGAACCAGGGTGGCGTGGCCATGGTCGGTTCGAGAAACGTCCCGTCCGATGACCTCGATTCCGCCACTCGGATTGCCGCAGCCGTTTCCGATGCAGGACTTCCGGTCGTTTCAGGCGGCGCTCGTGGGGTGGATCAGGCCAGCATGGCCGCGGCCCTTGAAGTGGGCGGCACGGCAATCGGTGTGCTCTCCGACAGCCTCCTCAACCGCTCACTGACCGCCGACGTTCGCGAACACATCTCCGCTCAAAGCCTGACGATTGTCTCACCCTACTCGCCCGAGGCGCGGTTTTCGGTCGGCAACGCCATGGGTCGAAACAAGTTCATCTACTGCCTGGCAGACTCCGCCGTTGTCGTCCACTCAGGGACCAAAGGCGGCACATGGGAGGGCGCCAACGAGACGCTGCGGCAAGGATGGGTTCCCGTTTGGGTCAACCGAACCCAAGATCGTGCTGCCGGAAATCAGGCGCTCATTGATGCCGGTGCCACTTGGATCGACTCTGAGCTCGATCCGTTGTTTCGTGCCAGCCCACCGACTGACTCGAAGACCAACCAACCAGAATTGGCGACTGCGGCACCTGGTACAACCCAACTGTCCCTGTTCTAGGTCGAGTGCGGCTCTGGCCCCTCACCTCTGCCCGGCTCTCGTGAATACCATAGAAGCGTGTCCCTCGAGACCGCGGAAACTCGACGCTTCAGACAATCCAACGACTCGGGTCATCCTCCCTATCTGTCCTTCCGAATCAACTCCTCGACTTCGCCGGGCTTGGGTCGTTTGTATTTGATGCGACGACGGAAGATTCCCACTCTGCCGGAAATCTCGATGCGATCGCTCTCGAGCTTGTCGATCCGGCCAGGCACCCATCTCAGCGGCGAGAACAGGTTCTGCCGCATCTGGCCTTCGATCACGCGGGTCCGAGTATTTCCGCGCCACGAGATTGCCCCCCTGCCACCAAACTGCCAATCGCCGGTGACCTTGATCGCCTCAATCAAGTCACCGTCTCGACGAACCTCGACCACCTGCTTGCCGCGCAGGGCGTAGCGACCAACCCAGTACTCTCCTGTCGGAACCGACTTGGCCACCTTGGCGTCATCCAGGTCAATAAGAAGCAAGACAGTCGCAGCCTCCAGGTCACGCACAACAGCGGCCACGGGACGCGCTTTCAGTGGCAGAACCGGCTTCAGGTTCTTTCGAATCATCGACCGCTTCTGGAGTTCGGAGATGAGGAACGACCCCTTGATGGCATAGTTGGCCAACTGGGGCAACGACTCCTGCCGCTGCAACCAGGGCGTCTCCTCAGGAAAACTCGCTGAAATGACGCCCACCACGTTCCCCGCGGAATCCACCAGGGGGCCACCGCTGTTGCCCGGCTGAATGGGCACACTGACTTGAAAACGAGTCGCATCGTCCTTGAAGCCGGAGAGACTGCTGATCTCCCCCGAAGTGAATTTTGGCTGCAGCCCCTGACGATTCGGCCGAGGAAAGCCCATCGTCATGACTCGACTTCCAACACGTACTGTGCTGCTCTTGCGCAACGGGAGTGCTCGGAATTTTCCTTCGACCTTGAGCACGGCCAAGTCGAGCGATTCGTTCTTGAACACGAGTGTCGCAACAAGTTCGCGGTTGGCGACTCTGGCGCGAATTCCCGTTGCCCCTTCGATGACATGGTGATTTGTCACCAGGAAACCGTCACCCGTCACAAAGAAGCCTGTACCTGTTGCACTCGCGTCCAGCAGGATCTTCTTTCGCTCAAATCTCTTCGCCCACTTATGGCCGGTGATTTGGTCCGAGACTGACATCGTGCCGACGATTCCGTCGCGGGCGGCCGCCGCTTCAACATGTCCGAGACGTGCCGCCAAGTCCAGCCACATATAGGCAAGCAACCTCGACGAACCGACTCCCTTCCCATCTCGAAACGCCTTGCCAACCTCGAATCGGGCCGCGGCGTGACCCTGATAAGCGGCACGCTTGAACCACCTGACCGCTGTTCGATCGTCCTGCTCGACACCGATTCCCTCGTGATAGCAGTTGGCGAATTCGAATTCGGCTTCGGCCAAATGCTGCACCGCCGCCCTGTGAAACCAACCGACAGCGACCTCCTGGTCCTTCACAGTCCCCTCACCAGCCTGGATCATCTGTCCCAACACCAGTTGAGCCCGCGGTTCGCCCGACTCTGCAGCCTTCCGTACCCACTGAACTGCTGTTGCCGAGTCCTTGGCCTGTCCCCAGCCCAGACGCAGCGACTGGCCGAGCAGGCTTGCGGCAACCGGATCATCCGTGGATGCCAGGCGTTGAAGGCCAGCGAGCTTCTGAGCAAAGACCCTCTGAGCCCTCGGCTTGTCCACCGCGATTCCAACACCCTCCCAGTAGGCAATGCCCAATTCGAAACCACCAATCAGATCACCCTGTGCCGAGGACTTTGCCGCCCAGTCAAGACACTTCGCCGGATTCCGCAGCACGCTGCCTGAACCCAGGCGATACGTTCGGGCAACCAGCGCCTGGGATCGGGCGTCACCCTCAGCCGCCAGCACGAGCAACTGAGGAAATGGCGTCGATGCCTCGACGCAACGAATCAACACCAGGGCGCTGAGTACACAGCCCAGCACGCCGATGAACCGCTTTTCCAAGACGGACTGCATGAAGATGCTCTCTCCGATGTCCTGTGTGGCGATCAGATTTCAGGGATTCGAAGTCCTATCGGATTCCGACCGGTGAGACCACAGCAACAGATGTCCGCCACGACGAATCTGCCGCCTCGGCTCAGAGACTCGGCTACTTGTCTTTCTCAGTCTGAGGAAACCGTCGTCGTCGATCGCTGGGGACCGGCTTGCCCGATCGGGTGCTCCACCACTCGTGCGCACGCTCGGGGTCGTAGCCGGGGTTGGGGATCGGCACGTGGGCCACGACCTGGTGACGCCAGTTCCGCAGCTTCTGCGACAGGTCCGATACCCGGCCCTTCTTTTCAGCCGCCAGGTTCTTCGTCTCGCCGATGTCGCTGGCCAGGTTGTACAGCTCGACGTCTCCGCTGCCGTCGAGGTACTCGATCAACTTCCAGTCCCGCTCGCGGATGCTGCTGGCCGGGCGGTCGTGGTGGTAGTGCGGGTAGTGCCAGAAGATTGCCTGGCGAGCCAACCGGGCCGAGGGCTTCGACAGCAACGGCTTCAGGCTGTGGCCATCGATTGGCTGGTTGGCCGGCAGCTTGCCGCCGGCCAGATCGACGAACGTCGGGTAGAAGTCGTGGCTGACCGTCGGTTCGCGACACAGCGTGCCGGCGGTGGTCAGCGGCGGGTAACTGATGATCAACGGAACCCGCACGCCCCCTTCGAACAGCGTCCCCTTTTCACCACGCAGCGGAGACTGGGTGGCCACGAGGTCGTCGGCTGCGGGTCGGTAGTCGTACCGCTTGTGGAGCCCGCCGTTGTCTGAGGTGAAGATGATCATCGTCTTTGAGGTCAGCCCCTCGGCCTCGATTGCATCGACGATCCGCCCGACCATGTCGTCGGTGTGCTCGATCATCGCCGCGTAGATCGGATGCGGCAGCTTCTGCCCTGTCGCCTGGGCCTTCTTGCGATACTTCTCGGCCTTGTCCGACATCGCACCCAGAGGGATATGAACGGCATAGGGCGAGAGCATCAGGAAGAACGGCTTCTTGTCGGCACCACCGCGGTTGGACTTCTTGATGAAGTCGATCGAGAGGTCCGCCTCGAAGTCGGTGCGGTACTGTCCGGCCTTCGGTTTCAGATCGGGCCGGCCCTGCACCCGGTAACGACCGGGCAAGTGAGGGCCATTGACGACGGCTGAAAAGTCGTAGCCCTGCCGATCGGGCTGGTACCGGGCACCGTTGCCCAGGTGCCACTTGCCGATGTAACCGGTTACGTAGCCAGCCTCCTTCAGCGATTCGGCCACCGTCACCGTCGCCAGTGGCAACGCCATCCGCGGCCGAGGCGTGATCACCCTCTCGAAGGGTCGCCAGTGACCGGAAATGAAATCGGTGATGCCGATCCGGACCTGGTTCTGGCCCGACTGCAGGGCACAGCGCGATGGAGAACAGACGGGGCCGGACGCGTAGAAATCGGTGAACCGAAGACCCCCGGCCGCCAACGCGTCGATCCGCGGGGTCTCCACGAAGTCGTTGCCGTAACAGCCGATGTCCTTCCAGCCCAGGTCATCGACAAAGATCAAGACGATGTTGGGTCGCTCGGCGGCTTCGCAGGCTGAGCAGACAAGCAGTATCGCCAGAATGACACGGGCGAAACGTTGACAGCACATGGTGGGGCTCCACGAGTCATGCACAGCATGACCTACTTGGCGATGCAATAGACGTGGGCGGCGGTGCGGATCAGCAGGCGGCCCTGGGCAATCGACGGAGTGGCCAGGCACAACTCGCCCAACGCATTGGTCCGCTCGACACGGAACTTCCCCTCGGCCGGGATCACGTGAGTGGTGCCCCGCTCGTCCAGGCAGAAGATCTTACCGTTGTAGGCCCAGGGTGAAGACGTGAACGAGGCGCCTCGTGGGAACCTCGTCCGGTTGTAGATCAACTTGCCCGTCTCGGAGTCATGACACGTCGCCATGCCGCGGTCCAGCAACGTGAAGTAACGACCGCGGTAGACGATCGGAGACGTGTTGTAGGGACCCATCCGCTGCAGCGACCAGCGGATGTGCTCGTTGGATGTCTGGTCCGCCTGCAGCGTGATGTCACCCGTGGCCCCGGGAGCCACGGCAAACACCGGCCGCTTCGGGTCCTGGAAGTAGCCCGACGTAATGTAGAGCAGGCCTTGGGCGACCAGGGGTGAGGGGATTGTCAGCACCGACATCTTGCCGTCAAAGTGCCACAACAGCTTGCCGTCGGGAGAATAGGCCCTGTTCGCCTTCTTGCCCGCCACCACGATCTCGGTGCCGCCGGCGTGGTTCCAGACAATCGGAGTCGCCCAGGTACTCTTCTCGTCCCGCACAACCTTCCATCGCCGCTTGCCCGTGGTGGCCTCGAGAGCCTGGATGTAGGACGTGTCGTAGTTGTCGTAGACATAGATCACCTGGCCCCCCTCGACCACCGGCGACGCGGCCGCTCCGTAGCCGAACAGAGTTCTGCGAGGCTCGATCTTGTGAGTCCACAGCGGCTTGCCGTCGAGGTCGTAGCAGTAGAGGCCCAGGTCGCCGAAGAGCACGTACAACCGCTTGCCGTCGGTCGTCGGCGTCTCGGCCGCGTAACTGCTCTTGGGATGCCTCGCCATCTTCGGCTTGCCCGTGTGAGCCTCGTGCTTCCAGATCACCTTGCCCGTCTTCAGGCCCAGGCAATACACCATCCAGTGGTGGATCGTGTCCGGCGGCACCGGCCGGCCTCGGCCCAGGTACAAACCCGCCTTGGGCTTATCGTATTCGGCGTCGCTGTGGACCGCCGTGACGAACACGCGATCGCCCCACACGATCGGACTCCCCCAGCCCAGGCCGGGAATCTCGGTCTTCCAAGCCACGTTGGTCTTCTGGTCCCACACCTCCGGCAACCGGGAATCGTCTGCCACCACGCTGTTGCCATCGACCCCACGGAACCGCGGCCAGTTCTGCTGGGCCAAGACCGGCTCGAGGACCGCAAAGATCAGCAGCCAGGCCAGGGACATCCGTGCAATGCGAGTTGAGGACATGGTGGGGAATCCTGGTTCGGCGATCTGGTCATTCGGAAGCCACATCGAGCGCGACGAGGCGATTGTAGAGCGAGTCCCATTTCGAGACCATGACCCGGCTCCGCCACTGGTCGCCTCGCGAAAGATCCTCGAGTGACCCGGCCGAACGGGTCAGCACCTCGATCGCCTGTTCGGTCTCGGCCACAGTACCCTGGATCGTCTGGCCGTTCTGGTAGGCATCGTCAACGGTCGAACCAAAAGTCGTCGTGACACGATCCACGTTGACCACCACGTCCAACTCACGGTGTGACCACGCCGCAATCAGGTCCTCTCGCTCGCTGCCAAATCGATCAGCCGCCGAGATCTGCTGGACCAGCTCGAGTACTTCGGGAGACGGCGCGGAGGTGGTGACGGGTTGCTCGATTTCGGGGACCGCCGGGGTTGCGGTGGCTGCGGTGGCTGCGGTGGCTGCGGTGGCTGGGGATTCGACCGCCGGTGCCGACTGCTGGGCGACGATCTCGTCACGCTGTCCGGTCACCTCCGGCGGCCGCTTGCCAGGAAGCAGGATGAACTCCTCCTCAGACTTCGGGTCAATGGCCCAGGGCACATCAACCGCCACCTTCACATAGTGATCGATATTGATGTGGTGGCCGCGGTAGGTCAGAGGATGGCATTCGGCGACAAACGAAAACGGAAGTGCCAGGTCTTCCCCAGCTCTTAACTCGCTGTCCCCGGCCAGCATCTCGATCTCATCGCCACCCGAGTCGGTGTTGCCGTAGCCGTGAGTCTTCCAGTAGTGGGTCAACTGGATGCCGTTGCTGGTCGTGTCCTTGTTGACCTGAACGTGGACCTCGCCCGAGACGGTATCACCGCCACGATAGGTTCGATCCGGCTGGTCGAATCGGATGGAAATGTCGCATCTCGACATTGCGAATCCCGTCGTTCATGTCCTGAAATGTCATGTAGAGTTCGAGCTGGATCCGTCGGATGTCTGGGCCAAACCGCTCGAGCATCCCGGCAGCCGTCTCGAACAGCACGCCGGGCACCGGTCCCCCGCCGCGACGGACCCATTCGATCCGGTTGTTCAGAATCCGGGTCAACCGTGTGGCGTTCATCCGACCTGCAACCGCCACGGTTCGCACCCGTCGTCCGGCTCGAGACAATTCGCGAGTGAAATTGCGGTGTGTCCCCAGCACCAGCGGCACGCTCGAACGAAACACCTGCCGTCGCTGCCGCCAGGTCAGCCTCTGGGCCTCGTCGATCAGCACCGGATTCCCACCAGGCACCTCGGCCCGTTCCCCCTCGGGGATGTGCACGTAGCCCGACCCGGGAAACCTCGCTCCGATGGCCAGCAGATGAGTCGTCTTGCCGTAGCCCTTTTCGCCGACAAACTGCACCACCGATCCCGGCTCGGTAAGCAGCTCGTCAAACTCCTCCAGGTCCACATCGGCCAACCGCGTCCAGTCGTCGACCGAAAACTCGCCGAACGGGTTGCGGCGGAGATTCAGGTGAGCAAAGGGCAGCAGGGATGAGGTTGCCAGTGTCGTCACGGTCGACCCTCTGAGACCGGTCCCCATCGTGCTCACGACCCGCTCGGAACCCGGCCCGATCGTATCGCCTCGATTGCTCGACACAAGTGGCCGCGTGCAGCCCCCCAAGGTGGCGCAGCGCACGCTGGGTGGCCTCGCGGGATGCCGACGACACCTAGTGCTGGTAGATGAATTCCTGCGAGTTCAGCAGCGTCCAAAGCACGTCCTCCCACGCCTGTCGGCGGTCGGAGCTGGAAGTGACGTGTGCCAGCATCGCGGTGCGGGCTTTCGGCGACGGACGTCTCGAGAGCGACTGGAGGTACAGGTCGTCGAGAATCTGTGCGTCGCTCATCTTCGAGTCCATCAATTGGCTCAGGCGGTTTCCGGGCTGTACCAACCGCCTGGACATCATCTGGCCAATGATCAACTCCAACGCCTGCTTCCGCCCGAACGTCTGCTCGCGGTCGCACTCGCACGTCTGAGTCCGCGACGGCTGACCGAAGGCTCGCAGGAAGGGGTGAGACTCGTAACGGACATACTTCGATCCCTTGTTGATCAGGGTCACGATGTCGTTGACAGGCAACTGCACCGCTCGGGTGCCGATCGGCAGTGTGATCGTCCCGGGCGGTAACCCGATCGTGTAGTCCTTGGCGATCTCGTACACCTCCGGCACACCCGTCACCTGGCACACCGCATCCAACAGCACCTCGGCCGGCATGGGTCGCGAGTGCATGTGTGAGAAGTACTTTGCGTCGGACTGGTTGCTCGGATTGGAGATCGCACTGAGCTGGTAGGTGCGTGAGTTGACGATGGTCCGGATGAGTGGCTTCATCCGGAAGCCACCTTCAACACACTGTCGTGCCAGGGCCGCAAGCAGCGGATCGTTGGAAGAAGGATTCGAATCCCGGAAGTCGTCCACCGGCTCGACGATGCCACGCCCGTTGAGGTGAAACCAGACCCGGTTGACGAAGGCTCTTGCGAAAAACGGGTTGTCGGCGCGGGTCAACCAGGCGGCCAATTCCTGCCGGCGATCCTGTTCGGCGGGAATCGCCTTGGGCGGCTGCCCGATCAGACTCGGCACAACCGGCGAGCCGTCCGAGTCACGAGTGAACTCGGCCGCCTTCTTGTCGATCGTGATCTCGAACTGACGACGCTCGGCACGACCACCGGGCCCGGCCTTCCCCAGCCGGGTCCGCTTGACCTGGTTGAAGTGAGCGGCAAGGCCGAGGAAGTCGTTCTGAGTCCAACGCTCATACGGATGATTGTGGCACTTGGCACATTGCAGCCTCACACCCAGGAACAACTGGGCAGTCGCTTCGGCGAGGTCCTTCTGCAGGAACTGCTTGTCGGTGATCGTCTTGGGAGTCAGCGTGACGCAGTAGAAATTCACCGGGGCATCGCGGTAGGACTGGCCGAGCGACGTCAGCATCTGCCGGGCCGTCTCGTCGAATGGCGCGTCGCTCTCGATCCGGTCCCGCAACCAGGCCTGGAACTTCTGCGACCCCTCGAGATTGATCGCGTCCCGCGTGACTCTCAGCACATCGAACCACTTCTTCGTCCAGTAGTCAGCGAACTCGGGTCGCTGCAACAACCCCTCGACCAGTCGCGCCCGTCGGTCCGGTCCCGTACCGGCCATGAAGGCCTCGGTCGCGGCCGGCGTCGGCAGCACGCCGCAGAGGTCGAGATAGATGCGGCGGACGAACTGCTCGTCGGTGCACAACTCCGAGGGCGCAATGTGGAGTTGTTTCAGCTTGGCAAAGACGTGGGTGTCGACGTAATTCGCTTCCGGCGGATCCGGCCACGCGTAGTCCGCCGCCGGCGCGGCAATATGCATCAGCCGCACCGACTCAATCCGACCCATGAACCGGCACAGGATCGCCACCTCGCCCTGTCGCTGGAATTGCACCTCGCCGGAACGATCGACATGGGCGATCGCGATGTCGCTGCTGGAATACGTCGTCAAGCGGGTGACGTCTGCCAGCTGGCCATCCGAGAATTCCGCCTGCACGGCCAGCCGCTGCCAACTGGCCGGTGCCTTCAGGACACGGCGGCCTGGTGTCACGACCAGTGACTTCAGCGACACAGCCTTGGCATCGTCGTGAAGACCTTCAGCCTGCCAGCCTCGCATCAGCCTGGCCAACTCGCTGCCCGGTGCAAACCTCCGACCGCCAACGTGTGAGACCTGCGCGAGGGCCTTGTTGAGAATCAGGCTGTTGTCGGGATCCAGAGGGTTGGTCCGGCGACCGAGCCCGTCGTGGGTCAGCTGCTGGAAGTCGAAAGCGGGATTGAAACCCCACAGGCTGAGACGAAAGCCGTCCTTGCCACTGGGGGCCCCGTGGCAGCGAATGTCACTGCAGCCGGCAACCGCCAGCACCGGCATGAACTCGCGACGGAAACTGATCGGAGTGTGTTTCGCGGTATCAGCCACCGTCACGGTGACCGTACTCGACAGGCCAGCCACTTCGACCACCAGCTTCGTGGTCCCATCGCTGCGACCCCGGGCCAAGCCATCGGCATCCACGCTGACCATCGCCGGATCGGCCGGTTTCCACTGGCAGAACCTGGTGAGATCTCTGAGGGAGCCGTCGGCATACCGACCGGTCACCAGGACCTGGCGACTGGCTCGCGGCCCCGACAGTGTGAAGGCACGAGGCGCAACATCCAGGGCCACCGGCTTGCCTATCACGGCCTGCCGCGCCGTCGCGTCCCTCGGCACAGCCGCCAGCAAGCCCTGGCCGCAGGCCAGCATCGCGACGACCAGCCAGGTCACTCTCCAACGCATCGCATCCGCCCCCGTGTGGTCCCCGTCGGCGTCACATCGCCGGAAAACCGCCAAAAAACTGCTTGATTACGCGAGGATGTCCTTGATCACTCGGCCCTCGAGGCGAATCTTCACCGGCTGACCGGCCGCGTCGGGCACGTGCATATCCGGGTCGATCCCCAGGCACTCATAGATCGTCGCGCAAATGTCGGCCGGGCTGATCGGACGATCCTTCACGTAGGCCGCCTCGCCATCGGAAGTCCCGTAGACGGTGCCGCCCCGGATGCCCGCACCGGCGAACATCACCGAGTAGCAGAACGTCCAGTGATCCCGACCGGCGTTCTTGTTGATCTTCGGCGTGCGACCCATGTCGCTCATCACGACCACCAGCGTTTCGTCGAGCGTGCCACGGTCCTCGAGGTCTTCCATCAACCCCGAGAAGGTCAGGTCGTACTGTGGCAACAACGTCTCGCGGCAGATCCCGAAGTTCCTCTGGTGAGTGTCCCAGATCGTTCCATCGATCTTGGACGGGCGAGTCCAGAACGCGTCCCAGGTCACGTTGACGAACCGCACTCCCTCCTCGACCAGCTTTCTCGCGATCAACGCGCTGTTGCCAAACAGAGTGCGGCCGTACTTGTCGCGGACCTCGCTCTTTTCGCTCTCCACGTCAAAAGCGTTGAGGATGCGGTTTGAGGTCAACAGCGACAGGGCACCTTCCTGCACCCGGTCAAACTCGCTGGTGACACCCGGCTGGCGAAGTGCGTCGTCAAACTGCTCGGTGAGTTTCTTGCGGACATTGAGCCGATCGAGCGTAATCCCCTTCGGCAACTTGGCATTGGGCAACGTCGGGGTGCCCAGCGTCACCTGCGGGTGATAATCGGTGCCCGGTTTCTTGGACGTCGCGTTGGCTTCGGTGAAAAGAGGATCGTACTGCCGACCGAGAAATCCCGCGTACGGACCCGCACGGCGGATGTGCTGGCCCCAGCCCAGCATGCACGGCATGTGCACGTAGTCGGGCATCCCGCCGGGATCATCGTTGAGATACTCGCAGACCGATCCCATGCTCGGAGGCAACCCGTCCTGGTTGACACCGATCGAGGGCAGGGGTTCGGGGTAGCCGGTCAGGCTGGGCATCGGGTTGTGGCAACCGCCGGTGTGGTTGACCGTTCGCACGATCGCCGACTTGTTCATCCAGCGGGCGTGCTTGGGCAACAATTCGCTGATGTCCATGCCGGGGACGTTGGACACGATCGGGCTGAACTCGCCGCGGATCCCGCCTGGAGCATTCGGCTTCAGGTCGAACATGTCCTGCGTGGGAGCTCCACCGAGCAGGTACAGCACGATCACGCTCTTGGCCTTGCCGGGCCGATCGAGCCTGGTGCTGCTGGCCGCTGCGGCTGCGAGGTCTTGAGGCAGGCCGAACATCCCGCCGAGCATCGCCAGCCCACCGGCCTGCAACGTCTCGCGTCGAGTCACTCCGTCGCAGTTCTTCCGCCGACTACCCAGGACCGTAATCATGGCATCCTCTTTTCAACTCGCTTGCATGTCGGTTTCCGCCTGTCATCTCCATCGGCCAACCGGCAAAGACTACACCAGCACACCGACCGAACATGCGGAACATGCGGAACATGCGGAACATGCGGAACATGCCGAACATGCTGTGATCGCTTCACCACAATATACGAAAACCACTCGCCCGGTGTTACTCGATTCAGCGGTCTGATCCGTAACCGGAGCATCTGACCGCCCCCGCTCCGAACCTCATTGCTTGTCTCCACAGGGTGCAGTGGGCCAGACTGTTGCTGAAGATCTTTGAGTTTCGACGAGCGGATCAAGGGAGCAAGTGGATGAGAATCGTGAGAGCGCTCGCATTGGGGCTGGGGCTGGGGCTGTGTTGCTGTGGATCGACGCACTCGGCGCCCTTCGCCGAGGATCCCTCGACACTCGCGTGGAACTACGAGCCGCGATTCCTGCGCCCGTTCTGGAAGGGCGACACCGTTGAAGGAGAATCGGTGCTGTTCATCAGGAACCCCGAGTCGGGCGAAGCGTCAGCCAGGGTGTTCTTTCCCATCCAGGAGATCCTCGCAGTCAGGAACTCCGGCAGCGAGGTGACCTACCAGGAAGGTCGAGACTACTTATACAAGCCGGGGTCTCGCGAGATCGTGATCCCCAAGGGATCGAAGATCGTCTCCCGCACACCCCTCGAGTTGCGTCGCCCGGCCGGATCGCAGAAGCACAAGTTGACCCATCGCGACGGCAAGGGCGAGATTCTCTTCGGCGGCAAGCTCGAGTACGCCGCGATGCAGACCTCGATCACCTATCGCCACGGACCGGCGCCGTGGAAGTCACCGCTCCCGAAGTTCGACGACACGACGCTTCCACGAACTGTCAGCAAGCTGCTCAGCAAAGAACCCCTCTCGATCGTCGTGCTCGGCGACAGCATCTCAGCCGGAGCAAACTCCTCGAAGCTCGCAAAAGCACCCCCGTTCCAACCCGCCTACCCCGAACTTGTGCAGATGCACCTGGTGGCGAGGTTTCGGTCGAAGGTGGATCTGAAGAACCTCTCGGTCGACGGCAAGGATTCGAAATGGGGACTCACGCAAATCGACACCGTCGCCGATGCCAGCCCCGACCTGGTGATCCTGGCGTTCGGCATGAACGACTCGGCCGGTCGTTCCGTGAAGGACTTCCGCGACAACATTCAGAAGATGATCGCGATGATCCGCGAGAAGGGACCCGAGACCGAGTTCATCCTGGTCGCGTCGATGCTGGGGAACCGCGACTGGACCGGGCTGAAGCACGAGTTGTTTGCCGGGTATCGTGACGCACTTGGGGAACTCCGTCAGCCTGGCATCGCATTGGCCGACCTGACCTCGATCTGGAACGGCTTCCTGGATCGCAAGAAGGACTGGGACCAGACCGGAAACGGCGTCAACCATCCCAATGACTTTGGCCATCGCATCTATGCCCAGGCGATTTCGACCCTGATCGACCCTCGAGGAGAACCGTCGGCCGAGCCGACTC
>Ga0310122_10001101_pt1 | contig 17249 bp, 19 predicted proteins | sample CB6_Bottom_1051__FD_203503 | JGI IMG/M metagenome (GOLD analysis project Ga0310122, IMG submission 203503) | Marine microbial communities from Western Arctic Ocean, Canada - CB6_Bottom_1051 | ecosystem: Environmental > Aquatic > Marine > Oceanic | place: Canada: Western Arctic Ocean | collected...
AGCGGCGGCGAGAAGGCACAAGTCCTTCAGGAGGTTGAGTCATCCCCGGGCTCCAAGCGCAAGGTTCTATCAGAGCTTGGAGTCCAAGAACGACTGCTACCGCTGGAGAGCCAGAGCAAGGCAAGGAAGCCTTGAGGATCGAAGGCATCCAGGCCCATCCTGGAACCGCCTGAGTCTTCATGAGGAGTCTGTGGTCCTTGATGTTGCCTTTGAGCAAACCGATTTGAGTTCCAGACAGTTGGCCGCATGGATCACCGTCAACAAAGGTTTTTCAGTCTCAGAGTCCATTGTGTATCGACTCCTCATGTGTCAAGGATTGGTAAAGAGTCCGGAGATGAAGATGGCCGCTGGCAAGAAGTTCCATGCCAAGACCACGCGTCCTCACCAGATGTGGGCCACTGACGCATCCTACTTCAGAGTCTGTGGATGGGGCTTCTACTACCTGGTCACTGTCATGGATGACTTCTCACGGTTCATCACCGCCTGGAGGCGTCAGACAGACATGACATCAGACTCGTTCATCGAGGTGGCCCAGCCGCAGTCGACCTCACAGGCATGACCGACGTCCCATGGGAGCATCGCACAAGGCTACTCTCTGACAACGGGCCAGGCTATATCTCTCATTCCTTCGGAGAATACCTGCGGCTGGTGGGCATCCGCCACATCCTGGCTTCGCCGTTCCATCCTCAGACCAACGGCAAACTGGAGCGGTATCACCGGACCATCAAGCTTGACGTCAACCAGATCCCATACGATGTTCCAGGGAATCTGGAGGAGGCGATCACGGACTTTGTGAACTACTACAACAATCGACGTTAACACAAGGCTCTAGGAAACGTGACGCCCTCGGACGTGTTGGATGGTCGCAGGGAACAGATCCTGCAGAAGCGAAAGGAGGTTCAGACTCAGACTTTTCAGCGCAGACGATTGGACAATCAACAACTCAGAGAGCTCGCCGCATCACCACCGAATCTCCATTAGCTTTCTGTCCCATATTCGCTGAATGCATAGAGCCCACCCGTCATCGGAGGGCTATGTTGTTTTGACCGTCGGGGATACCGGAACAAGTATGACAGACGAAGTGAAAAGCAAAATCTTCGAGCCATTCTTCACGACCTTTGATGGTCGGCAAAGGCACTGGGTTGGGACTCGACACATGTTACGGAATTGCGACAAAAGCTGGCGGACATATTGAGGTAGAGACGCAACTTGGGGAAGGGACGAGTTTCCACGTTTACTTGCCCATTGTCGATAGCGTGACCGATAACGACATTCACGTTGATCCTGAGCGAGGTAACATCGCCATCGGCCACGAGACGGTCTTGCTTGTTGAAGATGAGGCGCTAGTCAAAAAAGCATGCGCTGTCACCCTTCGCAATCATGGAAACCACGTGCTGGAAGCCAGCAATGGTACTGAAGCTTTGAGAGTTGTCGAAGAAAACCTCGATTCGAGTATAGGCCTCCTATTCACGGATGTCGTCATGCCTTTCATGGGGGGCGTCGAACTCTCACAAAAGGTCATTGACGCTATTCCTACCGTCAAAGTTTTGTTCGCGTCTGGTTACTCGGACGAACAGACTTTAAGCAATGTTTTGACCACCAAAGATCATCACTTCATCCAAAATCCTTCACGCCTTACGCGTTGGCAGGCTCCGTGAGAGAAATATTTGACGCCTGAACCCTGAGCCTGACCGTTTTGATACCTGGTATCGGAAATAGCGCCACGCTGCCACGCATCTCTTCTCCGATCCGCTCCAAAACACGGAATGGCATTATCCTCCTTGTGATAATGTGGCCGCTCCAGATTGAAAAAAACAACGTTTTCATAAACCCTCCACAAAACCCGTCTATAGGTTTATGATTGTCGTCAGCAAACAATAGCAGACGCGATAAACAACGAATGACAAGTAACTAAGGCCACAGTGCCCTCATGCTGTATCGTGGCCGTGGAGGCAACCAACATGACACAGATTCGAGCAGCCCGCTGGAAGTCAGCGCTTGAGCTTGAAATCAGCACGGTCGAGCTGGACGGACCTGGCGCTGGCGAGGTTCAAGTGTCCATTCAGAGCGCGGGCATATGTGGCTCGGACCTGCACGCGTTCAGAAACACATCGGGGTCTGGAAAAAACAGCGGTCTGGTTCCGGGACATGAAATCGCGGGGGTCGTCAGCGCAATCGGAGTGGGAGTGGGCCACGTCCGCGAGGGCGATGTGGTCGGCATCGAGCCTCTTTTGCGATCTGTCGTTTGTGGCACGTGTCGGTACTGTCTGGCCGGCGAATACCAGGTCTGCACGGCAGACCGAGGGCCTGGCGGAGGGCTATACGGCGAAAAAGTCGATGGCGGAATGCGCGAGATGGGAACATTTCCTAGCCCTGCCGTGTTCCCGGTGCCGTCAGGCGTAGATGCCGAACTCGCCGCGTTGGCCGAACCGCTGGCCTGCTCGGTTCACGGCTATGAGAAGATCGGCCTTCGCGCCAACCAGACTGTGCTGATCGTCGGCGCAGGCACGATAGGCCTGACGGCTCTGCTGGCGGCCAAAGCCGCTGGATCCCACGCCATCATTACCGCGCGGCATCCCCATCAGCAGGACGCCGCCCGCCGCATGGGGGCAGACGAGGTGATCGGAGATGACGAGGCGGGCCGCGCCAGGCTCGATGAGTTGGCCGCTCAAGAGGCCATCGACGTGGCAGTTGAGACCGTAGGAGGCCGAGCCGACACGCTTATTCAGGCTCAACGCGCAGTGCGACGCATGGGCACGGTCATCGTGATTGGCATATTCACAGACCGCCTCGCGACAATCGACGCGCTCGACATGGTGCTGAGAGAGTTGCAGATAGTTGGCGCGATAATCTACGGAGCTCCCACCGGCAAGGCCGAGTATGCGATGGCCCTGGACATGCTGGCAGACAACGCCGACACTGCCCGGACGTTGATCACTCACCGTTTCCCCCTTGAGGAGGCCAACGACGCCTTTGCCGCCGCCCTCGATAAGTCGAGCAATTCAATCAAGGTCCACATCAACCCGAACACGCAGTCCTGAACGAATTTGGCGCCGCGCGCTGCGATTCGACCATCATGCGGCCACTTTCCAACTGAAGCGAATCCCCCAAACAGTCAGGCCCGCAAATCTTTGGTCACAATTGTTGTATGTGTAATCTCGGACCAGAAATTTTGTGCGAGTCCTCATGAACGGCCCTTTAGTGCTGCACCATCGGCATGGCCTGTCAAATCCAATACGCAACTCAGCCCCCTCAACAAATCTTGTTCTGCGCTGTATCGGACCTCGCCCCAACCAATCGCAATTCAGCAACCCCTGATGGTTGAATTCAAGACCACACCCGATCCAGCCACTGCCATCTGCCAACTTGTAAAACTCATCACTTTGACAGATTTGATGTCTCATCGTGCAATTCGTCTCAATTACCAATGTGCAACTACTCGATAGAAAAATCGACGCCGTAGCATAATGGCATGCGTCAGGTGGTATAAACTCAACGCAATAGCATTGATCGCAATTGGCAAGTCAATCGGCTTATGAACCGGAGGCACTAATGGAATTTGAAGACATCCGACCATTTCTAGAGGCAACCCACCAGGCAGTCGTGACCACATTCCAGTCCAACGGCGCGGTTCAAGCGAGCATCGTAGTCGCCGGTGCTTACGAAGGGGCTGCTGCATTTGTGTCGATTCGCGGCAGTTCAGCAAAAGTTCGAAACCTTCGTCGTGACGCCCGGTGCACCGTGTTGACCGTGACCGATGGTTGGCGCAGCTACGCCGTTGTCGAAGGCACGGCGCAACTGTTCGACGCATGCAACACTGACTCCGAACAATTACGAGTGTTGTTGCGAGCAGTTTACGGCGCATGCGGGGGCGGGGAGCATCCAGACTGGGAAGAATATGACCAGGTCATGCGCCAGCAGAAAGCCGTCGCGGTGTTGGTGCAGCCGGAACGAATCTACGGATTGCTCAGATAGCCAACTTATCAGTCACGAGAGTGCCGCTTGACCAAATTTGCCAGCCCTGTCATCCTGTGCCATATACAAGAATGTTCCATATCAGGCGCTATCAAAGCGTTCCACACCGCCCAAATATTCACATACAAGAGGACGAAAAATGCCCACGAACATGAACAACCTCGTGCCGGAACAGGAACCCGAAAAGCTAGCCGGCGACCTCCAGTTCACAGAGGGGCCTGTGTGGCACCCTGACGGCTATCTTCTGTTCAGCGACATTCCTTCAAACGATATCAAAAAATACACCCCAGGCGGCAGTGTCGAGACGCACCTGACTCCCAGCCGAAACTCAAACGGCCTGACCTTCGACCGCGAAGGAAGGCTGGTCGCGTGCGAGCATACCGGACGTCAGGTGTCACGCCAGAGCGCAGATGGGGCAATGGAGCCGGTGGCGACCCATTACGACGGTAAGAGACTGAACAGCCCCAACGACGTCGTGGTCCACTCCAACGGACGGATATTTTTCACCGACCCGCCCTACGGCATTGAGCCTGAACAGGCGGAGATCGGGTTCAACGGCGTCTATCGCATCGACGCCGACGGCAGTGTGACGATGCTGGAGTCGGATTTCGGACGTCCCAACGGCCTCGCGTTCTCGCCTGACGAGTCGATCCTATATGTTGACGACACCGAGCGTCGCAACGTCCGGGCCTTCGACGTTGGGGACGGCTTCTCCCTTTCTAACGACCGCGTGTTCATCGACATGGACACGCCCGAAGCAGGAAGCCCCGACGGCATGAAGGTGGACACCGAAGGCAACCTGTACGTCACTGGAGCGGGCGGCGTGTGGGTCATATCGCCCGACGGCGCCCATCTGGGAACCATCGCGTTCCCCGAGCTTCCGGCCAACGTGGCCTTCGGCGGGGACGATTACAAAACTCTGTTCGTCACGGCTCGAACCGGCCTGTACAGCGTCCAGGTCAACACTCCTGGAATCAAGCCGTAGCCGACAGACAATCATGCCCTAGAGCGGGCCCATAAATCAGATTGGAACATCATGGAACACAATTTCTCGCCAACCACCTACTATTCGACCATAGGCTCTCACGAGCCTGCGCTGAACGTCTCTAGCGGGGACACGGTGGTTACTGCAACCATCGACGCGGGCGGCTGGCACGCCAACGGCGAGTTCATAGGGCCGCGCGGCAACCCACAGACAGGCCCAATTTACGTTGAGGGCGCAGAACCCGGCGATACCCTGAAAGTAAAGTTCGAGAAAATCTGGCCCAATCGGCCCCACGGGTTCTGCTCTCGTCGCATCGCTCCCCACGTGCTGGAACCCGGCGACCCGAACATGGTGGACCTGTCGGAGCGCCTAACGTTCAGGCTCGACTTTGAGAACAGCACAGCGACGGTTGAAGGCGGCCCCTCTTCCCTGTCAGACCTGACCGTGCCGATTCAACCGATGCTGGGATGCTTCGGCGTCGCTCCGGCCCGAGGACAAGCCATATCGACCGCCACTTCCGGGCCATACGGCGGAAACATGGACTACAAAGGCTTCGCCCCTGGAGTCACTGCCTACTTGCCTGTTTTCGTGGAGGGCGCGTTGTTCCACCTGGGCGATGGTCACGCATGGCAGGCCGATGGCGAAATCCTGGGCACCGGAATCGAGATTTCGATGGATGTCACACTTACTCTTGAGGTCATCAAAGGCAAGGAGATCGGATGGCCGCGAGGCGAGAACGACGATTACATCTTCACCGCAGGCAACGCTCGACCACTGGACCAGGCGACCCAGCACGCCTCGTCCGAGATGCTCCGATGGCTCCAGACCGATTACGGCCTGGACTCGGAGGAGGCGAATTTCCTGCTTGGGATGCACGTGGAATACGACGTCGGCAACATCTTCGACCCGGCCTTCACCATGGTCTGCAAATTGCCTAAGAGCGTTCTGCCCAAGTAACGATGTTCTGAATTGTCATGCTGAGCGAAGCCGAAGCATTTGGTCGCCAGGGAAGCAAATGTTGCATTACTAACGGCCAGATTCTTCGATTGCGATCTCAGAATGACAAGGCGGCTCTAGGTGGCTGAAACCCGATTGCTGAAAGCTATTCCCAAGCTCCGATCTGTCGGAGCAGGTCGAGGTCGTCGCGTTGCACCCACTCCTCTGCGATCAGTCCGTCTTCCATTCTGGATATTGCCATTCCCGTAGATGAGATGCTGACTCCGGTGGGAGTAATATTCCTCCATGTCCCAAGATGAGTCCCGATCATTATCCAACGACGAGTGACGAACTCGCCGTTGGCGGACGGGATAATCCAAACGTCAAAATGAAAATCCGGGAAACCGGTTTGCAGGCTCACGATCTGCGCTTTGACTGACTCAATACCCACAACTGGCTCATTCAGTAAGGAGTCCCGTCTGACGTGGCCGGGTGTGAGCAATTCATCAACTATCTGAATGTTGCCCCGATTCCACGCCTCTTCGACATACCGCGCGACCACTTCTTCTGCGGCCATGTTTGGATGCCCCATATCGCCTCCTTGCGAACGATTTAGTCTCGACGTTTCAACGGCATTCTAACCAACCATGTCGTGCCGATGTCAGGCAATCGAGCATCGAACTGTTGTAGTATCCTTGGGACTCGAATCTGATTCCATTCGCCAGGCGACAAATACCCATCCGATTGAACCTCTCCCATAAACTACAGAACGCAGCCTCCCCCTTCAGCACGTTACGCCAGCGAAACTTCGGCCTGGTCTGGTCGTCGATTATGCTTGGCGGAATGGGCGCTCAGATGGAAACGCTGGTGATGGCGTGGTTCGTGCTGACGCTCACAGACTCGCCATTCCTCGTGGGGTTGGCAGGCTCGGCTAGAATGGCCGCCAACATTCTTGCCCTGTTCGCCGGAGCCATCGCCGACCGAATGCCCCGCCATCTGCTCCTCTCTGGGGTCGGATTCGTCATGGGCTCGCTGGCGATCATCTTGCTGGCCCTTCTGTTGACCGATACGTTGGAGGTGTGGCACATATTCGTCATATCTTTCGCCAGCGGACTTGCCCGAATCTTTCAGATGCCCGCCGGCCAATCTCTGGCGGCGGACAGCGTTCCGCAGGGCCGCATCTCCACCAGCGTGGCCCTAATCAACAGCGGCATGAACCTCAACTTGATCATCGGCCCGCTGATCGGCGGAATACTATTCGAGGCGTTCGGCCCCGAAGGCGCGTACGCGCTGATAAGCGCGTTGTACATCTCCAGTGGGGTCTGCGCGTTGTTCATCCGAGTGAGCAGGTTGACCGAGCAAACGAGAGAGTCCGTCTGGAGACTTGTGTTGGGAGGGTTGAGATACGTCAAAGTTCAACAGGCATTGTGGGCCGGGCTGCTTGTGGCGGTCATAATCAACCTCACGGGGTTCCCTTTCCACACCACTCTGATGCCGATATTCGCCAAGGACGTGCTGGGGACCGACGCTCGAGGGTTGGGATTGTTGATATCCGCTTTCGGAATTGGCGCTCTGTTCGGCTCCTTCGCTCTGGCATCGGTGCAAAACATGAAGCACACTGGCAGGTTATTGATCGTCGCGGTAATTGTGTGGCACGCCTCGATGGTGGTGTTTTCAACGTCGACGTCGTTCCCCACCTCCCTGGCAGTTCTCGTCGTGTCTGGAATGGCGTTCTCAGCGACTTTAGTTCTGATCCTTACAGTCCTGCTTCGCACCGCGCTCCCAGAATACAGAGGGCGAATCATGGGATTGCGAGTGCTGGCGATCTACGCTCACACTTTCGGAAGCCTCAGCTCAGGAGGCATGGCAAGCCTGTGGGGAGCGCCAGTAGCCGCCAATATCAACGCTGTCTGGGGAGTCACGATGCTTGGACTGCTGGCATTCATCGCCCCCAAGTTGCGGCGGGCGTAAAGTCGACCATAGACTAGCCACTTTCATGTCAAGGGCTGTTCCGATATATTAGGCTTCATCCAGATTATTTCAAAGACGAGGTATTCGTGAGCCAACTTTTCACACCCATAACCATTCGAGGCGAAACCATCCCCAACCGCGTGTGGGTCTCGCCAATGTGCCAGTACTCCTCGGACACCGAGGACGGACGGTGCCGACCATGGCACTTGATCCACTACGGGTCCAGAGCGCAGGGAGGCGCGGGTCTCGTGATGGTAGAAGCAACGGCGGTCCAGCCTGAAGGCAGGATAACGCCGTGGGACCTGGGTTTCTGGTCCGACGACCAGTCCGGGTCATTCGAGCAAGTGGCTGAAGCCATCGACAGGACGGGTTCGACGCCAGCAATCCAGCTTGCTCATGCCGGTCGCAAAGCCTCACACACGAAACCCTGGGAAGGCAGCGACTTCCTGGAAATCGGCGACGGGGGTTGGGAGATAATCGGCCCCAGCCCCGTGAAATTCCAAGACGACTGGGGAACACCCAACGAGCTAACCATAGAAGACATCGACGCGGTGGTCGCAGATTTCGCAAGCGCCGCTCGTCGCTCAGTCGACGTCGGCATGCGCGCCATTGAGCTTCACATGGCCCACGGCTACCTGGGATGCGAATTTCTCTCTCCCCTATCCAACCTGCGTCAGGATGAGTTTGGAGGCTCGCTGCGAAACCGCTCCCGGTTCGCCCTCCAGGCGGTTCGGGCCGTGCGGAAGACGATTCCAGAATCCATGCCCTTGTTCGTCAGAGTGTCGGCCACCGAATATATGGATGACGGCTGGAACATCGACGAATGCGTTCAGCTATGCCAGTGGCTGAAGGGCGAAGGCGTTGACCTGATCGACTGCTCATCGGGCGGCAACTCCGTTGACCAGAACTTGGAGCCTTACCCCGGCTACCAGGTTCAATTCTCATCTCGAATCCGCAACGACACCGACATGCTGACCGGCGCGGTTGGCTTGATCACAGAGCCTCTTCAGGCGGAGAAGATACTGGCCGACGAAGAGGCGGATGTCGTCCTGTTGGCCCGGGAGCTTCTTCGCGACCCGTACTGGCCCCTGCACGCCAGGGAGGTGCTTGACGATGACACGTCCACATGGCCCGATCAGTACGCCAGAGCGGCAGGCATTCCGAGTATCGCCCGTTAGTTCCTGTATTTAGATCGCTCAACTAAACCATGTCATTTTGAGACCACCGTCGAAAAATCTGGCCCATGGGAACAACCGTGGCATTATATCAACCAGATGCTCCACTCCGTTCAGCATGACATTGGGAGATTTTGTTAATCGTTTTATTAGGTGAATAGATTTGGCAATCTGCGCGATGTAAAATAGGCGAGATTCGACCCCTGGTTGGATTTGGCCCTGCCGACCCATCGTCAACCCCAGTGGAGGAGAACAAGCTAAATGAAAATAACCGACATCGAGACCTTTGTGGTTGACGCGGGACGTCGACCGTGGCTGTTCACAGCAGTCCGAACGGATGAGGGCATCACAGGATACGGAGAGTTTGGCTCTGGCGGCACGGCCCATGCGCTGGTGGGATTGATCGAAGACCTCAAACCCATCGTCATAGGCAAGGACCCGGAGGCGGTCGAAAAACTCTACTTCGACATGTATCGCGTTCTCAGATCAGCGCCTGGAGGCATTGCCCAGATGGGCATGGCCGGAATCGAGCTTGCCTGCTGGGACATCAAGGGCAAGGCGATGGGAGTGCCCGTCAACAACCTGATCGGCGGTCCTTACCGAGACAAACAGCGAGTCTACTGGTCTCATCTCGCCAGCGCGAGGGCCGGAGACCCTACTCTCGCGCCCGACAAGCCCCTTAAGGACTGGGGCGCTGTGGCCGCAGCAGCGCTTGAGGCTCCCGAAATGGGGTACGACGCCTTCAAAACCAACATCATCTGGCCTGGGGAGAACCCTCGTTCCATCTCGCAGGGTCGAGACGGACTGAGCCATGACCAGCGCGCCGACACCGAACTCGTCCGCAATGTCGAACAGCAGATTTCGGTCATGCGGGAGGCTGTGGGAAATTCCGTCGATATCCTGCTGGACATCAACTACAACTTCAAGACCGAAGGCGCCATCCGAGTCGCCCGCGCTCTGGAGCCATATAACCTGTTCTGGATCGAACACGACAACGAAGACCCGGAAGCTCTGGCGCAGTTCAAAGCGTCCACAACCACTACCCTTTGCTCAGGCGAACAGCACTTCACCATGCGGGAGTACCTTCCCTACTTTGAATTACGCGCTATGGACACCGTGAAGGTCGATGTCCAGTGGCAGGGATTCGGCCCTTCCAAGAAGGTCGCCGATCTCGCCGAGACCTACGAGCTAAACATCGCGCCGCACAACCCGGCGTCGGAGCTTGCCAGCTTCCAGACCGTCCATCTTTGCGCTTCGGTCTCCAACACCCGAATCATGGAGTCTGACCCAGAGGGCGTGCCGTGGAGGTTCGACCTGTTCACCGAGCGTCCCGAAGTAATAGACAGCTACATGACCGTGCCCACGACCCCCGGATGGGGATGCGACCTTGTAGAGGACGAAGCGCGAAAGCGAGCCTGGAACAAGTAGCGCCGAGCCATCCTCCTGACACCTTAAAACAGGATACCTAGCTACCTATCCCGAAGGAATAACACTCATGAAGATCACAGCTATCGAAACATTCAAAGTCCGCACCATAGGTCGCATGCCTTGGCTATTCTGCGCCATCCGCACCGACGAGGGTATCACGGGTTATTCCGAGTTCGGGTCCGGCGCGCTGCATATGGGTATCACCGGGCTTGTGGGAGACCTGGGACGGCGCCTAATCGGCCAAGACCCTCTACCCGTGGACAAGCTGTACATGGATATGTACCGGTGGACCCGATCCGAGTCCGGCGGCGCGACAGCTATGGCGATTGCAGGGATCGAACTCGCCCTCTGGGACATCAAAGGCAAGTTCCACGATGTACCTGTATATCGGCTGGTCGGCGGCCCATTCCGAGAAAAACAGCGCGTTTACTGGTCGCACCTGGCGACGTACCGCGTCCGCTCGGCTGAGATATTGGGCAAGCCGAAGCTCAGGACAATGGAGGACGTTGCCAACTGCGCCCGCGAGGCCGTGGACGCTGGATACACAGCCTTTAAGACCAACATCGTCTTCCCTGGAGAGAACCCGTCGATGATCGGCAACATGTTCGCCGGCTCCAACGACCAGAACGCCCCCACCGATCTTGTCCGCCACACCGTCGAGCAGATAGGCGCGATGCGACAAGCCGTCGGCCCAGATATCGACATCTGTCTGGACATCAACTACAACTTTAAGACTGAGGGCGCCATCAACATCGGTCGCGCACTGGAACCATTCGACCTGTTCTGGATGGAGATCGACAACCAGGACCCTGAATCACTGGCGCAGCTAAAATCTGCCCAACGCACTCCCATATGCACTGGCGAGCAATTGTTAGGTTTGCGGCAGTATCAGCCCTACTTCCGAAGGCACGCGATGGACACCGTTAAGGTGGATGTCCAGTGGCAAGGCTTCTCCCAGGCCAAGAAGGTCGCGGAGTTGGCCGAAGTCTATGAGTTGAACATTGCCCCGCACAACTACAACTCCCAGCTCTCAAGCTTCCAGAGCCTGAACCTGACCGCCGCAGTCTCCAACGTCCGAATCATGGAGTCTGACGTGGACTCATCCCCGTGGCGCGACGAGATCACGACGCAGGTCCCGGAGATCGAGAACGGGTTCATGACCATCCCCGACGGCCCAGGCTGGGGATGCGACCTGGACGAGAAAGCGGCAAAGAAGTACGCCTTCGAGGGGTAGGTTGAATAGTTCCAAGGCGTTATGGGTTTGAATAACCCTTTAGCCCTCTGTCGCCAATTCCCGCTGGGACTTATCGAGAACCTCCGGCCAATCTGCCTGTGCAAATGAGTTCGATTAACTCATAGGTTTTTTAAGCGATACCTTTATTCTATATCGAGAGCTTTACAAGCAGTATCGTTATCACGATAATCAGCAAAATGAACAACGAAACCTTCCCGAATTTGGCATTTCGGCTACTCAGATACGCCTCAATCAAATCTCCGGGAGTTAACAGCCATGCGCTTAGAAGCTATATCCTCAAGTTGATCAAGACGCCTGTCCCATTTCGAGTGCGGCGTAGGGCCGATAGACGGGCTTGACCTCCTGTCCGCTTCTGCCTTTAGGTGCTCTCCGAGCTTTTCGTACACCTCGACGCAGCCCTGGTGAAAAATCGTCACCCGTTTAGGGTGGAGATTGGTAGTCGCCATCGATGAGTAGCCGCCTTCCTTCGATGCCTTTGAGCATCGCGGCTTCCTGGCTATCAGGCCAAGGAGTAGCGTTCGATCGGTTGGTCGGATTGTCGAGGGGATCGGCAGATCGAGTTTCACGGTCATAGACCACCTGAGACCTGCGAGCCCTGCATTTAACTTTGTGGGTCACCGCGTTGAGCGTAGTCAAGACTGTACCGCATTTATCACACGTAACTGTCACCATAGCGGATCTCCTTGGTCTTGATTGGCATGGACTCTGCCGTGCCTGAAACGCGTCTTAAGACTAAATTACACGGTATTACCCGGAGTCTCCAACCATCACATTGTTGATAGTTCAATAACTGGCAATAACCCACACATTGCGCCCTTAAACGGAACGAAGGCCTTAGGCTTCAGCAGCGAATAGGTTGGAGCGGCGAGACTAATGATCTAGAGTCTGTCTCGTCCGATTGAATGTGACTCTCGCCCCACCTTGCCCTATACTCTACGTCGATGCCTATCAAAGAAAGAATCCGCCGCCCTAAAATCTATCGGGGCTGGTGGGTGATCTCGGCGCCTTTCCTGGCAAGCGCGCTTTCAGTGGGCGCCGGACAGTATGGCTTTGGCCTGTTCATCGAGCCTCTGGAGGACGCCTTCGGGTGGAACCGGTCGCAGATCAGCGCATCCCTCTCCTTCACCGCCGTCGGCAGTCTCATCGCGCCATTCCTCGGACGAGTCATGGATCGCCACGGGGCCAAATACATCATGGCTGGGTCGATGGGACTGATCGCCATCAGCTACCTGCTTCGCCCTCTGATGACCGAGTTGTGGCACTGGTACGCACTGAGCCTCATCCAGTATCTGGGCTACACGGGAGGCACAATTCTCCCCGCAGGGCGACTGGTTGGGATATGGTTCCAACGCACCCGAGGCAGAGTCATGGGTTTCACGGCGATGGGGGCAAATTTCGGCGGCTTGGTCATGCCGCCCCTACTGGGCCTGATTCTTCCGATTCTGATGTGGGAAGGGTCATACCTGGTCCTCGCAGTGCTGTCTGGCGCAATGATGCTCTACACGCTGGCATTCGTCAACGAACATCCCAATAGTGCAGATACAGGAGAAGACGAGTCAATGACTCGAAATTCCCCTGTCATTCTGACGGGCTGGACGCTCCAAGAAGCCATGCGGAGCAAGGCGTTTTACGCCATCACCTTGGCGGTAATGATGGGCACATTCACATACGCCGCGATACTCCCTCAGATCATCACCCACCTGACCGACCAAGGTGTCTCGGTCAGGACAGCATCGGTGGCGCTGAGTGTGTTCGCCATCTGCGGGATGACCGGCAAACTGCTCATGGGATTCCTCTCCGAGCGGATCACCGCCCGTTACGCCCTGTTGATAAATTTCACCGGCCAGGCGGTTTTCTTGATTCTGATGACCTGGGCCGCCTCTCCTGTGGTCATGTGGATATCCGTGCCTCTTTACGGCTACTTTAACGGAGCCTTCGGCGCGCTGTTCCAACTGGTCGTCCAGAACGCCTTTGGCATCCGGCATTACGGCAGTATCATGGGCAGCATTAATCTGACGACGATGGTGTCCTTCGGGATTGGGCCGATACTCGCGGGCGCGTCCTTCGATCTGACTGGCAGCTATACCGTTGTGTTCGTAATAGTGGCAGTCCTGTTTCTCATCGGCGCGCTGTCGATGACACAGGCGGGCATGCCAGAACATCGTCCTGTTAGGGGCGAAGTTTCGGCCTGACCGTTCCGGCATTAGAATCTTGAGGTGAGGTCGCGACGGACACACTGGTGCTTCCGGCGCCTGATTGCCATATACTCTCGTCTATGCTTATCAATAAAAGGCTACGCAAACCTAGGATATTTCGGGGCTGATGGGAATATGGTTCCAGCCCAAGAGGGGCCGGGTGATCGGAATTACCGCGATGGGCAACAACTTCGGCGGCTTCGTCATGCCGCCTCTGCTGGGGTTCATCCTCCCCGTGCTGATGTGGCAGGGAACCTATGCCGTGCTCGCATTCATGTCCGGAGCGCTCGTACTGTAGAAGCTAATTGTCGTCCGTGAATATCCACCGTCGCAGAACGCCAGCGTCAGGACCGCAAGCGCTCGGACTCTGGTTGCGCCGGCCCCTCTGACCGGCTGGACGCTCAAAGAGGCCATGGGAAGCAAAGCGTTCTACGCAATCACCCTGTCCATAATGCTGGGGACGTTCATTTACGCCGCCATTCTCCCTCAGATCGTCACTCACCTGACCGAGACGCCCTGGTCTCGGTCAGGGTCGCGTCGCTAGCGCTGAGCGTATTCGCCATTTTCGGAATGTCTGGCAAATTGCTCATGAGATTCCTCGCCGACCGGATCACCTCCCGGTACACACTGATGATAAACCTGAGCGGCCCGGCGATCTTTCTTGTACTAAGGATCTGGTCAGGTTCCCCTGTCGTGATGTGGTCGCCGTCCCGCTTTTCGGCTACTTCCACGGTGCCTTCGTCGCGTTGTTCCAGCTTGTAGTTCAGGACGCTTTCGGCATCCGGAACTATGGCAGTATCATGGGAAGCATTAACTTGGCGACAATTGTGCCCTTCGGAATTGGTACGATACTAGCGGGCGCGTCCTTCGACCTGACCGGAGTTACACCACGGTGTTCGTCACCGTGGCTGTCCTATTCATCATCGGCGCGCTGTCGCTGACCCAGGCGAGCGTGCCTGATCGTCGTCCAGTTGCTGACGAAGTCTCCACAAAATAGTTTCAAGACCACAGCCGCGAGGTGTGAACATGACAATCAATCCACAACCCGGCGCCAACCAAGAACTCACTGTTGCCCAGATTCTTGCCATGCAGTCCGTAATCGCGGGCGACACTCCCCGATGGTCGCCCGACGGATCCCGAATCATGTTCGTTTCCACCCTCGGGGGAACGGCAGACCTCTGGAGCGTAAGTCCCGATAGAGACTTTCCTCAAAGGATGTCGCTGGGCATGGGCGACGTCAGTTTCTTGGCATCTCGAATTCCCTTGTGGTCTCCTGACGGAAGGTATGCGTCATATCTCTCGCAAAAGAGTGGAAATGATGAGGTGTGGCTATGGCCAACCAATGGCGCCGAATTTCAACTCACCCACCTTGGGGGTCAGATCAACTCCATGAACTGGTCTCCTGATGGCCGGAGCATCATCGTAGCCAACAACCGCCACGGGAGCTACGACATATACAAGGTGGAGGTCCCGTCCGGCGAATCTGTGCGGTTGACCTCTGACTCGCGGTATGAGGTGAATCCGGTGTCCACTCCTGACGGCCAAAGCATCCTGTACGTACGGATGAACGAAAGCTGGGAGGATCATCAAATTGTGCGGATGAACCAGGACGGCTCCGAGCCTTGCGTGATCGTGGAGGACTCTGATTTCTTCGACTACTCCTACGGCGGGACATTCGGTTATCCGCTAGTCTCACCGAACGGAGATTCGGCGCTGTTCCGGTCTCAAAGGAGCGGGTTCACTAACATATGGAATGCTCAGTTAAATGGCGGCGATCCCCAGCCCATCGCGCCTGAGGAAGCGGATCAAAGTGAGCCTGCTTGGTCCCCAAATGGCCGGCTTGTCGCCTACGTTTCCAACCACAACGGCACGCTGAGTCTGAGAATCGCCGACGCTCACTCCGGAGAATCTCGGGACATTTTTTCTCCGCCTACAGGGGTATGCTCTGCGCCCCAATGGTCTCCTGACGGAAATTCGATCAGCTTCATGCACGGTGCTCCAACCGCGCCAAATGACCTGTGGGTGGTATCAGTCGAGAAACAAGAAGCCCGACAAATTACCTGCTCCATCCCAGCGGGTAGCCTCCAGAGCCGCTTCGCTGAGCCTCGGAAAGTAGAGTATCAGAGCTTCGACGGATTAAAGATCAACGCTTATCTCTACGCTCCCAGGGACCGATCTGAATACACAAAATACCCTGGCATATTGTTCATACACGGCGGCCCGACGAGTCAATTCGTGGACGACCTCCAACTTCAAGTGCAGCACCTGGTTCAACGAGGATACGCGGTTCTTTTGCCCAACATTCGTGGAAGCTCAGGGTATGGCAAAGCCTTCGAGGAGCTTAACGACGGCGACTGGGGCCACAGCGACCTGAAGGACGTTCTCGCAGGCGCCGAATTCCTGAAAGGGCTGGACTACGTTGACGCCGACAACATGGGAATCACCGGCACAAGCTACGGCGGCATCATGAGTATGTGCGCTGTGTGCTTCGCGCCAGGTTCGTTCCAAGCGGCGGCCCCCATGTCTGGATACGCCGACTGGCCCGAGTTGCGCCTTGAGGTAGAACTCAGGCACCTCAAACTGATGGATCACGAGTTTGGCCCCTACGAGCAGAACAGCGAGGCCTGGCGTCGAAGCTCACCTATCTACACAGTCGGCAATGCAACGACGCCCTGTTTCGTGCTGCACGGTGAGGGCGACGAACCCCGCTCAAACGCATCCAGGGCCTTCGTTCATAGAATGCGCCAACACTACAAGACTGTACGGTACAAGACGTACCTCAACGAGGGCTACTATGTCAGATCAACCGAGAACCTGCGCCAGATGTTCACCGATGTAGCCGACTTCTTCGACTATTACCTCAAGGGCTAGTGACAACAACCATCCTGGGGTCCTGCCAGTTCGAGGAGCGAAAGAATTCAATCTAAGTTGACATGGCAGAAGGTGGCGCCTAGACTGTTGGCTGTCCACACATATCAATCAAAATATTGGACTTTTAACAAGCAGGGAGAGCCGTATGCCCATCGACCCTAACCGTGAGACCTGGAAGCCCGGCATGGGCTGGGAACAGGCTGTTGATGACATGGGTTACATCCGTGGCCTGGCCCAGGAATTAGGCGGCCCGGAGCGGATCAAGCGTCAACATTCCGGCGGACGGTACACAGTACGCGAGCGCATCGACAAGATGGTTGACCCTGGAAGCTTCATGGAAGCCGGCCCGCTGGTGGGCGCGGTCGAGTACGACGAGGACGGCAATCTCACCGAGTTCACCCCCGGTGCGTATATCATGGGCCTTGCCGAGATCGACGGTCGGCCAGTCGCCATCGGCG
>Ga0310122_10001106_pt1 | contig 17231 bp, 9 predicted proteins | sample CB6_Bottom_1051__FD_203503 | JGI IMG/M metagenome (GOLD analysis project Ga0310122, IMG submission 203503) | Marine microbial communities from Western Arctic Ocean, Canada - CB6_Bottom_1051 | ecosystem: Environmental > Aquatic > Marine > Oceanic | place: Canada: Western Arctic Ocean | collected...
TGGTGGGGTTCACGCCGATGGAGCTGGCGCGGTCGCGGTCGACGAGCAGGGCCAGCTCGTTGGGGGTCTCGTCCTCCCGCTCATTGAGGGCGATCACGCCGGGGATGTTTCGGAAGAGCGGCTTGAGTTCGTCGGCCAACGCATCGAGTTGCTCCGGGTCCTGGCCCGAGAGCCGGATGTAGTGCTGTTCCTTTTTATCCTGTTTTTCCTCCCCCTCGCCAAACTGCTGGTAATCGATTTTCAGGCCGGGGATTTTGGGCAGTTCATTGTAAATCCGCTCGGCGACTTCGCGGGCGGGGACGGTGCCTTCCCGATCCCGCGAAAACCATCCCTCAAGTTGGCCGAACCAAGTGCTGTAAAAGACGATGAACCCGTCCAGCTCGTAGTAGTCTTTCCGCTCGTTGAGTTTCTTCTCGACCTGTTTGAAGTACTCGGTGCGCTCGTCGAAGGTGAACCGGCTGGGAAATCGAAACGAGAGGTGAAACGATGCCATGTCCTTCTCCTGCTGAACCGCGAAGCCGATTTTATCGAACACAAAAACGGTGGCGGCCAGGAGGACAAACATGAGAAAGGCCAGGTCGAGCCGGCGTTTCAGGAAAAAGCCAAGCGCGCGGTTGTACCAGCGGTTGAACCGGCCGAAGGAGGCGTCGTACATTTTTTCCAGCCAAGCGCGCGCGGCATCGGCCAGCCGCCTTGGCCAAGCGGCCGTTGCGGTCTTTCGCGTGGAGAGGGTCAGGTACACGCAGAGCGGGATGAACACCAGCGCCACGCCAAGCGAGGCGAGCAGCGCCACGACGACCGGCAGGGCCAGACGCATCATGAAGAAGCGCATCTCGCCCTCCACCAGCACGGCTGGCAGGAACACGACAACCGTGGTGAGGGTGGCCGTGGTGATGGCGAGGCCAATTTCCTGGACGCCCTTGATGCAGGCCTCGCGGCGTGGCAGGCCGGCCTGATAATGACGCTGGATATTCTCGGCAACCACCACTGAGTTGTCCACCAGCAGCCCGATGCACAACACCAGCCCGAGGATGGTCAGCAGGTTCAGGGTCTCGCCGGCGAAGTACATCGTGGCCACGGCGATGAACAGGCACAGCGGGATGGCTCCGGCGATGATCACTGTCATCCGGGCTCGGCGCAGGAAAATGTAAAGCACGCAGGCTGCGAAGAAGGCCCCGATTCCGCCGTTGGTGAAAAGGGTGTTGAGTTGCTCCATGATAATCGCGCCCTGGTTCATGTGGATCTTCAGGTCGAATCCCGTTAGCGCCGGGTTCTGTTTTATCTTCTCCACCTCGTTCGCGATTCGGTTGCAGACCTCGATGGTGTTGGCTTCGCTCTCCTTGACCGCCGTGATCATCATGGCTTTTTTGCCGTTCACGCGGGCGGCGAAGTAGCGTTCCTCCGGTTCGTACTTCAGTACGGCGATGTCCTTGAGCAGCACGTTGGTACTGATCGGCAGGTTTTGAAATTCCTGCATTGTTTGGAACCTACTGGAGGATTTTAGGAGATATTTTTTGCCACCATCCTGTACGTTGCCACTGGCCAGAGTGAAGTTGTCGCCCCGCATTTGCCGGGAAAGTTCGTAGATATTGAGGCCGTACGCCTCGGTGCGATCCTTGTTCGCCTCGATGATGATTTCCTTTTCCTTGAGGCCCTTGGTGTCGATATTGGCGACGCCATCGATTCGTGAGAGTGGCATGATGATGTGCTTGTTGACGAGGTCGTACAGATCACCGTCGGTCTCGTACGCGATGCCGATCATGCAGACCGGGATGCCCGACATGTCCATCTTGTTGATGTACGCCCGCTCTACATCGTCCGGGAATCGCAGCTTGGCCCGCTCCACCCGGTCACGCACTTCGCGGTAGGCGATGCTCATGTCCGTTCCCTGTTTGAAATTCAGGTAAACCGAGCAACCCCGCGAGGAGCAGGAGGAGCGCATCGAGTCCAGTCCGCGGACGGTGCTCAACTCTTCTTCAAGCGGCAGGGCGAGTTTTTCCATCACCTCCTGTGGCACGGAGGCATTCCACGGCACACGCACCGAGAGCGAATGCCCTTCAAAGCCCTCCGGGAAAAGCTCGAGCTTGAGGCGGCTCGAGGCGATCAGCCCGACGATGACGATCGTGAGGAACAGCACGAACATTGTCACCCGGCGATTGAGGGACAATCGCGTGATCCGGGTCGCTAGTTCGTTGGATTCCATTTGTTTACCGCTTGACCAACCTTGGCTTGGGCGAACGATCGAGGACGCTGGCCAGTGTGTTTCGAAATGCCTTCTGCGCGTCATCAATTAACGTGTAAAACACCGGCACAGCCAAGAGGGTGAAAAGAGTGGCTGAGGTCATTCCTCCGATGAGCGTGAACCCGAAGCTTTGATAACTCATGCTCATTTCGTTGGATGTGTTAAAGGTCAGGGGAATCATCCCAGAGATTGTCGTCAAGGCCGTCATGAACACAGGTCGGAAACGAACCTTGGAAGCCTGCAGCAAGGCTGCCGTTCTTTCCATCCCTGAGTGCCGTAACTGATTGGTATAGTCGACGAGAACGATCCCATTATTTACGACAATACCCACAAGGAGTATGGCGCCGACTAGCCCCATTTTGTCCATATCCGTGCCTGTAATGTAATGAATCCAAACTGAGCCCATGGCTGCCAAAGGGATCGTTAAGATAATGGAAAGAGGCAGCAACATGCTTTCGAACAGAAAAGCAATGAGCATGTAAATAAAAATAATGGATAAATAAACTACGAATCCCCCTGATTCCTTGTCGTTATCATTGAAGGATTTTCTGATTTCACCAAACGAAACACCTTCGGGTAAATCCATGTTTCGAGTTGTTCTGTCTATATTCTCTTTTGCTGTTTTTTCCTGTCCTGGTTTGAGTTTTATGCCAAAAGTGTAGCTCGTTTTTCTGTTGGTCCGTCGGATGTAGTCTTCGCTCTTGAGCATTGCAGGTTTGGTGATTGCCCCGATGGAACTAAAGCCTCCATACTCGGTTGGTACTAGAATGTTGTTCAAATCATACAGTTCTGCCCGATCCTCCTCGCTGAACTTTAGGCGAACCGGTATTTGGCGCCCCTTGCTGTTGAATCTTGGAAGATCGCTACCGCGTACGGCAGTGCTTATCGTTCCGGCCAGTATTGATGGACTAACGCCAAGGGAGTTGGCGCGATCACGATTGACGATCAAGGCCATTTCATTTGGCCCCTCATCGTTATCTCTTTCCTCCAAGGACAGTACCCCCGGTAGCTTTTCGAATTCCGGCATAAGGTCTTCCGCAACGGATTGAAGCAATTGGGGATCATCGCCTATCAACCGGACGTAATGTCGAGATTTATGATCATTGCGCTCCTCTCCCCCGTCTTTACCTTTGTAGTGGATTCTTACTCCTGGTTTTTCAGGGAAAGCCTCATAGATTTTTTCTGCAGCTTCCTCACGTGTAAATTCACTGACACGGTCATAAGAGAAATGCCCCTCGAATTCTGCATACCACGGCGAGAAATGAACTTCATATGACTTTATGCCAAGCTCTTCTTTTCTGCCTTCAACGTATTCCTCTACCTGTTTCAGGTATGCGCTACGCTCCTCAAGCGAGAACTGATCCGGGAATCGAACATCAATTTCGAATTCATCTCTTTCCTCGCTCCTTTCATCGGAAAACTGAATGTTTTCATAACCAATTTTGTAGGAGGCTACAAATAATATGACCAAAATAAACGCCAAGTCGAGACGGCGGTTCAGATAGAAGGCAAGTGTTTGATTATACCAAATGTTGAACTTCTCAAAACTTAAATTGTATATTTTAGTAAGGCGTGTCCTAATAAATGCATTCGCAGCACCGTATGCCTTGGTTTCATCAACTCCTGAGGAGGTGAGGGTCAAATAGACGCAAAGTGGAATAAAAACCAAGGCGACAATTAAGGAGGCCAGGAGAGAAGCCATTACCGGAAGGGCCAAGCCAGAAAGGGCAAAACGCATTCCTCCTTCAATAAACAACATTGGAATAAAGACAATCATGGTTGTCATTGTTGACGTTGTTATCGCCAGTCCAATCTCACTGACACCCTTAATACAGGCCTCGCGTCGAGGCATTCCGCTAAGAAAATGTCGTTGAATATTCTCTGCAACCACCACTGAATTATCCACAAGCAGTCCTATGCAAATCATGAGGCCGATCATATTGAATGCATTCAGGCTTTGGTCTGCAAAATACATGGAAGTTAATGAAATCAATAAACAAAGCGGGATAGCCATTGCTATGATCAGAGTCATCCGAAAACGACGAAGGAAAAAATACAGTACAACTACCGCAAAAAAGGCACCCACCATGCCATTATTAACAAGGTGCTTAAGTCTTTTTTGAATCTCACTACCTTGGTTGTGGTAAACGCGCAGGTGATAATCATTAAATGACGGGTTTGCCTTAATTATTTCAAGTTGATCCTTAACCCTTTGGCTTACTTCTAATGTGTTTGCCTCACTTTCTTTTATCACCCTGATACTATAGGACTCTAATCCGTTATACCGGAAAAAGCGACTGTCCATATCTGGTTCATATTTTATTTCTGCAATGTCTTTGAGGGATACATTGTCATTTAAGGGCACATCTAATAGTTCGTCAAAGGTATGAAACGAGCTAGAGGATTTGAGGATATATTTTTTACCGCCATCAACTACAGAGCCGCTGGCCAAAGTGAAATTATCTCCTCGCAAGTGGTTAGATAGTCTTTGTATGTTCAATCCATGGGCTTCCGCACGGTCTTTATCGACTTCAATCATTATTTCCTTTTGCTCTATGTGGAATTCCACATCTGCAACTCCATCGATCCGCATAAGTGGGGCAATGACGTGTTTGTTGATTAAATCATAATCTGGTACATGCTGATCCGATCCAATTGTCATTCTAACGATTGGGTCTGACCATGAGTCCCGTTTATAGATCCGAGGTTTTTCTGTTCCCTCTGGGAAACGCATCCTGGCTCGTTCCATACGATCACGCACTTCTCGATAGGCCACATCCATGTCTGTTCCCTGCTTGAATTTCAAATCCACCGAGGCAGAGCTTGCGCTGCAGCGCGTCGACATGGAGTCCAAGCCTCGAACAGTGCTTAGTTCCTCTTCCATTGGAATCCCGATTTTTTCCAGGGATTCTTGAGGGACTCCGGATCGCCATGATGTTCTCACATAAATCCCATGGCCCTCCGATCCCTTGGGCTCCATTTCAAGGGGAAGGCGATTGGTTGCAATAAGTCCGACGGCCAGAATAGTTAGGAAAAGAACAAAGATGGTGACTTTCCGCTTTAGTGAAAACCGGGTGATTTTAGTCGCTAGCTCGTTGGACTCCATTTGTTTACCGCTTGACCAAGCGCTAGGGAGGGAAGGTGTAACCAAGTCATGAATGTGTCAATGTTGCCAACGTTGGGAAACCGTCCGGGAGTGTACATTGGCCAAGCGGGAAAAGTTACTCTTTGGCCAAGCTTGGTTTGGGCGAGCGATCGAGGATGCTGGCCAGGGTGTTTTGCAACGCCTGCCGTGCGTCATCGATCAACGTGTAAAACACCGGCACGGCCAAGAGGGTGAACAGCGTCGCGGAGGTCATCCCGCCGATGATCATAAAACCAAAACTCTCAAAGCTGCGCCCCATCTCCGCATCCGAAAAAGTCAGCGGGATCATGCCGAAGATGGTCGTCAGGGCCGTCATCACGATCGGGCGGAACCGGTGGCGGGTCGCCAGCAGCAGGGCCTCTGTGCGCTCCATGCCGCGCAGGCGGAGCCGGTTGACGTAGTCGATGAGCACGATGCCGTTGTTGACCACCACCCCGATCAAAAGGATGCCGCCCACGATTCCCATGTCGTCGATTTCGGTTCCGGTCAGGTAATGCACCCAAATCGACCCAATGGCCGCCAGCGGGATCGTCAGCACGATCGACAACGGCATCAGGATGCTCTCAAAAAGGAACGCGATAAGCATGTATATGAATACGATCGAAAGCCCCATAGCGATCAGGCTGGCCGACATTTCGTCATCGTTAAAAGTTACCTTGATCTCGCTGAAGGAAACGCCCTCCGGCAGATCGATGTTGCGCCTGGCGTTCTCGATTGCCCGGCGGGCTTGTTTTTCCTCGCCGCTCTTTAGCTTCATGCTGATGTGGTAGCTGACCTTTTTGTTGGATCGGTTGATGGAGGTCTCACTCTTCAACATCGCCGGCCTGGTGAGGGCACCGATGGAGGCATAGCGCCCGTCATCACTCGGAACACGATAATTGTTGATGTCATCCAACTCGGCCCGATCCTCCTCACTGAACCGCATACGCACCGGGATCTGCCGGCCGTTGCCGTTGAAATCCGCCAGCGAACGTCCCCGCAACGCACTGCTTACCACTTCATGAACGTCGACAGGACTGACGCCGATGGAACTGGCCCGGTCCCGGTCGATGATCAACGCCATCTCATTCGGGGCCTCATCCGAATCCTTGTCCTCAAGCGAAAGCACCCCTGGGAGATTCTCGAAAACTGGCCTCAGCATCTCGCCGACTTCCTCCAGTTGCCTGATATCGTCACCGACCAGCCGGATATGGTGTCGGGATCTTTCGTCATTCCGTTTTTCACCACCGGTATCCATGCCGGAGTAATAGACCCTGACCCCCGGAATCTCGGGCAACAACGAGTACAACTTGTCCGGCACCTCCTCCGTCGGGAGGGCATTCTTTGCCTTCTCCCTTGCGTAGTTGGCTTCAAACTCTCCGTGCGAAGAATTGCTGAACTCAACCCGGTAACTCGATATACCAAACTGAACCTTGTTAGTCTCCACGATGTTTTCCAACTGTTGGACATAGGCATTCTTTTCTTCAATTGTGAAGTGATCGGGGAAGCGCATGCGCATGTGGAACTCTTGGCGGTCATCGTCGCGATATCCGGAAACTTCAATCTTTTTGAACCCGTAAAAATAAGTGGCGGAAAGAAGCACGATCAGAATGAACGCCAGATCCAGCCTCCGTTCGAGATAGTAGTTCAGGGCCTTGTTGTACCATTTGTTGAATCGTTCAAACGTCCAATTGTAGGTCACTACAAGAGCATTCTTGATGTGGTCCCGCATACGTTTGCGTGGGGTGTTCTCGTCGGGTTGCATTGAGTTCACGGTCAGGTAAACCGAGAGGGGAATAAAAATGATGGCCGTGCCCAGCGACGCCAGCAATGCCGAAACCACCGGCAGGGCCAGTTGATACAACATAAACCGCATCTCGCCCCCAACCAGCACCGACGGAAGAAAAACAATGATCGTGGTGAGCGTAGCCGTGGTGACCGCCAGCCCAATCTCTCCGACCCCCCTCATGCAGGCCTCCTTGCGCGACAGGCCGGACTGGTAGTGCCGATGAATATTCTCCGCGACCACCACGGAGTTGTCGACCAGCAGCCCGACGCAGATCACCAGCCCAAGGATTGAGGTCATGTTCAGCGTGTTGCCCGCGAAGAACATGACCGTCATGGAGATGAACAGGCACAGCGGAATCGCCAGCGCAATGATCATCGTCAATCGGAATTGGCGGAGGAAAAAATAGAGAACCATGCCGGCCATTAATGCACCATAAAAACCGTTATTAGTCAGGCTGTTGAGCTGTGTTTTGATGATGTCCCCGTAATTCTGGTACAGGTAAATCTCGTAGTTGGCCAACTCGGGATTCTTCTGAATCTCCTTGATGGCTGCAGCGACCTTGCTGCCCACCTCCACGGTGTTGGCCTCACTTTCCTTGACGACCTCCACCCGGGCAGACTGCATTTGGTTCCACCGTTCGTTGTGCTGGTACCTGTCGTCCTTCTCGTACTTGATGGTGGCAACATCCCGCAAATAGACCGTGTCGTTCAACGGGATGTTTGCCAAGTCCTGCATCGAGTGAAAGGTGCTGGAGGACTTGAGCAGATACTTCTTCCCGCCATCGATCACGGTGCCGCTCGAGAGGGTGAAGTTGTCGCCCCGCAGCCGACGGGACAGCCGGCTGATGCTCAGGCCATAAGCCTCGGCGCGATCCTTGTCCACCTCGATCTGGATTTCCTTCCGATGAATCCGCACGTTGACATCCGCCACCCCGTCGATCCGTTGCAGGGGCCGGATGACGTGTTTCTCGATGTTGGCATAAAGGTCGGTGTCGTCGTTGTAGCGGATGCTCATGCGGCAAACCGACGAGCTGCTGCCGCCGTACTTGTAAATCCGATAATCATCAACCCCCTCGGGAAAACGCAGGGAGGCGCGCTCCATCCGGTCGCGAACCTCCCGGTAGGCAACGTCCATGTCGGTATCACGCTTGAACCGCAGGCTGACCTCGGCGGCGGATCGCGAGCTGCGTGTGTTCATCGATTCAATCCCGCGAACGGTGCTTAGTTCCTCCTCCATCGGAAGGCCGATTTTTTCCATCGCCTCCTGTGGTACGCCGGAACTCCAGCCGGTGCGGATGCGGACATAATACCCCTCCCGGCCTTTCGGATATTTTTCCAGTGGCAACCGGCTGACCGCGATCATGCCAACAGCGAGAATCGTCAGGAAGAAGACGAACACAGTGACCTTGCGGCTGAGGGACAGTCGCGTGATCTCAGCTGCAAATTTGTTGGCTTGCATCGCTATCGGGCTTGGTCAAGCGGGTCTGGAAAAATGCGTGAAAAAACACGGCTTTTCAACAGTACTTTCGCAAAGCTAATTTCGTTACAACAAGTGCGATTATAAGAGCTTTTCCGGGATCCTTCCCCGCTATCTATTCCTCTCTGGCTTGGAAGAATCGTTGACCTGCGAGGCCGAACAAATAGTAAATCGTCGGTATGACCAGCAACGTTAGCACGGTGGAGGTCAGCAGCCCGCAGATCACGGTGACCGCCATCGGCGTGCGGATCTCCGCGCCGTCCCCGAGGCCGAGCGCCATCGGCAGCAGGCCCAGCACGGTGGTGGCGGTGGTCATCAGGATGGGGCGCAGCCGCACGCAACCGGCCTGGACGATTGCCTCGTGCAGGGCCATGCCGCGACCGCGCAGCGTGTTGGCGTAGTCCACCAGCACGATGGCGTTGTTCACCACGATGCCGGCCAGCATGATCATGCCGAGAAACACCACCACCGAGAGGTTGATGCCGAGCATCTTCAACCCCAGCACCGTGCCGACGAAGGCCATCGGGATGGTGAACATGATGATGAACGGCTGCACCAGCGACTCGAACTGCGACGCCATGATCACGTAGACGAGGAACAGGCTCAGGCCAAGCGCGAGGTAAAGGCTCGTGCGGCTGCGCTCCCATTCCTCGTTTTGGCCGGTGATGTGGAATCCCATGTAGTCGGGCAGGTCGATCTCTTGGCCAAGCGCGCGTTTTGCGGCATCGACCGCCGTGCCGAGCGACCCGGCGCCGATGTTTGCCTGCACCAGCGCGACGCGCTCGCCGTCGATGCGCCGGATCTCGCTTGGCCCCTCGCCGACGGTCAGCTTGGCGATCGAGTTGAGCGGGATCGGCGTGTCGCCGCCGGGGTTGATCGTGAGCTTGCCGACGTCGGCGACCTGTCCGCGATCCTTCTCGGCCAAGCGCACGATGATCGGCACGCGCCGGTCGCGCCGGTTGAACCGCGTGGCCTCGGCGCCCTTGACCATGTCGCGCACCTGGTTGGCCACCGTGCTGAGGTTCAACCCATGGCGGATGATCTGCTGCCGGTCGTAGGTGATCTGCACTTCCGGCGCGCCGCTGCGAAGTGTCGGCTCGACGTCGGCCAGCGCCGGCTCCCTAGAGAGCAGCGCGGTCGCCTCGTCGGAGTACCGCTTCAGCTCCGGCAAATCGTCGCCGTTAATCTGGATGACCACCGGCTTCTTCGAGCTGAACAGCACCGGCCGCGTCACGCGCGTGGTCACGTCCGGCACCTCGCCGAACATCGCGCGCAACTTGCCGATGACCCGCTCCTCGGCCTCCCTCGGCTTGCTGCTCGGCTTGAGCAGCACCTTGAACCGCGCCGAGTGCTCGCCCTCGTCCGAGCGTTTCATGTTGGTGGTGTCGAAGCCGTACATCACCAGCAGCGTGTCGATGCCCAGCGCCTCCTTCTTTTTCAAAATGCTCTTCTCGACGCCGTCGAGGATGGAGATCGTCTGGTCGAGCGGCGTGCCGACCGGAAGGGAAGCCTCGAAGGTGAACTCGCTCTGGTGCACCTCCGGTAGCAGTTCGGTCTCGAGTTGCTTTCCAACCCACCACGTCAGCCCGAAGCAGCCGACGATCAACACGAGCATCGCGGCGGGGCTGGCCAAGGCCCAGCGGATGAGCCTCGGATAAACCCCCGAATCGCCGTCCGCACTGTCGGCGATTTTCCCGCCGCCGAGCCTCGAAAACAGCCTTCCAAACAGCGAGCCGATCTTGAGCAAAACCCGGTAGCCGAACAGGGCGGCGCCGGCCAAGACCCGAATGGTCCAAACCAGCGACAGCCCGGTCAACTCCAGCAGGAACGAGACGGCCAGGCGCAGCGCAAAGTAGGGTGTCGTGAACAGGAACGACCGCCCGCTGCGCTCACGGCTCTCGTCGAAGGCGCGGAACGAACCCCACAGCTTGGCCAAGCGCGGGTTGTTTTCTGCGCTTGGGCCGAAGCGGTTGTCACCCGTGCCGCCCGGCAGGAACAATCCCTCGAACAACGGGAAAAGCGCGAGCAACCACCACGCGGATTTGCCGCGATCGTGCAGCCGCTTGGCCAAGGCGACGAACATCGGCCAAGCGCAAACATTCATCCACACGCCAACCACCGCCATCGCCGACGCGCCGTAGGAAATTTTCTCGAGGATATCCGGGTTGTCCACATCCTGCATTGACCAGTAAGTGTAGCCGAGCTTGGCCCCGACCATCAGCGTGAGCAGCGCGCCCATCGGGAGCAGGATGCCCCGCCAAAGCGCGGCGAGGCTGATGCGCCCCTCTAGCGAGCCAAGCGCGTGCGACACCATGCCGGCACCCGTCTGCAGCTTGAACCCGGTGCGGCTGGCGAGCATCGGGATGAACAACACCGCCACGATCAGCGCGGCAACGAGCGAGGTGACCACCGTCAGGCCAAGGTCGCTGAACACCTGCCCGGCGAGCCCCTCGACAAATACCATTGGGAAAAACACGCAGATCGACGTCAGCGTCGACGCGATCACCGCACCACGCACCTCCGTTGTTCCGCGGATGGCGGCGGCGCGGGTCGAGTCACCTTCCTCGCGGCAGCGGTAGATGGATTCGAGTACCACGATCGACGAGTCCACCAGCATGCCGATTCCCATCGCCAGGCCTCCTAGCGACATGATGTTGAGTGACACGTTGAGGAGATTCAGCGGCGCGAACGTTACAAAGATCGAGATCGGGATGCTCAGCGCGATGATCGCCGTCGTGCGGATGTCGCGCAAAAACAGCAGCAACACGATCACGGCAAGAATACCCCCCACGATTGCGGTGTTGACCACCTCTTTGATACTATTGTCGATGAAGACAGAGCGGTCGGCGACCACGCGCAGCTTGGCCTGTTCCTCGTTGAACAACTTGCCGGCAAGCGTTGGGCCTCGAAAAAGTTTTTTCATCTTTTCGCGCTGCAACTCGCGCTGGCTTTTCGTTTTATCATCCTTTTTGTTGCTGGAGGTGGGCACCTCGCCGACGAGTGCGATGACGCGCTTGGCCACGGCGACCATGTTGGCGTCGGCTTCCTTGTAAATATCGATCTGCACACTCTCCGCGCCGTCGGTGTGGGTGAGCATCTCCCGGTCGCGCTGCCCGTGGACAACTTGGCCAAGGTCTTTCACACGGATCTCGCGGCCCTCGCGGCGGAACACAATCGTGTCGGCGATCTCCTCGAGCGTTTGGTACTCGTTGATGGTGCGGATCATGTATTCCGCGCCGCCCTCGCGGATGCGGCCGCCGGCGGCGTTGATGTTCTCCGCGCGCAACCGGCTGAGCACCTGGCCAATCGAGAGGTTCACCCGCTGCAGCTTGGCCTCGTCGATCAACACGTGAATCTCCTCCTCGAGCCCGCCGCGAACTCGCGCCGCCGCGACGCCCTTGACCGGCTCGATGAGCCGCTTGACCTGCAGCTCGGCGATGCGCCGCAGGCGCCGCAGGCCCTCGTCGCCCCGGTACTTGATGCTGCTGCTGGAGCCGGACAGGCTCAGCTCCATCACCGGGTCAAGCGACGGGTCGTAGTGCAGGAGCAGCGGCTTCTCCGCCTCGCGCGGCAGGTAAACGAGGTCGAGTTTCTCGAGCGTGTTCTGGATGGCATCGACCATCGGCGTGCCCCAGACGAACTCCAGCACCACGTCGCTCACGCCGGCCCGGCTGATGCTGCTGATCTCGTTGAGCCCGCCGACGACGCCAAGCGCCTCCTCGATCGGGCGGCTGATGTCGTTCTCGACCTCCTCCGGCGCGGCGCCGGGGTACTCGGTGCGCACGGTGAGGGTGGGGTAGCTCATCTCCGGCATGAGCGTGACCGGCAGTTGGCCAAGCGAGAAGTAGCCGAAGACAACGGCGGCCAGGAACACCATCAGCACCGCGACCGGCCGGTCGGTGGTGAAGCTCGGGTTGCGATGCGGGGACTCCATGCCGTTGCGGAAGGCGCGGGATTACGTCCCGCTCCTGCTGGCGGCCGGGGCGTTGGTGTTGGCCGCCGCGGTGTCGGCGGATTTCTTTGCGTCCGGGTCGGGGTCGCCGACTTCGCGTATTTTGGAATCCTCCTTCAGGCCGGACTGCCCGGCGATGACGACTTTATCGCCGACGGCAAATCCCTCGATCGGCTCGATGTGCACCTTGTCGGCATTTTGCGGCAGGACCAACTGGCGTTTCACGCTCCTCACGCCGTTGGTGCTGGTGTGCAGCTTGTAGGCGAACGTCTGGTCGTTGTCGTACACGATCGATTTTTTCGGGATCAACACGGCGTCCTGCTTGGTCTCGAGCACCAGCTCCACGTCCACCCACATGCCGGGGCGCAGCGCGCCGAGTTCCTTCACGCCGACGGTGACCTTGATCGTCCCGGCCCGCGCCTCGACGATGGGCGAGATGCGTTTCACGTGGGCCGGAAAAATCTTGTCGCCAAGCGTGTTGGAGATCAGCCGCGCCGCCATGTCCGGCCTGAGCTGGGGCAGGTACTGCTCCGGCACATGGACGACTGCAACGGTCGACTCGAAGTCGATGATCTCAAAAATGGTCGAGCCGGTGCTCACGTTGTCGCCGACTTTCACGGAGCGCAGGGTGATGGTGCCCTTGATGGGGGCACGCACCTCGGTGTACTCCAGTTGGCGCTGGGCTGTCTCGGCGGATAACTGGCGTTGGTTCAGGTCGAACTTTGCGTTGCGAAAAACCTGCTCGCTGATGAGGTTGTCCTTGTAAAGGTTCTCCTGTCGCTCGTACTCGATCCGCGTTTTTTCGAGTTGGCTCAGGGCCTGGTCGTGATCGTTTTTCTGCTTGTCGTTCTCGAGCCGAAGCAACACCTGGCCCTTGCTGACCTTGTCCCCTTCCTCGACGAGCAACTCGATCGCCGGGTTGCTTGTCCGGGCCTTGACCTCAACCCTGACCTCGGCCTCGAGCGGGGCGGAACGCTCGAGGATCGACTCGATCATCCCGCGCTTCACCTCGGCCAGTTCCACCAGCACCGCCTTTTCTTTTCTCGCCTTGCCGCTTTTTTCTTCCTCCGTTTTTGTTGAGAACTCCGCGCTGCATCCCGCGAGCGCCAACGCGCATGCGAAGAGGGTGGTACGACGTATTAACGATTGATCTGTTCGATTCATGCAAGATATGCGCTCTCTACTACACCAATGAGCCCCAAATAGTTACGATAGAATGGGAAACTTGGCCAAGCGATGGCGCGGTACCGATTGTGCGGCAATGGAACGGCGCGTCAATCGTAATACCGCAGGGAGGGCGTCACGAATTGATGGCGAACAGCAGCGCCAAGCCAAGCGCGATGCGGTACCAGCCGAATGCCACGAACGTGTGCGTCTCAATGTAGCGCAGCAGCCATCGAACCGACACAAACGCGGTCACCGCCGAGACCGCCGTGGCCAGCGCCAACTGCCCCCAGTCCTCCGTCACCGACTCGGCGCGGATCGCCTTGAACACCTTGTACGCGCCGGCCGCCAAAAGCGTCGGCACGCCCAGCAGGAAGGTGAACTCGATTGCCGGCACGCGCCGCAGACCCATCAGCAGCGCAATGAGAATCGTCGCCCCCGAGCGCGACGTGCCGGGGAAGACCGCCGCGAGCAACTGGCCGAAGCCAACCGCGATCGCGATGGCCCAAGTGACCTTGGCCAAGCTTGCCCGGTCGCCGATTTTCTTTTCGACCACGACAAACAGCACACCGCCGACGAGCAGCGCCACCGCCACCGGCAGCACATCTTCCGGCAACTCGAAGCCAAGCTTGTCGATGAGCAGCCCGCCGACACCGGTGATGACGAACGCGACGAACAGCTTGGCCAAGTAGTCGCGCGCTTCCGGTTCGCGCCAGCGGAGGGTGAGTTGTTTGACGCGGTCGGTGAAGTTGAACAGCACCGCGATCACCGCGCCACTCTGGATGGCGATGTTGAAAAGATCCGTCTGCTTCTCCAGCCAGCCAAGCTGCTGCGGCACGAGCAGGTGGCCCGTCGATGAGACGGGGAGAAACTCGGTGATCCCCTCGATGACCCCGAGGAGGATCGATGTCAGCCAATCCGGCACGCCGGTTGTTTGACAACATCGCTTGGCCAAGCGCAAGGAGTTTTAGTGAGCGGTGAGCAGTGAGCGGCCGGCTGAGCGGAGCGTTTACGGATCACCGCTTACTGCCGACGGCTCACTTACTTGATTTGATCCCAGATCGGCTCCAAGTCCGGATCCATCAGCGCCACTTCGCGGATTTTCCCCGGGTCGCCGACTTCTTCCGCCGCCTGAAACCAGTCCAGCGCCAGCATCAAGTCGCCGAACTGGCAGGCGTAACAGGACAGGTTGTAGGGGATGGCCTCATTTTTGGGGAACCGCTCGCGGATCGGCTCGAGCCGGTCAAACGCCTCGCGGCCGCGCTTGAGGTAAAACAGCGCGTTGGCCTGGTTGATCCAGCCGGAGGGATCGTCGGGGTGAAGATCGACCATGGTGCCGCCAACTTCCGCGCAGCGCTCCCAGTCCTTGTTGCGGGCGTGGATGTGCCACTCGAGGTGCAGCACTTCGTAGTGTCCCCGATGCTCTGCCGACACCTTGGCCAAGTCGGCCAGGGCCTCGCCGGGGTTGCCGAGTTGCAGCCAGCCGGTGGCTGACAAGAGGTGCAGGCTGTCCGGGGGCGGGATGTCTGCTGGAATGTCGCCGCTCATTCGTCGGTTGGCTGCTCGGTGAACGCCTTCACGGACATGACACCCGCCGCCTTGGCCGCATCCATCAACTTGACGATCTGCCCCCACGGCGCGTCGGTGTCGGCCCGGATCGAGAGTTCCAATTCCGGGTTGTCGTCGGTGCGCTGTTTCAACTCGGCCTCGAGGTCGGCGGCCGCCACGGCGCTGGTTCCAAAAAAGAAGTAAGGCGGCTCCTTGGCCACGGTGACGATGAGGCTGTCGTTCACGGCCGGCGCGGCCTTGGCCTGCGACGACTCCGGCAGGACAAGCTTCACGGCGGCCTGGTTCTTGAACGTCGTTGATACCACCATGAAAATGAGCACCACCATCAGCACGTCGATCAGCGCCACGATGATGACGGTGGGCGGTTTTCGGTTTTTGCGCAGGAGAAATCGCATGGCAGCGGGGCGGTTACTTGCTGGTACTGACCGGGTACTGCCGGCGAAGGAACTTGTCGAGCAGCGTCTCCATCTCGATAGCAAAAGTCTCGACCCGCTTGTTGTAGATGCTCCACGCCACGAGGGACGGGATGGCGATGCTGAGGCCTGCAAAGGTGGCGTAAAGGGCCGTGGAAATGCCCGGTGCAAAATCGGACGTCTTGACAAAGTCCGAGGTCATGGTGCTGAAGATGTCAATCAAGCCATACACCGTGCCAATCAAACCCATTAGCGGTGCAATGCCGGTGATGATCTCCAGCACCACCAAGCCTCGCTCCATCTGGTTGACCTCGTGCCGGGCGCGGGTCTGCAGTGCCTCGACGTTGTCCGGCTTGGCCCACTCGAGGTGCTCGATGGCGGCCGTGGTCAGGCGCGACAGCGGTGTGTGTTCGTGTTGCTGGCAGAACCGCAGCAGGGTGTTCACATCGCTGCGCGTCTGACAATGCTCCAGGCTGTCGGTCAGCGGCTGGGGGGTGATGGAGTTGCGACGCAGGGCTAAGCCCCGCTCGATGATGAATGCGAGGCTGATCACCGAGGTGACTCCGAGTAAAAAAAAGATGAATGTGTGCATACAATAAAACGGGAAAACCTGACGGCGCCGCAGGGCGGTGGATTCAATCGGTAATCGACCATCCGAAGCAAGCCGAAAGCGGAGCGATCAGTCGTCGAACCACTCGTCCCCGGGGTCGAACGCCGGGATGGGGATGTTGATAATCTTCAGCCGGCCCACCGCGCGGTGACGGCAGCCGGGCTTTATGTAAACGGCGGTCATGGGCCTGAGCGGTACCCGGTCGCCGTCCAGTTCCATGTGCCCTTCGCCCTCGAGGACGAGGTAAATTTCTGTCATCCGCTTGTGGTAATGGACGGCTGAGTCGCGCTTGATATCGACCTCGTGCAGGCTGGCCACCGCGTTCGGTTCGCCGACAAAGGCGCGCTTGGCCAAGCCGCAGGGGCAGGGGGTTGGCTCGACTTCATCCAGTTGCTCGATCAAATAATTTGCCATGACACCGAAGAGTTTGGGCCGCAAATACTTGCGCTGCAAGGAACTTGGTCGCTTGAGGTTGATGAGAAAAAAAACACTACAAATTGTGGTAAAAAAACTTGATACCCCAACAAATTGTGGTGACACTCGTCCCGTTGCCCAGCTCGACCGAGCTTTTAAGGGCGGTTGATTGAGTGAGATCGCCCCCAAGCACGGTTATTTTGCCCCAAACACCCGTAGACGCCTGACAACCCATGATCGACGCAAACGACCCGTTGACCGCGCCCACTGCCCGCACCCCTCGCCGCTCCACTTCACCAAAAGTGACGACTCCGAAAAGGGGCGGCTTGGCCAAGGGCAAACAGCGTTCGGGCATCAAGGTCGAGCGGGTGTTCAGCGATGCCAAGCGAAATCCCTACGATGAAATCGAGTGGGATACCCGCACGGCGGAGATTACCGACGAGGGCGGCAAGATCATTTTCAAGCAAGAAGACGTCGA
>Ga0310122_10001107_pt1 | contig 17229 bp, 13 predicted proteins | sample CB6_Bottom_1051__FD_203503 | JGI IMG/M metagenome (GOLD analysis project Ga0310122, IMG submission 203503) | Marine microbial communities from Western Arctic Ocean, Canada - CB6_Bottom_1051 | ecosystem: Environmental > Aquatic > Marine > Oceanic | place: Canada: Western Arctic Ocean | collected...
TCGCCATATCACGCTCACCCTGCAGCACTCGAATCTCGACCTGCGGTTGGTTGTCCGCGGCGGTGGAGAAGACCTGCTGTGCCTTCGTCGGAATCGTCGTGTTTCGTTCGATCAATTTCGACATCACCCCGCCGAGGGTTTCGATCCCCAACGAAAGCGGCGTCACATCGAGCAGCAGTACATCCTTCACGTCACCAGCCAGCACTCCGCCCTGGATCGCCGCGCCCAGCGCCACGACCTCATCCGGGTTGACCGTTTGATTCGGCTCCTGACCAAAGAGTGCCGCGACCTTCTGTTGAACCAGAGGCACGCGCGTCGAACCACCGACGAGAACGATCTCGTCGATCTCGCTGGCCGAAAGACCCGAATCAGAAAGCGCTCGGCGACATGGTTCGAGGCTTCGGTCGACGAGATCATCGATCAGCTGTTCGAACTTCGCGCGGGACAGCTTCAGCGTGAGGTGCTTCGGGCCAGTCGCGTCCGCTGTGATGTAGGGAAGATTGATGTCCGTCGACTGAGCGGTCGACAATTCGATCTTCGCCTTTTCAGCTGCTTCTCGAAGCCGCTGCACGGCCATCGGATCGTTTTGCAGATCGATGCCCTGATCCTTTTTGAACTCGTCGACGAGATACTTGATGACGCGTTGGTCGAGGTTGTCGCCACCAAGATGGGTGTCGCCATTGGTGGCCTTCACTTCGACGACATTCTCGCCCACCTCGAGAATCGAGATATCGAAAGTTCCGCCACCGAAATCGAAGACCGCAATCTTCTCGTCCTCTTTCTTGTCGAGGCCGTAGGCCAGCGCGGCGGCGGTCGGTTCGTTGATGATGCGCTTGACATCGAGGCCAGCGATCTTGCCCGCATCCTTCGTCGCCTGACGCTGGGCGTCGTTGAAATAGGCCGGTACGGTAATGACGGCACCAGTCACGGTCTGACCCAGGTGCGCTTCGGCCGCCGTCTTCAACTTGGCCAGGATCATGGCGGAAATCTCGGGCGGGGCATAGGACTGGTCGTCGATCGAAATCGTGACCGAACCATCTTTCCCATCGACCACCTTGTAGGGGACCAGGCTGATTTCTTCTGGAACCTCGGAAAGTCGTCGACCCATGAATCGCTTGATGGAATAGACCGTGCGAGTGGGATTCGTGACGGCTTGCCGTTTGGCGATCGCCCCGACGAGCCGCTCGCCGTCGTCGGCGAACGCCACGATCGAAGGGGTCGTCCGACCGCCCTCTTCGTTCGCGATCAGGGTCGGCTGCCCGCCCTCCATGACGGAGACGACCGAGTTCGTCGTGCCGAGGTCGATGCCAATGATCTTTCCTGAATCTGCCATGAATCTTCGCCTCATTTTTCTTTTTCGCGGCGGCCCGAGCATGGGCGCGGCTGCTCTGAAGGAGTGCGAAACGTGGGGCCAGGAGAGCCCGTGTCAATCCATCGGGGCGGAATTTCGAGGTCGTAGGCCGCTTTCCCGTGGCCGGGCTCACAACAGGTCGGCGCAGACGCGGGCATTCCCCTCCGCGACCCGGCTGCCGGCTCGAGGCACTCGCCGGCGAACCCCTGAATGGCCACCGGGGTCCACAAGCTATCGGCCCGCGCGCCGATAAGAACCCGGTGTGGCGGATGATAGATCTCCAGTAACCGCCTGAAATTCCGAAGGTTTGATTGGAGATGGCGCGGGTGCCCGGCTATAGTGCGCGGGCTCCTCCGCCAGACGCCGAGTCTTGGCAGACCTCCGGACCGAAGTCTCGCGCGAAACGACCGAACCGCCTCGGCGTTTTCGTCGAAAGACGGATTCAAATGACGGATGATAAGCCGGCAAGCCGAGCGAATCGGGCGACGGATGGGGGAAATGGAGCACGATGGGCGCCTGGCTGATCATGGCCGTGAATGGAGTGTTGTTCGGTGTTTGCTGCTTTGTCGTGGCCGACGTCGTCACCGAGATTGGCTCCGAGGCCCTCGAACCGCTTGCGGTCGCCGCCGCCCCGAGTCGGGGGCCGGACGAAACTGATACGCCGCGCGTGTCGCCGTCGCTGATTCTGGAGCGAAACCTCTTCGGCGCACAACTCGTTGGCGACAGCCAGCAATCGGCTCCCGAGCCTGAGGTCGCATTGAGCGTGACCAAACTGCCGCTGAAGCTTCTCGGCACCGCGGCCGCCAGCCGGGAGGAGCGTTCACGCGCAGCCATTGAAGACACCAAGACTCGAAAACACATGGTCGTGGCGGTCGGCGATCCACTCGAAGGCCATCGCCTCGTTCGCGTCACGGGCATCGAGCGTACCCGTGTGATTCTCGACAACGCCGGCCGACCGGAAGAATTGGTGCTGCACGACGATCAACCGAAATCGAGCATCGCGAAACAGCGCGGCCGCAAGGCCAATCGCAGTCGGCGGAACCGGACGGCGGCCGCGAAACCCAGCCTCAACGATCGCCTCAAGAAGCTCGGTGGCGAGGATGGCATCGAACGAATCCTGTCGTCCGCCCGCATCACCCCCGAATATCTCGATGGAGAGATGCAGGGCATGAAGGTCGATTCGATCAAAGCCGAGAGCATCTTCGAGAAAGTCGGCCTCCAAAACGGTGACATCATCACAGAGGTCAACGGGATCGTGATCGACCGGATCAGTTCGACCAGCGCCATCTTCGATGAACTGGCAACCGCCGATGCCATCGAGACCAACGTTCTCCGCAACGGCAATCCTCTTTCCTTGTCGGCGGATGCCGAACAACTCTTGGAGCAGCAATAGGCGTGCGCCCGCAATCCCTTCTCCGCCGATTGTCGATGATTCGACTCGCAGCGATGCTGATACTTGTTTCCCCTCTCGTGCACGCCACGGGGACCGCATTCGCGCAAGATCGTATCGACGACAGCGAAGAACTTGTTTCCCTCGACTTCAGCAACGTCGAATTGCCCGTTATCATCGACACGATCTCGCGCATGACGGGATTCAATTTCATCTACGACGATCGCGTTCGCGGTCGCGTAACGATCGTCTCCCCAACCGAAGTCACGATCGATCAGGCCTTCGCCGTGTTCGAATCCGTGCTGAAGGTGAAGGGTTTCTCTCTTGTCCTGGGACCCGGAAATACCTACAAGATCATCCCGATCCGAGACGTCAAGGAATCGAGCATCGATACGATCAAGGATGGACGACCCTCGCGAAACCGCGATCGTTTCGTCACGCGACTGGTCCCACTGCGCTACATCGATGCTTCAGCGATCACGCAGACCATCAAGCCCCTGATTTCGAAGGACGCCTCACTCGTTGCGTATGCTGCAACGAACACGATCATCGTGACGGACAGCGAGAGCAATATCCGCCGGCTGCTCTCAATTCTCGATGCAATCGACGTGGAGAGTTACCGTCAGGAACTCGCTGTGATCAAGATCGAGTTCGCGGACGCGAGCACATTGGGGGAACAGCTCTCTGAAATCTACGGCGCCGAGGTCGGCGCTATCGCCGGCGGAGCGACCGCTGCACAACGCCGAACACGGGCTCGACGAAGGACCTCGAACGCGACTCCGGCTATACCTGGAGCGGGTTCCAGCGGCGCCGGCCCAGCCGTTCGAATCCTGACGGATGAGCGAACGAATTCGCTGCTGGTCCTGTCTTCTCGCCAGCAACTGGCCGACATCCGAGCCCTGGTTCGCAAGCTCGACATTCCCGTGACCGGTGGTGGGCGCATTCACGTGTACTACCTCCGTCATGCGGACGCCGAAGAATTGTCCGAGACGATCAACTCCCTGCTCAGCGGAGCAGGCGGTAGCCGCGGCGGAGGGGGCCGAGCCGGCGCGGCGGGCGGCGCGACAAGCGTCCAGAACTTGCGTTCGGCGGTCACGCCACTGGCCGAAGGCGTCACCGTGACCGCGGATCCGGCCACGAATTCGCTCGTCATCCAAGCGAGCAAGGAAGCCTACGAGACGCTCCGGCTCGTCATCGAGAAGCTCGACATCTCGCGACCCCAGGTGTTGGTGGAGGCCTTGATCGTCGAAGTCGACGTGACAGACGATCTCGATCTCGGCTTCGACGTCGCCTTCCGTCTGGTCAACGGCGATACGGATCTGCTCTTTAGGACCGGCGCCTTTGCGATTCCCGGCGGGCCCGCGAGCCTGGGTCTCCTGGGCGCCGCCGTCCGCGCGGCCGCCGGCGGTACGGATCCCTTCAATCAAAACGTCGCCACGGCCGGAAACGGCGAGAATCTCGGCATCGGTATCAACGCGTCCAAGATCAACAGCGCCCTGAACATCGTTTCCGCCCCCCATATCCTAACCTCGGACAATGAAGAGGCCGAAATCCGAATCGGCAACAACATCCCCATCGTCACCGGCAGGACCGATGCGGCGGTAGGCAATACTGGCGGCGATCTCGCGCAATCAGTGAGCGTCGACCGTCAGGACATCGGAATCACTTTGAGGGTGACTCCACAGATCAGTGAAGGCGACACGGTCCGTCTCCAGATCTTCCAGGAGTTGACGGAGGTCACCGAGTCACAGGCGGGTGATGTTGGACAAGTCGGCGTAACCCTCAGCAGCCGTAAGGTCGAAAACACGGTCGTCGTGAACGACGGCGAAACCGTCGTCATTGGTGGTCTGATCAGCGAGTCCTTTACGGACAGCGTCTCCGGCGTGCCCTACCTGAAGGACATCCCCTACCTTGGTTGGCTCTTCAAGACGAAATCCGAAACGCTTCGAAAGATCAACCTGCTGATCTTCCTGACACCCCACATCGTCCGCAGCGCGGAAGACCTCGAGCAACTGACGATCCGCAAACGCCTCGAACTCGAAGACTCGATCGGGGACGAGGACGACTTCGCCGAATTGGCGCACTACGAACAAGCGGGGGCGAAAGCGGGGTTCTCGGTCGCACAGGAGCTGTCCAACCACGCCGCACGCTATCCAATCGAACGCATGCGCGAACTCGAGGAAATCGGGGCCAGCCGACGCGACAGCGCGCTGCTCGAAGCCGCAGCCACGGCCAAAGCCGAAATGCAGCGATACGCCGTGGTCGTCGCGACCTTCGTGGACGAATCGCGGGCGACCGAAACCCTGACGACGCTGCTCGATGCCGGCTATGACGGGACCCTGGTTTCGAGTGACTCGGAGGGTCGCCTCCTGTTCAAGATCGAAATCGGCCCCTTCGACAATCTATGGGAAGCCGAACGCGCCGCCACCACCCTGGACACCGCTTACGGCTACAGCAGCTCGGTCACCGCCCTGCGACGGAGCGAACCATGAGGGCGTCTGCGCCAGGGGCGCCGCGCGAATCCGAGAGCCTCGAACTCGGCCGCATCCTGGTGCGCGAGACGAGGCTTTCGCCGGAACAGCTCGATCTCGCCCGCAGTCGACAATTCGAGAGCAAGACACGCCTGTCCGACGTCTTGATCGAAGAGGGTTTTCTCAACGCGGACGAGATCCTGCAGGCAATCGGTTACCAGCAGGGACTGTCCGTGGTGTCCGATATCGATCCGGACGAGATCGACGAAACGCTGCTCCCGATGGTTCCGATCACCTTCGCGAAACGACATCGAATCCTGCCTCTGGCCTGGACGAACGAGGGGACCCTACGCGTCGCCGTGGCGGACCCGCTCGACATCGCGCCGATCGATGATCTCCATCTACTCTTCGATGACGCCGAAATCGAGCTCGTGCTCGCCCGCGAATCGGTCATCCTGCGCACCATCAATACCGTCTACGACCGCGGTGTGACGTCGACCGACCAACTCGCCGAAGAAGCCCACGACGATCTCGATGCACTGGCAACCGAGATCTCTCATGAACCGAAAGATCTGCTCGATTCGACCGATGACGCGCCGATCATTCGGCTGGTGAATTCGCTGCTGCAGCACGCCGTCAAAGAGCGCGCCAGTGATATCCACATCGAGCCCTTCGAAGACGAAATTCGCGTCCGTTTCAGGATCGATGACGTGCTGTATGAGCCAATGAAGCCGCTGCCCCGATCGCTCCAGCCGGCGATCGCTTCGCGCATCAAGATCATGGGCAATCTCGACATCGCCGAGAAACGACTGCCCCAGGATGGGCGAATCCGGTTGAAGATCGCCGGCCGCGATTACGACGTTCGGCTCTCGACGGTACCGATCGCCCATGGCGAACGACTCGTGCTTCGCCTCTTGCCCGACACCCAGGAACTGCTCGATCTCGAAAAGATCGGCTTCAATCCCATCCAACTCGCCGCCCTCGATCGCATCATGCGCCGCCCCAATGGGATCTTTCTCGTCACCGGACCGACGGGCAGCGGCAAGACCACGACGCTTCACGCTGCGCTTGCGAAGGTGAATGGTCCGGACAAGAACATCATCACGATCGAAGATCCCGTCGAAATCACGCAACAGGGCGTCGGACAGATCGAAGTCAATCCCAAGATCAATCTTTCCTTCGCGATCGGACTGCGCGCGATCCTGCGTCAGGACCCGAACGTCGTGTTAGTCGGAGAGATTCGCGATGTCGAAACGGCGGAGATTGCCATTCAAGCCTCCCTCACTGGCCACCTCGTGCTCTCGACGCTCCATACGAATGACGCCGCGAGCGCGCTGACCCGGCTTGTCGACATGGGCGTAGAGCCCTTTCTCGTCGGTTCCTCGCTGGTCGCCGTGCTGGCCCAGCGTCTGGTTCGAATTCTCTGCCTCCAATGCCGCGAGGCCTACACGACGACCGATGAAGAATTGCGCGAAATCGGCGTCAGGCCTCCTGGACGACCGGTGACGCTCTACCGCGCCGGCGACTGCACCGCCTGCAGTCACACGGGCTATCATGGACGTCTCGGCATCTTCGAATTGATGACGATCGATGACGAGATCCGAGGCCTGATCAGTCAGAACGTCGATTCCAAGACGATCAAGGCAACCGCCATGCGCAAGGGAATGGGAACGCTGCGCGCCGACGGTGCCCGAAAGGTTCTCGCGGGCACGACTTCCGTTGCCGAAGTGATCCGCGCTACAGAAGAAGAGGAAAACAGCGGTCAGATCTAGAGCCTTCTTGTCGAATGGGCAGGCCGCACTTTGGGTGGCCGGCCAGGTGGCATCACCCGCTGGATCGCAAGCCGCCAGAAAGCGAATCGGAGACACCGCGTGCCTGTCTATGCCTACAAAGGCGTGAATCAATCGGGCAAGCCCACCAAGGGCACGATCAGCGCCGAAGGTCCGCGCGCCGCGCGGACCCAGATGCGTGCGGGCGGTATCTTTCTCACGGAAATCACGGAAACCCAGGCGGGCACGAACGGCAGGGCGAGTACTTCGGGCCGCGGCCTCAACATGCAGATCAATTTCCCGACTCGGATTCCGGCAATGGAGATCGCGATGGCGACTCGACAGCTTGCGACTCTGGTGGGTGCCGGCGTTCCGCTGGTCGAATCGCTGTCGGCACTCGTCGAACAGACGGAGCACAAGACGCTGAAAGGTGTGTGGGCGCAGGTGCGAGACAAGGTCAACGAGGGTGGATCGCTCGCCGAAGCACTCCAATCGACGAACCGCTTCGACAATCTCTATATCTCCATGGTGCGAGCCGGTGAGGCCAGTGGCGCACTCGAAGCCGTGCTCGCCCGCATCGCCGATTACCTCGAAGATCAGGTCCGGCTCAATAGCCGCGTGCTTTCGATCCTCACTTATCCGCTCTTCATGCTGGCCTTCGCCGGAGTCGTCGTCGGCGTCATGGTCACTCTCGTGCTGCCACAGATCACCGAACTCCTGATCTCGCAGAATCTGGAGCTGCCTTGGTACACGTCTGCCGTAATCGGGTTCTCGGATCTCCTGCGCGGCTATTGGTGGCTGATCCTGCTCGGAATCTTCGCGCTGGCCATGCTGTATCGCAGCGTCTCGAGAACGAAAGGGGGACGTGCCGCCCTCGATCGCTTCTGGCTCGGCTTTCCGGTCATCGGTCGCGTCATCCGCTTCCTGGCGATCGCCCGCTTCACCAGAACCCTCGGCTCGCTCCTGGCCAGCAGTGTCAACATCGTCCAGGCGTTGAACATTGCGCGACACGTCGCCAACAACTCGATATTCGAAGCCGCAGCCGATGCCGCCCGCGACAGCATCCTCGAGGGCGCCCCACTCGCGACACCCCTGCGCCAGAGCGGCGAATTCCCTCCCCTGGTCACGACGATGGTCGAAGTCGGCGAGAGATCGGGGGAACTCGAGAGCATGTTGATCAAAGTTGCCGATACCTATGAAGAACAAGTCGAAACGAGCATCGCGCGCCTCACGTCGCTGCTCGAGCCCGTTCTCATCCTGGTGATGGTCGGGGTCGTTGGCATCATCATCATGGCCGTATTGATGCCCATGCTCCAACTGACCGAGAGCATTGGCTAGTGCCTGCACCAGGCGCCCGTGAAACACGACGCCCCATCCGGAGAATCCAATGAAAAATCTCATTTCCATGACAACGTTTCAGGCAACGTTTCAGGCAACGCTTCAGGCCACGCTTGCGACGGCCAAACCAATGCGCGCTGCGCGACCACGAAACACCGGCTTCACGCTGATCGAGATCATGGCGGTCGTCGTCATCATGGGAATGCTGATGGCGACACTCGCGGTCGGGATCAGCGGCCAGATCGACAAAGCCCGCGTCAGCACGACGCGCACGAAGATCGTGCGGATCGAGCAAGCCCTCGAGTTCTACCAGATGGACAATGCGCGCTTTCCGACCATCGATCAGGGACTCGACGCGCTCGCCAACAAGCCCTCCTCGCCTCCCGTACCGCGCGCCTATACGCCGGGCGGATATATCAAGACCGATGGCCTCGAAGATCCTTGGGGCCAACCCTTCCAATACCGGATTCCGGGATCCAACAATCCGCATTCATTCGACCTCTGGTCGCTGGGTCCGGACGGAGTCGAAGGCAGCGACGATATCGCCAACTGGAAGGTCCAGGACAACGTCTAGGACGAATCGACATCGACGCGACTAGACCTCGAGACCACGAGCACGTGAAATGAATTTCTCGATACGACGCACGCGATCGACTTCTTCCGGCGGCTTCACGCTGATCGAGTTGATGGCCGTCATCGCAATCATGGGCATGGTTTTCGCGATCGGCATTCCTCGACTGAGTCGCTCCCAATTGCGCGGGCTGCGAATCGAAGCGGAGGCGATCGCCGGCAGCCTCGAATTCGCGCGCCAGCGCGCGATCATGACCGCGGTCCCTCACCGCGTGCTGATCGATCTCGAGGAAGGTGGATATCGGATCGAATGGCTGGTCACTGAAGGCGAGGCCTTTGCGGCCATCAGCGAAGACCAATCGCAAAACGACGGCAGCCATGGCGGGGCCGGCGAAACGACTGCATCCAGCTCGGAACAGGCAATCGACTTCTACCCACCCACACGCAATGAACGCGACTACTACCCGATCCCGAATCGCCAACTCGGGGCCTTCACATGGCTCGATGGCTCACGCTATTTCGTCGGACTCGAGAGCGCACGGGGCTGGATCGAAGGCGGGGATGTCCAGATCTCCTTCGATGTCGACGGAACCACCGAGTATTCGCTGCTCGAGATCGCCGATGCCGAGGACAACCATCTCACGCTCGAAATCGAACCGATTCTCGATCGCGTGCGGCGGCGCTTCGGGCGGGCTCGATCATGAACGCCGTGGAGGCTCGAGGGTGTACGATCGGGACACGCAAAAAGACTGTCCGCGGGTTGACGCTGCTCGAGGTTTTGGCGGCGGTGATGATCTTCGCGATGGTGATGACCGTCCTGGTCAGCACGAGTTCGAATGCCGTCCATCACGTGGGCGTTTCGGCGAGACGCCTCGAAGCGGATCTCGTCGTCGACAGCCTGCTGGCCGACCTCGAAGTGCAGATCAAGCAGGGACTCGCGCCGTCGATCGACAAAAAAGAATTCATCAGCGAACAGTATTCGATCCGCATGGTCATGACCGACCTCGTACCGGCCGAGCAAATCGCGACTGTGGGCGGTGCACTCTCGCTGGTCGCCTCGGCCTTACCCGAGGTGGTCGGCCATTTAAAGCAATACGACATCGAAGTGAGTTGGATCGAACCGCGCGGCGCGCAAAGTGTGCGGCGAACGACGTTCGCCTTTGACTGGCAGAGCGCCCAGGCCGAGCTCGCGAGCTTGATCGACGCGGCCGGCTCCGCCGCCAGCGGAATCTCCGGACTTGCTGATGCCGGTACCGATGGACAGGCGGCGACTGGAAGCGGGCCTGGGACTGCAAGCCGTTCCGGCGCGAAAAAGCCCCCTAGAGCAAACCCCTTGATCAAGTCTCCTCAGAAACGCTTCAATGGCCGCAACGCTCGGATGCGACATCTGCGGCGGCTCGCTGGCCAGGAAATATGAGCCAACGTCCGCTGCGACACCCACGTACGACGCGGCCCACCGGCTTCACGTTGATCGAGGTCGTGGGTGCGTTCTTCTTGATGGTCGTCGTGCTCGTATTCATTACCGGCATCTTCGTCGAAAATGGGCGCCAGCGCGCCGCCGCGACGGAGTTGATGCGTGAACGCCTCTCGGCCATCGGGACGCTCGCGTTGGTCGCCGCCGATCTTGAATCAGCCATTCTGCTGACACCGAAGGAAGGCGCAGATCCCCAGGATCACCCCTGGCAATTCGTGGCCGACGACAGTGGCGAGTTCGGTGCAACGTCGCTCAAATTCGTGACCCAGAACGCCCCCGCCACGAACAGCGGAGAGAATGTGTCGAGCTGGGTCAAAGTCGCCTACCACCTCGAAGCGGAAGACGAAACCGGGTGGACCCTCCAGCGCTGGCTCTCGCTCCGCCCACCCTCGCAAGACGGCGACGAGTTTCCGGATTCGAGCGATGACGGGTGGGCGCGCGTGGCCATTGGCGTGAGCGATTTCGGCGTTCGCTTTCTCGATTCCGAGGGCAATTGGGTCGACGAATGGGATTCGACCTACCAGGCTCCGAGTCAGATGCTCCCCGAGGCGGCCGAGATCACGATCGAACTCCTGCGCGATCGACGACGAGGCGAGTTGCAGGGCGAGGAAACAATGATCCCGGGAATCCCCCAGACCCGAACCGTGACGCTGGTCATGCAGCCGATCGACGTAGCGGCATTGATCAATCTCGAGAATGGAGGCGGTCAGGAGACCGACTGCTTCACGATCGGTCAATGCCTGGACGCGGGTGAGAATGACTGGTACTCGCTGGAACTAGAAGACCAATGCGGCGGCGACGAGTTTCTTTGCGCGCTTCTGACGAGCCCGGACAACAACTGCTGGGCTGCGATCGAAACCAGCTATCCGAAACTGGCCTCATTGGCGCCCGAAAGCTGCTCGTCATGACCGGCGAGTTTTTCGACCCGCCTTCGCATCACGGCTCCTCCTCTCGGCGGTCGCGGGGGATCGTCCTGGCGATCGTGTTGGTCCTGATCTTCGTATTAGTCGTCGCCGTCACGGCCTTCCAGCGCCGTGCCATCATCGACACATCGATTGCCAGCAATCGGCTTCGCATGGCGGAAGCCGACGCGCTCGCGCGTGGGGGCCTGCGCATCGCTGCGGCCATGGTCTACGTCATTCATTTGAAGGAAGTGGCGGATTCCGCCGCCGAGACCTCGGGCAATCCGCTCGCCAATGCAAGTGATGACGCACTGGGTACGGCGAAATCAGCCGATGGCGTGGTGTTTCCGCCCGACCTGCTCTGGTCGCGGCTGGGAGATCACGAACTGCAACTCGGAAACGGTCGAAGCCTTCGCGTCTCGATCGAAGACGAAGGCGCCCGTCTGAACCTGAACGCGCTCGTGCCGGCGCTCGCTGGGGTCGTCGACGAGAGCCCCGGTACGGGATCGGCAATTGACAGTACCCACTCGACTAGCACACAGACCACATCGAGCGATAGTCGAGACGCCGAAGACTACCTGAAGAGCGTGCTGGAATACATTATCGAAGGCATCGATGACGGCTCGCCCACCACGCAATACGACCCACGCGCGATCGCTCGCAACCTCATCGACTACATGGATGCGGATAGCGATGCAATCGGTGGACGCGATGAGAACAGCTATTACCGCGCACAGGACCCGCCCTACAGCGCTCGCAACGGTCCCTTTCTATCCGTCGACGAGATTGGCCTGGTCGAAGGCGTCGATGCCCCTCTGCTCGACGCGATGCGAAAATACGTCACCGTCCATCCCATCGGCAGCGTCCAGGGCATCAATCTGAACCGAGCCGAACCCTGGGTCCTGTCGATCGTCTATTCGGGAACCAGCGGCGACCGGGAGCTCATCAAGGAGCAGACCGTGCGAGACATCTGGGCGTTGCGGGATCAATCGAAACTTCTCTGCGACGAGCTCAGAGCTGATCTCGTTCGATGTGTGTTACCCGCGGATATCGGAAACGGTGAGCTCGCGGAAGGCTCGATCTATCCGGAAACGACTCTACCCGCCGAGGTCAGTGTCTTTCGAGTCGTCGCCGAGGCCACGGTCGATAATCTCACGCGCCGCATCGAAGCGATCTACGACACCCGCTCACTCTCGGGGCCCCAGCTGCTATCCTGGCGGCGCCTGCGGGGACCGGACTAATGCCACCGGCACGAAAACCATAGGCTTCGGTGTCTTGGGGACGAATAGAGATCGGTTGGGCGCGATCCGGGAACCGGAGCGAACTCCAACCGCAGGACGTTGGATGGCGGTCCTCTCGCACCCGTCGAGGAGTTGAATCGAGAACATGGTGATGTTCGAGCGCAGCGTGCTCGGTCTGGACGTCGGAAGCCAGAGCCTGAAGGCCGTGGAATTGCGAATTTCGCCGCGCAGCCTCGCGCCCGGCCCCTTTCGCATCCACCCACGCCTGGACGAAGCCTCGCCGGTCGCCGAGCACATTCAGCGCTTCATCGCGATGCATCAGCTTCCGACCAGCCAGGTCGCTTGCGCGCTACCGGCCGGTCAGCTTTCGACGCGACGACTCGAATTTCCCTTCAGCGACTCGCGGCGACTCGCCCAGGCGATTCCCTTCGAGATCGAAGCCGAGACGCCCTTCGATCTCGAGGACATTTTCGTCGACTGGAATCTTCTCGAAGGCGACCGGAATCACGGGTCGGTCGCAGCGACCCTGGTCAAACGCAACCACGTTTCCGAGGCGCTCGATCAATTCCAGGCGGGCGGTTGCAATCCGCATGTCCTGGAAGCCGGCGGCCTGGTGCTGGCCAACCTGGCCGCGGTTTTCGAGCTCGACGGGAATCATCTGATTGCGGACATCGGTCACGAGAAGACGACCTTCTGCGCCATGCAGAACCGCAAACCGATTCTGGCGCGCAGCATCGCCGTGGGCGGCCGAGCCATGACCGAGGCCATTGCAAAGGAAAGGGGACTCTCGATCGAAGACGCGGAGCAGCGCAAGATCGAGGGCGGCATTCTGGGCGCTGCAGGGGATTCGCCCGGCGTCGTTGCCATCCTCGATCGCATCGCGCGGGAGGCGCTCCGAACGCTCGATGCCGCCGAGACCCCGATGAGTCAGGGAAGCGTCGCGGACGATTCCTTGATCACGCTGATCGGAGGCGGCGCTCGTCTGGCCCAGATCGAGGAATTCTTGACCCGACGCACGGGTCGAACGACGCGGCGACTTCAGATGCCTGCAGACTCCAGCCATGCCAGCCTCGTCGAAGGAGTGGATCCCGTTCTCTTCGGACCTGCCCTGGCGCTCGCTCTTCGGCTTTCCGGCGAACCGCTGACCAAGATGAATTTTCGCCAGGGCGAGTATGCGTTCCGACAGGACTTCGCCGATCTCTTCAATCGGCAGTTCCGCCCGACGGCCGCCCTCGCCGCGGTTCTCGCCGTTCTTCTCGTCGTGAGCACGATCACGACCGTCACGCTTCAGCATCGCCGCGCCAACCTCCATCGCGCAGCGACCGTCAAGCTCTACCAGGAGGCCTTTCCGGATCGTCCACTGGCACCGGACAATCCCGTCGGTGCGCTCGGCGCCGCGCTTCGCGATGCCCAGGAACGCGCGGATTTTCTCGGCCTCTACAGCGGCAACCGATCCGCACTCGATCTTCTCGCGGAACTTTCCCGCACGATCCCCAGCGACCTTTCGGTGCGCATCACGGAAATCAACATCGATCGCAACGTCATTCGTCTCGACGTCGACGCGGAAGGCTTCGAAGCCGCCGATCGTCTGACGTCGGTCCTCGGTCGGACCCACCCCTTCGAACGCGCAAAGGTCGCCGGTTCGATCAAGACCGATCGCAAGACCGGAGGCGTGAGCTTCAATGTCAGTATCCCCCTGGCCAACACCGGAGGGGACGCATGAGCGAGCTTCTCGGAAGAGTCCGGGTTCTGTGGAACGGTCTGGCACCCCGCGAACGAGTTCTGGTCGGGATCTCAGGATCGGCGGTCGCGGTCATGATTCTCTTCTTCGGAATCGTGGTGCCGGTCATGGCAGCGACCGAAAACGCCCGATCGAGTGCGGAGATCGCCGAACGACAGCTCGCCATGATGCAGCGAATGCGGCGCGACTGGGACGGCTTGCACCAAAGACTCAGCACGGTCGAAAACGAGATCACGGCCAGTCGAGATAGGCAGAATCTGCTCACGCTGCTCGAATCGCTGGCCGCCCGCGCGGGGGTGAAGCCAACTTCGATGGAGAAGCGTCAATCGGGCAAGAGCGAACGCTATGAAGAAACCAAGGTCGAAGTCAGCCTGAAGAGCATCTCTCTACAACAGGCTGTGCAATATCTCGCAAGCATCGAAAGCGCAGCCCGACCTCTTTCCGTCAAGAGCCTGCGCATCAAGCGGCGACCCGGGCGGGCGACGAGTACCGAGAAGAACCCCCCCGATCTGATCGATGTCACCTTCTCGGTCTCCGCTTTCAAACCCCACTGAGTCGGCGGGCCGCAGCAGGCACGGGACAAGATCGGTAGAGTAGCGGGGTGACCGAATCCCAGCCGGAGATTGCCCGTAGTGGGCCCATGGTCGTTCCGAAGGTCGCAGGCTTTCCCATTGCGATTGCCCTGATTCTCGCTTTCGTCGTCCTGCTCTTTCCCTGGGACAGCCTCGCTCGACGCGTCGCCTGGGAAGTCTCCAGCGCCAGCGGAGCTCAGGTGACGATCCGCACCCTCGCCCCGGCCCTCACCGAACGCGGTCCGGTGTTACGCGCCCGCGACGTCTTGATCGAACATCCGGCGATCGATCGGCTAAAACTCAGTGTCCTCGAGATCGCGCCGAGAAATCTTCTGCAGTGGTTTCAAGGCGCGCCGAGTCTGCGCATCTGGACGATGAGCGAACTGGGATTGATCGACGGCGTGCTCGGCTTCGGAGAATCGACGAGTTATGTCGGGCGACTCCGTCGCATCGAACTCGCTCGCCTGCCTCTTCGCCTCGATGCCAGTCACATCGAATTTTCTGGACAGCTAGACGGCGAAGCCGATATCGCACTCGATCCCAACGGTACTCTACGCGGTCGCATGTCTTTCGAGAGCGAGTCCCTCACCATCAATGCGATCCTGCTTCCCGAAGCGATCCCGTTCGCGAAGGCGACAGGCTCGATCGAAATCCTCGACAGCGGCGCTACGCGCATCGATTCGCTCATCGTCGAAGGCGAACATCTCGAGGGCAGCCTTTCCGGCGAGATCGGCCTCGTCCATCGCAGCCAATCGCCGCCCATCGACTTGCTCATCGACCTGCGCATCGTCGACTCCACGCTTCGACGACTCGCATCCGCGGCGGGGCTCCCGGTCTCCGCATCCGGTGTCCTCGACACCCGCGTTCGCGGAACCGTGGAAGTGCCCGACTTCGGGATCAACCGGAGCCGGAAGGCAACGAGGACGCGATCGGATCGCCAACCACGACGTAGGGCGCGCCCATGACGACTTCTGCGGCCGACGAACTCCAGCGAGTCTTCAAGACCCTGGCGGATCCGACGCGCGTCCGGATTCTGCGACTGCTCGAGCAAGAGGAGTTGATCGTCGGCGAGTTGATGGACATTCTCGGCATGGCACAGTCGAGGGTTTCGCGCCATCTGGCCGTTCTGCGCGAAACCGGTCTCCTGGCCGATCGCCGTGATGGAACCTTCGTCGCCTACCGGATGGTTCTGCCCGAGGATGGGCCCTGGAGAGACGCCTGGACCCTGGCCCGCAACAGTCTGGCCAGCGATCCCACCGCGGACCGCGACGACACGCTGCTAGGCCGCGCGCTGGCAGCGAGGAAGGCAAACCGGGGCCGAAGCTTCTTTGATTCCATCGGTCCGGAGTGGGATGCCCTGCGTCGGATCTTCGGCGACGACCTGCTTCGGGCGCGGGCAACGACGATGTTAGTCGAACCTCGCCTCCGAGTCGCCGACATCGGGACGGGCACCGGCGTGTTGGCGTTCGAGTTGGCTGAACTCGGACTCGATGTCGTCGGCATCGACCGATCGGAAGCCATGCTCGAAACCGCCCGCCTGAAATACGCCGCGCGCGAAGCGAGTGCCTTGGGGACGGTCGAATTCCGAACCGCCGATGCGCATGACCTACCACTCGACTCCCACGCTTTCGACGCGGTGTTTGCGCATATGGTGCTCCATTCCCTCGAAGAACCGGAACGCGCGATTCGCGAGATGGCACGGATCGTTCGGCCGGGGGGCCGAGTCGTGCTCGTCGACTTCTTGCCCCACGAACACGAGTGGATGAAACAAGAATTGGGCTTGGTCTGGCTGGGCTTTTCCCCGGAGACCTTGAGTGGCTGGCTGGAAGCGGCCGGACTCGAAACACCGCGCATCGCGCAGCATGATCCCGACGCAAAGCGAGACCTGCCGGCGAGCTTCGTCGCGGTTTCACGCAAACCCGAGTCGTCCTGATCGTGGACGCCTCGGCCATCTGCTTCGATGCGACCGGAACGCTGATCGAAACGGCCGAACCTGTGGGAGTGGTCTATCGACGTGTCGCCCTCGAATATGGCGTCAACCTTCCGGCGTGGCGAATCGAAGATGCCTTTCGCCGAATCCTGGCGCGAGCCCCGGCGCGCGGAACCGATGGCGAGGATTTCGAAACGCGCAGCGCAAACGAATTCGAGTGGTGGTCGGAGCGAATTCGCGAGACCTTCCAGGCGACCGACAGCACGGCGCGCTTCGACGACTTCCCGGCCTTCGCGGCGGCGCTCTTCGAGACCTATCGCTCCTCCAGCGCATGGCTTCGTCGCCCGGGCGCTGCTGCGATGCTCGAGCAATTGCGCAACCGAGGCCACTCCCTGGCCATCGTCAGCAACTTCGACCATCGTCTTCCTGAGATCCTAAAAGGCCTTGAAATTGCTTCACTTTTCGATCTCATTATCATCC